>ERZ1039804.1518-NODE-1518-length-13031-cov-8.385943_pt1 | contig 13031 bp, 13 predicted proteins | sample MGYA00383089_ERZ1039804 | MGnify/ENA primary metagenome ERZ1039804 (study PRJEB29581, sample SAMEA5548359) | metagenome | biome: marine; feature: coastal; material: water | depth 1 m | study: Short-term variability in the microbial, nano- and picoplankton...
ATTCTTCCGGTACGCAATTAGGGACACGACGTCCGTTCTTTGTTTTAAAACCAATCATTTCATATCCTTTTTGACATGGTTCTTTTAATTCTTCAGATAATAAATCAAGTTCACGCATTTTTGATGTTGCCCATCGAAGTCCGGCTTTGCCTCCCCACAATAAATATGATATTGTTCCACATGCTTCGTTGTCACCTTCGTCATAATATTCTTGCGCACGGCTTAAATATGAAAACATTCGAACCAAAGTTTCTTTTGAAATCGGTTTGTTTTGACTTAATTGACGGGCGCGAATTTTTCCAACTTGTGTCGCGCATTTATTGTTTACCTTTTTATTTAAATCAATTCCGCGTTGTGCATTATTGGAAACCGCATCCGGATAATCTGAATATGATTCCATTTCAATCTTTTTACCGGATTTTGTCCGTTTGTCATTTTTAATGATTGCACGTATTTGCGATAAGATATATTGTTTTTCTTCTTCTTCGATTGCCGCAAGTTCATCCGTAATTGTCTTGTCTTTTGGACGTTCCATTTTGTCGGTGAAGTATGCTTCGATTGAAAATCCTTTTACCTTGCCGGTTTTGACGTAATTTTCCCAAATGTCATCGTTTAATACTTTCATGGAAACCATCCACGTACCGATCGGAACATTCATATTGTATTGACGTGATTTGTCTTGTTCGGATTCTACGATCCAAGATTCCACAACGGTAAGTCCGTTCAACGGAATATCATGTTCAAGTGTGGAACGGGATTGATTGCCACGAATAAAGAACAATTCGGACGCCTTTCTGACCGTTTCACGGCTGAAGTATATATAATACTCATTTTCGCCCGAACGTCGAAATATGGGTTTATTTGGCACAAGTGCCGCACCCATCAAAATACGTTTTTCCTTGTCAACTTCAGCAAGATTAAATTCTTGATTTTTTAATGCAACAAAATCTTCTTCGATTGCCGGATTTTCGACAACACTTATCGCATCGATTCCCGAAACTTCGTCTTCTTCGTCGATGAAAAGTTCAATTATATCCATATTATTATAATAAATTTTTTAAAATTTTGTTATCCAATTGATGCACCTTTGACAATTTTACGATCCATTGCTTGGGCGTTTGTGACTTCGTCTGAAACAACGTAAGCCTTGACCGGTTGTTTTTGTTGATCGCCCAATACTTCGGCCAATTGATTTTCCGGTGATGCACCCACGACATTAAATGCCGGTGCTTGTGGTGCCGAAGCACTTGGAGCCGATCCCCCACCACCTCCGGGGATTTGTGTTGATGCAATTTGTTTAACCGTTTTTAAACCACTCGCAAGAATACCCGCAGCCGAAACCGCCTTTTGAATTGAACCAAATGGTTCGGGTAACGTTGTCGGTGTTTTAAGTACTTCAGTAAAACCAAGATAAGAATTGATAATTGCTTGAGCGATTGCCGCAGCCTTCCCCGCCTTGGAATTTTCACCAAGTAATTCAGAAACGGCACCAAGGGCATCACCCGCAATTGCAAGTTTTTGTTTTTGAAGAAGTTCTTCTTCTGCTAATGATTGTTTTCTGTTCTTATCTTCTTGATCCGTGATTTGATTATCAAGTTCTTGGATTTGCAAGTCTTTTTCTTGTCGAAAATTAAGAAGTTGTTGCTCCGCATCTTGACGCGCTTGTGTACCGATTCCAAGTCGATCGATTTGTTCTTGAAGTCTTGTTTCTTCAAGTTCTTTTTCTTGTTGTGCGACTGATTTTAATGCTTGCAGTTTAAGAAGTTCGTCATTAATTTCTTCGGCGTTGAATTGTTTTTTTGCAATAAGTCGCGCGTTTTCCGCTTCTTTTTTGGTGTTAATCAATTCAATTGCTTCAAGTTCTAATGCTTCGGCATTGACACGTTGTTCAGATTCAAAACCGGCAATGTTTTCACGTACGTCTGCAAGATTCTTTTCGGCTTCAATAAGTGCTTCTTTTGCTTCAATGGATTTTGGATTCCCCGCCAATTCTAATTTTCTCAATTCAAGAAGTTTCAACGCATTTGCTTCTTGAAGTTGTGCTTGTTCTTGCAATACTTCGCCCAGTTTGTTGTTTGCCTTTGTACGATCTTCAATTGATGCCGTTACGTCGTCACGAATTTGTCTTTGTCGTTCCGCTGCAAGTTGGAATTGAAATTGAAGTTTGTCGTTTTCTGCAATTGCAAGTCGCGCTTCATTTCTTAAATCTTGAATTCGTTGTTGATTTGATAATGTTTGTGCAACATCGATTTCTTTTATATTTTCAATCGCGGCACTTCCAAACGTTTTGACTTCTTCAATTGCTTGTCCGAATCCTTGACCAATATTCTTGACATTATCGACAAGTGATCCCGCTGCATTTTTAAGATTCGCGTCAACTTCTTCAAGTTTGGTGTTTAATTCGGCAAGTTTTTCCGGGTCTTTGCCGCCAAGAAATGACATTTCCCACGCCGCTTGTGTCATTAATAATCCTTTTTGTAAGGCAAAGAATTGTGTCTTGACAATATTTAATGGAATTAAAATAACATTTTTTAAAACATCACCAAGCGCATTAAAACCACCGGTTGCATCTTGTACGGAATTATATGCATCCGTCAAACCATTTACAACTTGATTGACAACCGAAGAAACCGTTCCAAATGCAACACCAAGCGCATCAACAACAACTTGATTTTGTTTTGCAATGTCAACAAATGTTTTGAATATACCCGCGCCCAATGCCAACATGAAACCTTTTACGGCAACACCCGCAACACCGAATCCTTTTTTGATTCCCGCAACCCCCTTTTGAAGATTCTTCACGGATTTAGTTAATCCCTTGAATCCCTTCTTGCCGGTTTCGTTTATTTCTTCGGTTGCCTTGCGGGATGCTTCAAGTTCCTTTTTCAGTTCTTGAACTTCAGCAATGGCCTTGTCGGCCTTGGCAATTAATTCAACTTCAATTTGTTTCATGTCTTATTTGTTTAATTGCTTCCTTGAGCGTTTGGGGGAATTTGTTTTTTCCAAGGGCGATGTCGATGTTTTCGCCTTGCCATCCTTCTTGTTTTGCTAATTGTAATAAATTTAAAATGTTGTCAATCATAATTTATGGGCATTCGTAAATTTCTAAAATTTCAGCATTGTAAGTATTGACGGTCACAACATACCCACCAACAACCCTTGATGAGTCGTTTGGGTCTTCTTTTGTCAATGTCATTGTAAGGTAACCTTGACCAAATGACGCCGGGAATGAATAAATACTTCCGTCAAAGTTTCCGCCAACAATACTTGCATCCCTTATCTTGTCACCCACAACCGGATTGTCACCACTTCCATTGTGTTCGGTTGGGAATGTTGAAGTTGCACGATAAGAAGTTCCACAAGTAATATTTCCAACTTGTTCCGTTTTACCGGCATAAAAATATTGACTTGCCGTTGAATATCTTATCGCACCCGCGTCATAAATGTTTATTGTTGGACAATCATAAATGGCCACAACCTTTGCGGTTGACCATTGGAATACCAAATATTTTGTGACTTCCAAATTATATCTTGATGTTGTTACGGATGACCCGTCTGCGGTTGAACCGAATGCAAATGCACCGTAATCGTTTGAAGTTGTCGGTGGGCCAATTATTTGTGGAAATGAATCATATCCGCCCGCATAATTACTTAATGCACTTGATTTGATTGAATCACCAACAACGGGAACGTCACCCGATCCATTGTGATAAAATGTTCCAAACAATAATGTTTCACCACACCTTCCGGCCGCTTGTGTTGATGCTTCTTTTGCGTCAATTTCTGCAAGTGTTGGAATTGATGAATATCCCGTTGTGTCACCCGTTCCGGCACTCAAAATCAAAAAGTCTTTTGTCAATTGTCCTTCCGGCACTCCGTCGCCATCGGTATCACCAACGTCACTTGTCAATGTTGTATTATCAACCGTGACGGTTAATGTGTCCGCCGTACTAAATTGACCGCAACTTGTTGTTTCTTCAAACACTTCAGAAATAACATCCGCAAAATTATATGTTTGATCAATGTTTGTTCTTACATAAAATCGTGCATAATATGTTGTTGGATCACTTAATCCGGTTTTATTTGTAACCTTTTCACCCGTTGAAAGTGAAGGCGCACCCGTTTGTCTAATAACCGGAACAACTTGAATGTTTGAATCTGTTTTTAATGTGTCAATGTCGTCACTTGCCGTCAAGTCGGATTCGGTTGTTGACAAAAGGAAACCATATTCATCGATGTGATCTGTTCCGCACAATGTTCCAAAGGTTTCGATTTTTGCGCTAAATATTATATTTTGACAAAACGGAATTGAATTTAAAAATCCTATTGTCGGAGCATTTACAACACAAGGTTCGGTTGTTGGCGGTGTTATAATATTTGAATCGATTTCATTCGGAACCGTTGGTTGTCCAATAATAAGAAAACCGTCCGCAAGTAAATTCCCAATGTCCGCCGTGAATGCCGTTGTGTCCGCAGTAATTAAATCGTTTGATAAATCAAAAATGATTTCGTAAGGATTGACCGTGTATGTTTTTTCATCAAGAATGTTGGTCAATTCCAAATCCGATTTGTTGGTTTCGAAGTTTGTCGTGATTTTATTAATACGATACAAATTATCAAATATGATAATCTTGTCGGCAAGGGTTAATTGTTGGGTGATTGATATGGGCAAATAAGCCGAAACAAATGTCAAACGTTTTTGTTTGTCGAATAAGTCTTTTACGTATTCCTTGTAATATGTTTCAAATAATGTATTGTCGTTTGGAATTTCAGTATATTCGTCAAATTCACCGTGAAAATTTAATGACTGCGATTGATTACCAAAAAGATTTGTCAATTGCAATGAATTTGTCGGTGTGTAAGGTGAATCTATATTTACACGATTTCCGGCAATATTAACCGCTGCAATTGTCGCGATTGGTCTTCCAATATAAAAAAGAAGCGGTTCACCGATTGTGGATTCTTGTTTTGAATCAACTGACCAACCCCATTGAATATTTGTTTTGGCAGTACTTTGAACATCACGAATCCGTTCAAATTTCATATGTTCAAATGGAATTTCAATATTATATTCATCACCTTCAAATTTGTCGGATGCTGCATATTGTAATGTTCCCCATTTTTTATTTGCAAGGTTTTCGTGATTCTTTGCAAGGAATGTTTCGCCACCTTTGTAAGCAAAATTTACTTGTCGATAAGGAATAACCGAATCAACAATTGATTCTTCTTTGTTAAGATGTTTTGTAATGTTCCAAGTGTTTTGTGATGATGCATAAAATGAATCCAATGTCTTGACAACAATTTTCCCGTCATCGTCCACAAAAGAAGTCAAATTGAACATTTTGAAAATACCCGTCAAGAAATCCAAGGTTTTCATTTTTGGTAAATTCGAAGTGATGTTGATTTGTTCATCAATAAGAACACTTGTATCCCCGGTAAATGTGATTTGTTTTTGACCCCTTAATCCGGCGAAGCCACCACCCGTTTGAATTATTGTAACATCGACAGAAAATGTCGCGGCGTTTGTTGCTTCAATGAAAAATGTGTATTCACCATTTGGAATTTCTATTTCCGGAACATTGTTTGAAACTCCATTTGTTGTTGTCCCACTTAATCCCGAAAACTTCTTGAATTCTTCACCGTTTTGTTTTATTACAAGGGAATATTCGTCGCTTAATGACGGTGTTGTTTTTACTCGAATCGTTCGTTTTTCTTTTGATTCGTCGTATGAATTATTGAAATATGAATTATGCACACCGCTTATGTGTCTAATATCACCACGCACATTTGTGAAATCTTTGATTGTGTATTGTGCTTCTTGGTCATCGAATAAAGAACCTTCTTTGGCGTGAAGCCACATATATAAATTATAAAACGGTAAATTTGTTTGATTGAAGAAATCATTGGAAAATTCAATTTCATATTTCTTTTCAATTGCCTTTATTATTGCAAAAACACGAAGTGCGGGTTTTAATTGGTTAAATTTTACGCCGTGTACATTTGTGTCAAGTAATGAATAAAACAAATTGTTTGTTCCTGCGGTGTTATCTGAAGCGTTATATATTAAACGATCGGTGTGTGTAATTAATGGGAAAACAATTGCGTCTTGTATTTCATCATTCCCGCCAATATACCCATCAAGACCGTCCGTCATGTATTCTTCAATGTTGGTGTCGTTGTATTGGAAGCTAAAATTATCCAACAATGTAAGATTCCCAAGTTTATCTTCACCAATTAAGTCTTTTAATGTGACGGTGTTTCCGAAGAATGTCAGCTTGTATGTGTGCGGTTCGTTGTTTTTAAGTTGTGAACCTTCAAGTTTTATTTTTCCTTTCTTAAACGGCTTGTAATTAAGATGTAATTCCGCGTTCTTTTTTCTTCTTGCATCAAATCCGTCGATGTGATAATTGTAAAAATGTTTGAAGAATTTGTTGTTTGTTTTTGATGCCGGAACATTAAACGTTTTCGAATAATCGGTGAACACCTTTTCGATGTCCATAATATCTTGAATCGATTGTGTAAGCGTGACGGATTCGTCCTTGTACAATTCGACTTCTTCAAGAACCCCTTGATCATTTTCAACGTATAATTGTATTTGAAGCATTTATCGGATATTGTTTATTTTATCGAATCCAAATTCGAAATCAATTGTGTAATCTGTTAAACGGTTGTTTAATGAAGTTTTAAATGTCATTGATTTTGTTGTTGGAATAATTGGAAGAATATTCCCTTCGTAATTAATCCAAGCGTTTTCAGTCAAGAACAATTCTTCAATGGTTTGGTTCATGTCTTCTTTTATGAAACCGGTGTTTAAAGTCAATCTCGTTTTTCCGTTAACATTATACCTTTGGTTTTGGGTTTCACTTGTCGCATAAGTCACCGTTCCCGCATTTATGATATTACGTTTGAACGTTTCGTCCGTTACGTTGAATGATTCGGTTGTCTTTTTAAAGAAAAATAAATCTTGAAGCGCACCCAATTTGTTTTGAAAAACGACTTTGTAAGGTGTGAATTTTGGTTCACATATATTGTTGACCGTAATTGTTTTTAATAAGGTTGTGTCGTCCGTGTCGTAAACTCGTATTGTTGACGAATCCGCGGGAATTGTGATATATTGAATCTTTTGATTTGAATTACCATCGTCGGTGATTTGTGTATCACTCGAATCGATTTTAACCTTGCCAACACCTTCGGCAAATATTGGAAGTTTGCCCGCAGTTCCTTCCGGTAAATAAATATTGTTTGACGATATAAGCGCATGACGTTCAAGTTCCGGATTGATTTGATCTTCAAAATATCCATAACCATCAAGGGCAATATAATTAAACGTTTGCGGGCTTGAATGTGTGAATTCGTCACCATTGGTGTCAAAGTAAGTCACAACCGCGGAAACCCATTTTGTGTGTGATGTATATGTTCCGTCAAATGTAATGTCAAGATAATCACGAACAAGTTCACCAATTTCAAGAACAATGTTTGATTGTCCGCTTATTATGTTTTTGCTTAATGTGTATTTTAAATCCGTGTCGTTATATGAACCTTCAGTTCCCGAATAAATATATAATCTTAAAGTTGCGCTTCCTAATGCCATTTTTTATGTTTTATAATGCGACCGTGTCGCCAATTGTTCCCTTGCAATTTGATTCCCTTACGTCAAGAATTACACCATTTGAATCGATTTGCCAAATGATAAAATTGCCATAACTTGGCCCAACATTTACCCTGCTTGTTGCAACGGCATAATAAAAATCCTGACCATTGAATGGTGTTCCGTTTTTACACACAACCCCACCAAGACCGTATATGTTACTGGTGCTTGATATTGCGCTTGATACTTGATAAACCGCGGTGCAAAAACTACCCGGAACCAATACTCCGCCACTTATGTAAAAATTATTTGTTCCGCACGTTGGTGTTGATGCCGGTTGATTTATTGTTTTTGGACAACTGTACGTCCCAGAATTCGAATATCCGCTTGGAATATCAATTGTAAATGTGACTATTCTTGGTGTATCTGTCGACACTTCGGCAAATGTTTTTGGTGTCCAATCTGAAATTGTTCCTTCTTGTGCCGTTCCGGGATTTATGATTCCTTTTGTGGAAATTTGTTGTCCACTTAAATTTGCGACATCACAATCAAATGGAGGATCACCCGCGGGTTGATTAAACGTACGCGAACAATTTATATTTGATCCTGCATTCCCATATCCGGGGGGTGCGGTTAAATTAAACCACAATATCACACTTCTATCACTTCCCGTGTTATTTGCTGAATAAGACGTGATTGGCGTTCCGCCTTCCGTTTCACTTATAAAATTAATTGATTCCGCCGTTGAATTTGGATTTGTGATTGTTCCGTCTTGTGCAATTAATCCGCCGCCAAGGGCATTGATTCCATTATTTATACAAGCATACGTTTGACTTGGTGCATTTACCGTCACACTTATTGATTGTGTCGCAGTACACGAATTCGTTGCGTTGTCAAATGCCGAAACATGAACCGTTGTTGAACCACCGATTGCATTTGATGACAATGTTAATGTGTCGCCACTTACTGAAGCATTCACAACCGTTGAAGGATTGTAAACCGTATATCCTGCGATTGCTTGACCTCCTTGTGTAAAATAAGACGTCAAGTCGATTGTGTCGGAATCACCGTCAACATCTAATGTTTGTGAAGGGATTGAACCGCTTGTTGTCGGGCCACCCGAACAAGTTGTGTTTACAATATATGCGGGTTGTGTGACAAGATTATCACAATCAATGTGACCAGCATTAACATTTAAAAAACCGTCCGGGATTAATATTCTTATTGTGATCGTTCGATCGGTTGCCGTTGAAACGGTTGCAAATTTACCATTTGAAAAATCCGAATCGGTTGAAGTAATTGAATCAATGATTCCATAAGCCAATGTCGGTGTGCTTATTTGACCTTGTTGGTCAATTGTTAAATTTAATACTTCAGCAACACCACAAGTGAATGTTGGTGTCGGAACCGATGGTTCTGTGATGTTTATATAAAACGGTGATCTTACGTTGATTTTTGTTGCCATATTAAACGACTTGTGTTTTAATTAAGAAGTCATCAAGATCAAGTCCGAATGCTTCTTGTACTTGTTTGTCAATATTTTTAAATTCTTCTTCGAATGCACCGGTGAAAAATCGTGATCCTTTTAAACCCTTACGATAAATACTTGTCGCAATTGCATACTTCAAATTTTTACGTTCAATGAAACGTCCGGATTCGTCACGTGGTGCAATGGATTTTTTAATAAGCCACTTATCAAGTGACGCCGGGTTGATCATTTTAAACCTTCCGGAATATTTATAAGGTGAATTTCTTGATTCGGGATATGTCGATTTTGAACCCTTGACACCCAAATCCATGAATGTCCCATAATCTTCCATATAAAATTCAAGACTAAATGAATTCTTGAAAACGTTTAAATTGTAATCAATTGAATCATACAACTTGCCCGAAGAAATTTGTTTCTTCTTTTTAAGGTTTTGTTGCGCCTTTAGCTTCACGGCCTTGGCAAACAATTCAAGTGCAATTTTTGTTTTCTTAAATTCCATTAATCGCAAATTGTCATGTCGTTTTGAACCACAACATCAAATGTCGCTGCCCAACCCGCAAGTTTATTTTCGAATCTGTCGACAAATGGTTCACATGAAACCGTGTCTTCGATTTGATATTTCTGTGAATATAAGTCACCCTTTTGCATTATGTTCAGCACTCGCGATAAAACTGCAAGGGTTGTATTAAGAATGTCTTGTTCGTTGTCGTTACCGGTAAACACGTCCGTTGTTTCTTCTTTTGATATGTCGACGATGTCCATTACAAGGATTGACATATTGAAACGGAACACGTTTGTCGCAACACTTGTCGAATTTATTGTCAAGTGTGACAAAGGAAAAATCGATTGCTTGTCAAGATCAACATCATTCAAAGAACCAAATGTCACCGTGTTGATGAATGGTTCCGCTTGAAGTTGGTCTTTTATTTTGGTTGTTACTTCGTAGACTTGTTTCATTTCTTGTTTATCATTTTCCTTTCCAATTCCGTTTTTTCTTTTTCAAATGTCAAATACATTAAGCACTTGTGAACGTTTAATTTTGTGACGTCGTCGAACCGGGTAATGTCCCCCGAAGCAAGTCCGTAAATGCTTGAATACCATCCATATTTTGATTGAAAATTTGCACTTGCTGATCCGTCATGTCCGCTTCCATTAAAAAGTTCGGGATATGATTCAGCAATTCGATTCCGATATGATAAAAAAAAACCCTTGCACCCATTACAACATCCAATGGAAGGTTTCGCATTTCCATGTGGTTTTCAGTTCCTTCATAATCTTCAATTAAATATTTACCATTCTTTGAAAATTTTGTCGGACGATACAAAACGCACATTGCGCGATCCATTGATTCCCAATCATGGAAGTAATTATCCAAATCAATATATTCGCCAAGACTCATGTCGTCAAGGTTTGGAATAAAACCGTATTTGACGCCGTTCAATTCGATTTGCGGAATCATTTTGCAATCTTGGTTGAATATGTTCTGAAGGTGATTTGTGATCCCCGTAATGTCCGAAAAACGAATGTTTGCAATATCCTTCAAATTTGCATTGCAAAATATTTCAACCATTTTTTGAAGTGTAAATGAATTCTTCGTTTCGTCATCGAATTCAAGTTTTAAAAACTTCATGTATTGTCCAAGTGTGATTTCACTTAAATCTTCGGGAACATTTATTTTGACCTTCATATTATAATAATAAAAAAAAGGGTTTTATGTATAAAAAGAAACGACCTCAATTAAGAAGCCGTTCCCAAACAAAACAAATGAAAAAAGGTGTCATGCGATTAACTCATGACGTGATCGATATATTTCCTCAATCTTGTCGTAAAGTTCTTGTGTATTTTGTCGGAACTCCATTGTTCCAAACTTTACAATCGTTCCATTGATTTCAAGATTAAGTTTTACTTTGTGTCCTCCGCGGATCATTCCGATGTTGGTTGGTTTTTGGTGAACGAAGATGTCGTTGTTCCAACACGTATCCAAAATCTTCCAATATTCTACTTGAACCATGATTGTAGGGTTTTAGCCATTTGATCGATTAATGTTGATTCATAAAACCAAACCATTATTTCAAAACATAATATCATTGTGCAAATGGAACCAATGAACCATAAGATTCCCATTCCAATCATTTTAATAACATTTTTTCGATTTTCTTTGGACGTGACCTTTTTGATCATTATCCATTCAACTTGATTTTCCATTATTTAAGTTCTTTAAAATTACAAGCAAATTCGTGTGTGTATTCTTCGAAGTTTAATAAGGTTTTTATTTCATATTTTTCCAACACTTCGCCGTCAAACACTTCAGTCATCCCCGTGACATCATATCCAATTTCATCTTCGAAAATGGCAACATTTTTTCCGGGTTCCGTTATTACGTGAAATAATTCCCCGTCGTATTTATAAAGTTCTTTTGTAAATTTGTGCATTGTGTTTTAATTTGTTATTGATATTCAAATATAATTAAAATAATTGAATAATAAACAATTTCTTTTAATAAATAAAATATTTTCCTTTATTGGGGTTTTCTAGTTCCATCATTAACGCATAACGTGCGGAATCGATTGCGTGATCCCCGGACAATGGATTTGGTTTCTGTATTTTGTTTCCAACCTTATCAGTTGCCCACACATATCCATTCAGTTCCATAATAAGATTCTTTGATCTTGATGTAACGAAGACTTTGTTTTGATTTATTAAGTTGATGCCGTAGATTATCGAATCACGTCCTTTGGTGACCGGGTTGATTGTGTGACCATACGATTGCAATTCGGCAATGGATTTTGGTTCAGCGGAATCCGCCCACAATTGACCCTTGATATTATTGTTTTCCAAGTATTGGGAAATGTTTGAATTCAACATTCCTTTTTGATACAACACTTCGTCGAAGATATATGATTCATTATGCTTATATAATGCCACACAACTTGTTTCATCGATTGAGTAACCCCAATCTAAGCCATGGCAAAGAAGTCTTGCGTCTTCGGGAAGTTTTGGCATTTCAATCCAATCCGGAATGACTACATCGGATAATCGTCCGATTTTACCTTCTAAATAAACATTTACAAAATTAAGCCAATATTCGGATGTTTTGGCCTTTTGTCTTGCGATGTTGAATTCATCAAGAATTGTTTGTGGCAACGTGTCGTTGTCTTTATAAGTAATTGTAATAAAATCAACGTCTTCCCTTGGAACAAGTTCACGATCCGCCCAAAACAATTGTGACGGGTTGTAATCCAACCAAATCGTTTCGCTTGTACGAATTGCATATTGATTGAATGCTTCGAAGTCAATTCCGACATTACACTCATTCACAAATAAATGTGACCTTCTTGCCCCACGTGTTCGATCCGGATTTTCATTTGAAAAGAATTCAATGGTTGACCCGGTTGAAAATGTATATTTTAATGTTGTTTGATTCCAACGTGAATCGCGCCACCGTCCAATGCCCTTCATGATCAATTTAAAGTCCCTTACAGGCCCCCTTTTTAACATTGGGTATGTTGCCGCCACAACGGACATTTCGAATCCCTTATTCGGCTTCATACATTCGTTGATCATTACGGTAAGAATACAAATTGTTTTTCCCGCAGCGGATCCGCCACGAATTAAACGAATACGTTTATCAAGTTTAAATATTTTATCAAATGCTTGTGTGCGTTTTATTTCCAAATTGGAATCACGAAATGGGAATGGTTAGTCCATTTCAATGATAAATGGAACATCTTGATCAAGATTGATGTCCTTTGTTTCTTTTGGTTTTCCGTATCTGTATTCATGGAATAATTTTACATATCGGAAATCCTTTTGTTTGATGCCGTCTTTTAAGGCTTCGAATGCAAGGTCATCCAATGGGGACAATCGTTCGATAAGTTCGATTTCATCCGCCTTTGGTTTTCTTCCCGATCCTTCCCTTTTTCCGCCGTGTGCCATCTTGAAAAAACTTGTTTA
>ERZ1039804.1529-NODE-1529-length-12940-cov-6.879007_pt1 | contig 12940 bp, 9 predicted proteins | sample MGYA00383089_ERZ1039804 | MGnify/ENA primary metagenome ERZ1039804 (study PRJEB29581, sample SAMEA5548359) | metagenome | biome: marine; feature: coastal; material: water | depth 1 m | study: Short-term variability in the microbial, nano- and picoplankton...
TTGCTATGGCCCGATGTGACCGAGGGCGACACGCTGGTGTTGGCGATCGACGCGGAGGGTAATAATGTTTTCTGGCTGAATAACCGCGTCATCGGCAGCATCGATCATCCCGATTTTGGTGCTTTTTTTGGCGGTATTTGGCTCGACGCAGATTCACCACGACCGGCATTGCGTGCCAAATTGGTAGGCCAAAAATAAGACGCTATTTATGGCCGCTGACTGTGGTACGAGAGCAGGGGATCTTCCTCATGCGTTCCAGTATGGCAAGCGATGGCGTCGACAAATAAATAAAATAATTCCGCCTGAGAAGAAATGTCGAGCTTGGCATAGGCATGTTTGCGGTGCAGCTTGATGGTCTCGGTCGATATTTGAAGCTTTTCTGCAATCAGCCGTGTGCTGTTCCCCAGCAACACCAGCTCGATCACCTCTCGCTCGCGCCGCGTAAGCACGGACGCGCCGAAAGCGCTCAGCGCAACGTGTAAGCGCTGACGTAAGCCCGCCTGGTCCGCCGCGGGTGAGGCCGCGCTGTGCCAATGTCGACGAGTGAGTGCTTCTACGACAGGAAAAATCGCTTCTAACAAATTGATCTGTCGTTTCGAGAATAGGCGGCTACCTTCGGTCATACCAAACGCGAGGTTCACGACACCATCAGTCAGCTTGATGAGTAGCCCACATTCATCTTGAAAGCCACAGTCGCGATACCAGGTACGATAGTACTCACTCTCTTTGAATCCTGTTGGCGCCAGCTCATTCAGTTGAAACACACCAAACTGTCCATCGATCGTAGCGGCACGATAAAAAGGGTCCAATAAAAAGGGCCCTGTTACATAGCGATCGAGTGTGGTTTTGCCTCTGCGCTTGAGCGGGAGCGTGTATTCGATGGTTGGGGCGCCGGTATCTTGATAGCGAATCAGCGCCGTGTCATCTGCACCGACCCACTGCTGAATGCCCACGCTCAGGGCCTCAGCGAATCCCGGTTCGTTGAGGTGAGAGACCGCATCCGTGACGACATGGGAAAAAGTGGTTAGCGTTTCCATGTTTGAAGCTTAGCCCCATTGAGCCGGTTGGCCCAGCATGCTTTGACTGCCACCTTTGCTTGAGGCTTGACGCTAGAAGGCACCAGCCTCAATGTGCCCCCAAGACGCAAAGAGGCAACAGCCATGACCGCCACTCATTTAATTTTGCATCAATACGATATTTCCCCGTTTTCTCAGAAAGCGCAAAAAATGATGGGACTGAAAGGACTCGCTTGGCACAGCATTGAAATGCCATTAATTGCGCCCAAGCCCGATGTGGAGGCCTTAACGGGGGGGTATCGTGGGACGCCGGTATTGCAATGTGGCGCCGATATCTACGTTGATAATTGGATGATTGCCCGCGCGTTAGATCACTATGATCCATCGTTACCTCGTCTCAATCGGCAGGGCGCATTGCAGGCGGCCGGCGGCTACGCGTGGAGTGAACGGTTCTTTATGCCGCTGCTGCAGACGGCATTCGCGACCTATAAGGACCAGTGGGATGATGACTTTCGTGCTGATCGCCAGCAGGTGTTTCCCGATGTTGATTTCAATACCCTAGCGGTCGTTGATCCAGAGCGCCGAAGCCAGGTGCGCGCTTTTGTGAGTGCGATTGCGGCACAGTTAACGAGCAGCAGTGATTTTTTAAATGGTGACTACCCTGATGGCTGGGATGTTCATGTTTGGGGCATGTGTTGGATGATTCATAGCGCCCTGCCGGATCTGATTCCTGTTGTGAATGCATTCCCTGCTGTGGCGAATTGGTATCAGCAGATGTCCGATTTGGGTGTGGGGGAACGAGCAGATGTCACGATTGAGCTGGCGTGGAGTCAGCTGAAGCAGAGTCAAAAGGCGCCCTTGCCTGATACGCCGGTCGATGAGCCCCTTCGGGATTGGCTCGGTCAGCAGGTGGTGGTGGGGACAGGATCTGCCGATCGTGGCGCGTCCGCAGGCAGATTGTTGGCAGTTGATGGGGAGCAAGTCGTGATCGCCAGCGAGCCACGCCAAGGGGTTAGCGCGCAGGTGTGGTTTCCGAGATTCGGTTACGCGCTCAATTTAGCTACTCAGTTGTCACAATAAAGGGATAACAAAGGGAGGTGGACTAACTGACTTCTACCAGGTCTAGAGTGGACTGATAGAGGGGCTCCGCTCCCGTATCACCCACGATAAAGACGTTTTCCATATGGGATGGACCGAGCCTGCTGCCAAAGTACAAACAGTCGATACTGATCACCATCCCAGGCTGAACGACGAAACCCTCCTTCGCACCGTGCAAGCCGGTGCCCGGATACCGCACCGGGCTCTCGAGGGGAACCAGTCCGACTGAGTGCGCAACCACTAAGAGCTTCTCCGGTGGATCGAGTCGCTGCGCTGCTGCAATGTCGTTGAATTGACAAATGTCAGCGGTGTTAACGCCGGGCTTGAGTCGAGCACTGATAGCGTCAAATGTGTCGCGCACGGCATTGTACTGGTCGCGGTATGCATCGGAGGCGGGTCCAATGTGCGCGGTTCGATTGATATCAATCCAAAAGTTTTTGTAGCGGCCTTGGGTCTCAAGAATCGCGACCTCACCCCCCGAGAAAGGTCGATTAACGCGTGTCCGAAATAAGTCGGGGCGGAACACCAGGTCATAGGCGCCGCCAAACAGCATTGGGCTGCCCGGTAAGGGATCCACGTCGCGCGACACCATGTACTGTGCCACAGCTTTTTCAACATCCGCCCAAGTGGCGCCGATAGACAGTTGGGAGAGCGTATAGGTCATGATGTCATCGGCGATGGCACCGCTTTCACGAAGCGTATCCAGCTCCTCTGCTGTCTTAATCACACGGCTGGCTAGCATCACTTCCAGTGCGTCACCGGTTTTCTGCCCTGAGTGCGACTCAACGTGCGCAGCGACTCGCAAATCGTCGAATAACACGCGCTCGTCTTTTTGAAGGTGCCGAGACAAGGTGGCGGCGATGGTCTGGATAATATCGGGCTCGCAATGGCCTTCGACCCGCGCCATTACCTGGCCCAGCTCCGTCAGTAGATCCTCAGGCAGGGCGAGGTGTGCGTCCTCAGCGCGCGCCGTTTCGCAAAAGTTCAGCAGTTCGAAGGTGGCAATCCCCTCGTAATAAACGGTATGGCCGGCGCGAGCAGAGACAATAAGCGAAATAATGCTGGCTTCTGGCAGTATCAGTAATACCGGTAAGGCGGCGTCAGTGGGAACAAAAACGGCGGCAATCGGTTCCATAAGGTGCCAGCCGTCCATGACGGAGCTGAACCCTGATGCGTAGAAAATATTATCTTGGGTGCTGAGCAGTGCCCCAGAAGCGCCTGCAGCACTCAGAGCATCTCGGATTTGCTGGATTTTTTGCACATACATCTGGCTCATTTGACCCCTCTTTTTTGTCACAACTTTTGCGGGTACGATCGCTTGACGCGGGCTGAAACTCCCGTATTCTGGGATACTTGTTTGTGTCTAGCAAGCGCTCTGTAAGGGTGTAAGGTTGACGCGCAAATCCGTGAAAAAGCTGGTGACATACAGCATTTGAAATAAAGCACCTTAAAATTCAAACAAAAGTTAGGAAAAAGTCATGAGAAAACACATACGAACTTTAGGGCGTTTTCCCGCCCGCAGCGCAGCTCTCTCGCTCGCTGTCGCCATGGCGACGCAAGCAGTGCCAATTTTTGCCCAAGACGAGGAAGCAAGTGCGACCGCGCTTGAAGAGGTCATTGTCACGGGAACCAAGCGTGATATCTCGCAGCAGGACTTGCCGATCGCGGTGAGCACGATCACTGCCGCACAGCTCGATAAAACGTTCCAGAATGACGTCACTGAGCTCGCGCAGCTGTCACCTAATGTCACTCTGACACCGCAGAATGGTTTTAACGCCATCGCTGGCGGTATGCGCGGTACGGGTTTCATTTCAATTTTGGTTACCAAGGACCCCTCGGTGGGCCTGACGGTAGATGACTATGCGTTTAACCACGTTCAGTCACAGTTCGTTGAAGTCTTCGACATCGAGCAGGTGGAGATCTTCCGCGGCCCGCAGGGCACTTTGTTCGGCAAGAACACCACCGGTGGTGCAATTGCTTTCACCACGATCAAGCCCGAAGTGGGCGGTGATCTGGCGGGTAAGTTTGAAGTCAATTACGGCCAGTACACGAGCAACGACAGTGATATTGAGAAGTTCAAATTTGCAGTAAACGTGCCACTGGGCGACACGCTCGCGGCACGACTGTCAGTCATTCGTGATTACACCGACGGATACTGGACAAATAGCAAGCCAATGGGCGGTGAACTGGGCTGCTTTGCGTGCAGCCCCGGCGTCCCAGGCGGCCCCACAGTGGACGACATCCGCTCGACCTACCCCACAACCGGTGACGGCAGCAACATTGGCGGTAAGGATGTGCTCGCGGGCAAGCTGAAGTTCCGTTGGGAGCCCAACGAATGGATGGCTGCGGATCTGATTTTTGAATACGTGGATGACGACTCTGAGACACCGGCAACGGCTAATGATACGCCCGAGGGTGAAGGGTACATTTGGCCACTGATCGGTTTCCCGGGGTATAAGACCCAGGGCATCAGTGATCCGTTTATTACGGGGCAAAGCTACACCCAAAATTCGCTGATCAATATGAACGCTGGTCACCAGATTGACGCCGATGGCATTTATCTGAATATGGAATTCGATCTGGGTGACTACGTGGTAAAGGCGATTACCGGCATGCGCGATCAGGATGAAATCCTTGCCAGTACCTACACTGGTGAAGCGTATACGTCGCTGTATGACGCGAGCAGAAATACCACCAGAGAGACAACCCAGCTAGAGCTGAGGGTGGCCAGTCAGTATGAGGGGCCCTTTAACTTTGTCGCAGGTGCCGCTACCTATACAGACGATCTCGAGTTTAATGTCTTTGCGAGTCTCGGGTTTTTCTTACCACTAGCGGGTGCTGAGTTCTATCGCGATACCTTTGAGATTCAGTACACGACACAAGCTCGCGATACCTGGGCTGCTTATGCTGATGGATCCTTTGAAGTGACTGATCGACTGACCCTGAGCGGCGGCCTTCGTTACACCCACGACGATAAGGATTTCGTCCGCCAAAATTTGGGTACCGCTGCGAATCCTGTCAGTAATTTTATCACCTTAGATCAGGCTCAGGGGCCGTTTACCAACCCGCTCCCCGAGTCAGCGTTTGGTAACGTTCAAAAGAACTCAGAGACCTGGACTAAGACGACTTTCCGTGTCGTTGCAGACTATAAGTTGACAGATGATGTGATGGCTTACGCCAGCTTCGCTACGGGCTTTGTAGCGGGCGGTTTCTCCGAGACCTGTGGTTCACCGAGCTCCTGCGCCGCTTACGATGCAGAGGAGAACGAGAATATCGAGTTTGGTCTCAAGGCCGATCTGTTCGACGGCACGATGCGGCTGAATGCCGCCTACTTCAACACCACCTATGAGAGCCTACAGCGCGATACGGTTGTGACCATTAAGGATGCGGCCGGCAATGACTTCCAGGAAACCCAGGCGGTCAATGTGGGTGAATCCACTGCTCAAGGTATTGAGGTTGAGTTGCAGTGGGCGGTCACGGACAACATGCGTATCGACGGCAACTTGGGTTGGCTGGACCATGAATACGATGACTACAGGCCAGGTATCAACCCGGGAGACCTCGGTATCTCTGGTGCGGGTGGCCAAATCAATCCGGACCTGAGCGGCTTAGAAGTGCCATTTTCGCCTGAGCTTAACTATGGCCTGGGTGTGAGCTACTTCCAGGATCTGTCTAGCGGTGCAACCATCACTTACAACGTGAATATGCATTATCAGGACGACGCCCAGACCAGTTCTTTCCCAGCCAATTTCCAGGGTGGCACTGCTGCCTCTCCTGTGATTAAGCAAAAGGGTAATACCCAAATCGAAGAGCGAACACTGGTCAACGGGTACATCACGTATACCGGTACTCAAGGCTTTGAGATGTCAGTCTACGGAAAGAACCTCACAGACGAGCGCTATCGTGTATCGGCCAACCCAGTCGCGACACTTTGGAACTTCTCTCGTTTTGGACCGCCGCGTGAGTACGGCGTCCAGATCGGATACAGTTTCTAATCGATCCATGGCAGTATCACTAGGGCCCTTCGGGGCCCTTTCTTTGCCTAATCTTTAATCCTGGGAGGTGTCATGGACATATCACCTGAGAAGCTGGCCGATGCCTATCGGCTGATGAAAACCATCCGAGAATTCGAGGAGCGAATGCGCTCGGAGTATCAGCAGGGCAAGCTACCGGGGTTTATCCACATTTATCGCAATCAGGAGGCCATTGCGGTCGCAGCCTGCTTGGATATGACCAATGAGGATTATATTGCCAGTACGCACAGGGGCCATGGTCACTGCATCGCCAAGGGCTGCGAGATCGAAGCCATGCTGCTAGAACTCGCCTGTAAGGAAGATGGCTTGTGCAATGGTAAGGGCGGGTCAATGCATATTGCCGACATGTCCAAAGGAATGTTGGGAGCCAACGCGATTGTGGGAGGTGGTCCGCCAATTGCTGCGGGGGCGGCTCTGACGGCTAAAACATTGGGTAACGGCGCAGTATCGATGGCCTTTATCGGCGATGGTGCGTCTGATCAGGGCACCGTTGCGGAGGCATTAAATTTGGCGGTGGTATTGCAACTCCCCATGATTTTTATGTACGAGAACAATCGCTACGCCGAGTTTACGCGCAACCCAAAACCAGACGGCCGCATAGCCGAGCGCGCCGGAGCCTACGGGATGCCTGCCGAGGTGATCGACGGCAGCGATTTTTATGCAATGTACGATGCCTGCCAGCGTGCCATTAATCGAGGTCGCGAAGGTGGTGGACCCACAGCCATCGAGGCGGTTTGTAATCGTTTCTATGGGCATTTCGAAGGGGATCCGCAAGCCTACCGAGATCAGGATGAACTCAAGCAGGAGCGAGCCGACAGCGACCCGCTGGCACGTTTCCTTGCTGACGAGCGATCGGCAGCGCTGACATCAGAGATGATCACCGCTATCGATGGCGCCATTCTCGCAGAGATAGACCGTGGCTTCGAGGTCGCTTTGGCGGCGGCGGATCCGACACCCGATAAGCTTTTTACTAATGTGTATATCGACTACGCAGGGAGGCTCCGCTAATGAAGATGTCTATTCGTGAGGCCATTAATCAAACCTTGCACGAGGAAATGGCTCGAGACGATCGCGTCGTTGTGATGGGAGAGGACGTTGCCAGTGACCAAGGCGGTGTTTATGGGATTACTGAAGGGTTGACGAAAAAATATGGGGTGAGACGCGTTATCGACACCCCCATTACGGAATCAGCGATTGTGGGTGCCGCGGGCGGCGCGGCGCTGACGGGTTTGCGTCCGGTAGCGGAGCTCATGTTTGTCGATTTTCTGGGTGTCTGCCTCGACCAAATCCTGAATCAAATTGCGAAGTTTCGATATATGTTTGGCGGGCAGGCCAGAACACCTGTGGTGATTAGAACGATGATCGGCGCCGGCACCGGTACTGGCCCGCAGCATTCGCAGATTCTCTATCCTTTGCTCGCTGCGATTCCCGGTATCAAGGTCGTGACGCCGGCAAATGCCGCTGATGCAAAAGGATTGCTGACTACTGCGATTCGTGACGACGACCCTGTTATTTTTTGTGAGCATAAAGCGCTCTACATGGACGAATGTGAAGTGCCTGAAGGGGAGTACCTGATTCCCTTTGGACAGGCACGCACTGTAGTGGCGGGATCTGATATCACGATCGTTGCAATGTCGCGCATGGTCGTGATTGCAGAGCAAGCGGCGGCGCAGTTAAAGGAAAAAGGCATCAGTGCCGAAGTCATCGATTTGCGGACGCTGTCTCCCCTGGATGAGGGCGCGGTACTAGAGAGCCTCGCAAAAACGGGACGTCTGGTGGTGGTCGATGAATCGAACCCCTACTGTAGTATGGCGTCAGAAATTGCAGGACTTGCGGTTGAGCGTGGATTCGATACGTTGGACGCGCCAGTCAAGCGGGTGACGGCACCTCATACACCGGTGCCGGCCACGCCTTGTCTGGAAATAGAATATGTGCCGAATGCGGCTAAAGTGATCGCAGCGGTGGAGGAGACATTGGCCTACTGATGTAGCGCATGATGGATCTATAGATTCATGTAACTGGGGGAGCATGATGGCAGTTCAAAAACTGAGTCGTTGGACGTGGTTGGGCATGTTGGCCTGCCTATTAGCGCAACAGAGTCTTGCCGCGACTGAGGCGCCGATCGACCCAATGGCGCTCTATCAACGGCACTGTGCGGCCTGCCACGAAGGTAAGGTCCCTCGTGCGCCGCACATGATTACTTTTTCTACTCTTGGCGCTAAGGCGGTTTTGACCGCTATGAACGAAGGCGTGATGCGATCTCAGGCGTCAGCATTGTCTGTTCCCGAGCGCGAAGTGTTGGCCGGTTTTCTTGCCGGAGAAGCGATGGCACCTCCGGAGCCCATTATGGCCTGCACTCAGCCCATGGCGCCGCTAGCGCGAGAGGACAAATCAGCCATGAAAGGTTGGGGCGGCGATGCCCGGAATCAGCGTCATGCCTCTGCCAATTCGACTGGGTTTACTCGCGATAACGTGAGCCAGCTCGTCCTTAAGTGGGTCTTTGCTTATCCCGGGGCGCTCCGTGCGCGTTCCCAGCCTCTGGTGCACGACGGCGTAGTCTTTGTCGGTTCCCAGTCAGGCGATATTTATGCCCTCGATCTCGACACCGGTTGCGCTCACTGGACTTACTCTGCCGGTGCCGAAGTCAGAAGCAGCCTGTCTTTGGGTCATGTGCCTGGCCGGCTGAATCCCGTGCTTTATATGGGTGACTTCAGCGCGACCGCTCACGCGGTAGATGCGCTGGACGGGTCGTTGATTTGGCGCACCGCGGTCGGCGATCACGCTGATGCCACCATTACTGGCTCCCCAAAATTGCACGAGGGAAAGCTCTACGTGCCGATTTCTTCCTCAGAATGGGCCACCGCCGCTGATCCGGGATACGCCTGCTGCACTTTTCAGGGGGGCGTAGTGGCCGTGGATGCCGCTTCAGGTGAGGTTCAGTGGCGCAATCACGTTATCGACGCACCTGCTGTAGAAACAGGTGAGCAGAATCCTTTTGGCGCGCCTCGAAAAGGCCCTGCCGGCGCGCCAGTATGGAATAGCCCAACGATTGATGCCGACCGCGGCGTGCTCTACGTCGGTACTGGAGAGGGCTACACCTCGCCTGCGGCGGATACGAGCGACGCAGTCGTGGCATTTTCTTTGGAGACCGGTGAGCGGCAGTGGACGAAGCAACTTTTGGGTGGCGATGCCTGGAACATGGCTTGCTTCATTGGTGAGGCGGCCAACTGTCCTGAGGAAGACGGCCCTGACCTTGATATCGGAGCGTCCACCATTCTGTGGTCGGACGGCGATCGCGATTATTTGCTGGTGGGACAGAAGAGCGGTGACGTTTACGCGCTGGATCCCGATGAGGACGGTGCCGTGTTATGGCATAACAAGGTGGGTCGAGGCGGGTTTCTCGGGGGCGTCCATTGGGGGATGTCTGCTGATACAGAGTCTCTCTTCGTGCCCATTGCAGACACCACCATCACAGGGCGGTTCACGGGAGAGGTCTCTCCGGGGATCCATGCGCTGGACCCGACCTCAGGCGATCGAAAGTGGTATACGCCCAGCGTGGCTGACTGCGAGGGCAAGTCACCGGTTCCCGTCTGCGATCAAGGCATGTCTGCAGCTATCACCAGTACAGACGATTTGGTCTTTGCGGGAAGCCTAGACGGTAACCTCAATGTTTACGATAGCGCCTCGGGGGAGGTGATTTGGTCGTTTGATACCTTTGGTGACTTTGCGTCGGTGTCAGGTGATATGGCGCTTGGTGGTTCCATCGAATCTGATGGGCCGGTGCTTTACGAAGGACACGTGCTGGTGAATTCAGGTTATCAGTTTGGGGCACGCATGCCCGGCAATGCCTTAATGGTCTTTTCCATACCGGCTGCCCCCGCGTTAGCAAAAGGGTCGCATAATGAGTGAGCGCTTGGACGCCGTGACGATACCCAAGTGGGGCATTGAGATGACTCATGGCACGATCGTTGCCTGGCATAAAAACGTGGGAGATACCGTCGCGGCAGGTGAAGACATTGTCGACATCGAAACGGACAAAATCGTCAATAGCTTTGAGGCCCGCTCCTCTGGGACTTTGGTACGGATCTTGGCGGAGATTGGCGAGGAATTGCCGGTAGGACAACTGATTGGTGTCATTGCGCCGGAGTTGGTGACTGAGACGGCGGTAGATGCCTTCGTGGCCGCACAAGGTGCCGCCGTTATTGAAACAGCTGCTGGAGAGCCAGATGGGGCGGCTCACCCCGCAACTTCGGTGGCGTCTTCCGGCACCACTGTGAAGATCTCCCCGGCATTGCGCCGCAAGCTCGAGAGCGCGGGCCTCAGTGCGGAGCAAGTAGCTGGGACCGGGCCCGGCGGTCGGATTGTCAAAGAAGATGTCGACCGCGCACTCGCAGATCCCAGCGCGGCGTCAGAGACGCAGGCTGCGGGTAAGCCGCTCTCTGCGCAACAGGCGACTGTGGCGCGAAAGCTCTCTAACGCACAATCCACAGTGCCCCTTTATCATGTTTCTTTCGATGTGGATGTGGAAGCTGCCATGTCGTCGCTTGCCAAGGATCCCCAAGACGCTGCTGGTACGATCAACGATCTGATTATTGTGGCGGTGCAGCATGCGCTGGCAGGTCAGCCCGAGCTGAACAAAACCTTTGACGGCGAGCGTATCACCGCGATTAGCGGCCAGCCGGTGGGTTTGGCTGTCGCTACTGAGAATCACGTTGTGTTCGCACCGGTGGTGCAGACCACCGTTGAAACGCCTTTTGCCGAGTTGGTAGGGCACACTCGCGATCTGATTGGGCGCACACGAGCTGGCCAGATACGAGCGGAGGATGCCGTTCCCGCTGCGATTACGATCAGCAATCTGGGTATGTATGGCGTCAGCGCGTTCACCGCGATGGTGACGCCCCCGCAGGTGATGGTGCTGTCAGTCGGCGCGATCCGACGAGTACCGGCTTTTGACGCCCAAGGGGCCGTGGTCGCACAGTCGATCATGACGCTGACATTAGGCAGTGACCACCGTGTGATCAACGGCGCTCAGGCGGCGACCTTTATAGGCGCTATTGCCAAGTGGCTGCAGCAAGTGCCGTCGTAACGCGCGCTTAACCCTCAGGGCCGATATCGAGTTGCCCGTCACCCGCTTGCGCGGCTTTGAGCGTCTTGGCATTGAAGACGTAGTCTATTTCACCCTCTGGGGTGAAATAGGTCACCGCGCCTTCTCCTAGAAAAAGCATTTCAGTTTCGACAACGCAGTGCGCGTCTTGATGTTCTGCAAAAATAGGTTCAAAGCCATAGGTGCCCTGTGCTGCGGTGCCCACGTCGTAAATTAATTCGCCCCTCATGATGAAAAACTGGCCCGTGCCTTCATGGCGATGAGCCTGAAAGCGAGCGCCAGGTTCCATGTGTACATACAATGCCCACTGCCCTGTTTTTTCACACAGCCTAAGAATTTTAAACTGTGTGCCACCGCCGACATCTAACCACTCAAGCTCATGGATATTGGCCAGCAGATCGCCCTCTGGGGTGGTGGTGATACCCGCATTCATAGTCTGTCCTCTATTCTTTGTTGGGCAATTTAAAAGCGATCAAGTGATCTCCGGGGGGTGTGCCTAATGCTGCATGGCCACCCGCTGCGATCACGACATACTGCGCGCTGTCTTGATGTAGCTGGTAAGTAATGGGCAATCCATGGCCTGAAGTAGGCAGGCGACCTTTCCATAATTCGTCACCGGTTTGGGTGTCGAATGCTCGCAAGTAGTGATCTGAGGTGGCACCAATAAAAGTGAGGCCGCTCGCTGTCACGACCGGCCCGCCCAGATTCGGTGATCCTTTGATGAACCAAAACGGGAACGGTGCCATGTCTCGTGTGGTGCCGAGGGGGACCTGCCAATCAACATCGCCAGTTTGAAGGTCGATGGAGGCGAGGGTACCCCAAGGTGGAGGGGTGCAGGGCACACCAAGGGGAGAGACGAATCCGAGCCAGCGGCGGTTGCAGTAGGGAGTGCCTTCACCTGGCTCCAAGATAAAGGGCCCGGGTGCGACCGGGTCTGGCCCCGTGTCGGGTCCGCATTCCTCTCGAGGTAATAACTGCAAGATTGTGCCCATGTGCAGCGTATTGACGATCAGTTTGCCTCTCACCGAATCGATGGCGGGTCCCCCCCAGTTTTGGCCGCCAAACGCGCTGGGCATGTGCAAGGCACCCTCGGTTGTCGGTGGCGTGAAAGGGCCTTCGTAACGGATGTCTTCGAGTGTGTTTGCGCAAGCGCCTTTATCCCAAGGCGTCAGCCCCCAGAGGAGTTTGTTTTCGCCCGGCAACTCAAACAGGGAACGGGGCTTGCTCGGGATCGGCTGCGTGGGCGCCGTGAAGTCTCCAGCAACAGCGCCTTGTGGGACTGCCGTCTCTACGACAGGAAAGAGGGGTTCTCCTGTCTCTCGGTCGAGTAAAAAGACATAGCCTTGCTTGGTCGTTTGAGCGAGCCCAAGAACCGGTTCGCCATCTCGCTCCCAATCGAAAAACGTGGGTTGAGAGGGAACGTCAAAATCCCAAATGTCGTGATGTACAGTCTGAAAATGCCAGGCGACATCGCCGCTGTCGATGTGCAACGCCACCACGGAGCTGGAGTAAAAATCGAGACCGTCTCGTTGTCCGCCGTAGTAATCGGGTGAGGTGTTGCCGGTGGGCACGTAAACCAAGCCTAAGTCTGGGTCGACAGAGAGAAAGGACCAAGAATTGGTCGTCCCTCGCTGAAATGTTGGATCCGAGGAATCGTTAGGACTCTGGTCGGTTGAAGCCGGTACCGG
>ERZ1039804.1532-NODE-1532-length-12916-cov-6.248736_pt1 | contig 12916 bp, 7 predicted proteins | sample MGYA00383089_ERZ1039804 | MGnify/ENA primary metagenome ERZ1039804 (study PRJEB29581, sample SAMEA5548359) | metagenome | biome: marine; feature: coastal; material: water | depth 1 m | study: Short-term variability in the microbial, nano- and picoplankton...
TGACCCAGCCACTCCAAGTCCAAGTCTTGCGGTTGCCAGCAGCAGCCGGTGTCCAGCTTAGATACTGCGACTCGTCATCGTTGAACTTGAGGGATTGTTGACCTCCGGCAGCAGCAGCAGCAGCAGTAGTTGAGCCGCTGGCAAATAGCATGGGGATTGATCCAAATGGTCCTGACATAGAGTATCCTTAATTAAGCAAATGCAAGCAGAGGTAGGCCAAGTAGAATGCTACCAGTAGCTGAAACAATATACGGAATTACATCCGTACCACTAGCCGACAGAGTGATACCTGCAGCACCCGCAGTTTTGTACTCACTATCAAGTGATACCCCATAACCACCAGTCTGTGTAATCACAATAAATCCTGTTTGACCTAATTTTTCTGTAGTAGGGTTGGCTAGAGTTATATCTCCTGTTACCGTAAGTACAAAGTTTTGATATGTATCAAAGTCTAAAGTAGTGCTACCAGTAATACTACCTACAGTTTGTGTGCTTGCTGTTACGGAGCCGGTAACATCCACTATACCAGTGATATTCATTCCAGTTGCAGTAATTTCTACTACATCAGTACCACTATCCTGTATCTTGATGCTACCAGTACCCGTAGCATTATCAATAATACTGTCAGTACCATCGTGATACACATATAAGTCATCACCAGCACCAAAGACGAGTGTGTCATCTGTACCTGCTGTAGTACTATCGCCAAACTTAATATTAAATGTGTCAACATCTAAATCACCACCAAGTTGTGGTGTCGTATCTGCAGCTACACTAGCTAGACCAGAAGCAGGTAATGTATCAAAAGAAAGTGTACCAGCACCATCTGTTTTAAGATACTGACCTGTTGTACCGTCTGCTTGTGGATAATTAATACCATCTAAGACCACAGAACCTGTACCATCTGGTGTCACAGTAACATTACCGTTAGTATCTGTTGAGGTAATTGCGTTACCATTAATATTAATATTGTCAACTTGTAATTCTGTTACAGCACTATTAGTACCGATAGTGACACCATCAATAGTACCACCGTCAATGTCAATGCCTGTTGTAGTTAGTGTACTAAATGTACCTGCTGCTGCAGAGTTAGCACCAATAACTGTATCATCAATTTCACCACTAGCAATATCAACTTTAGTAATGTCAACTTCGCCAGTGCCGTTAGGTGTTAGTACAATATTATTGTTTGCACCATCCTGAATTACTATTGTACCTGACAGTGTACCAGAGTTTGTGTTAAGTGTCAAGTCCCCTGCGCCATTTGTTGTGATTGTTGCATCAACATTTGAATCACCAACACGAACAGTGTCAGCATCAAGCTGCACATCGCCTGTGCCATTAGGTGCTACAATAACTGCACCGTTAGTATCTGTGCTGCTGATTGTATTACCATTGAGATTGATATTGCCTACATTAGCACCAGTACCATTCAGTTTCATGCGTTCTGCTGCTGTACCACCGGCTGACATTGTTTTAAATACAAGATCAAACTCTTCAGCAGTTGGAGTCAATCCTGAAGCAACAGATTCAATAACACTACCTGCTTCCAGATTACCTGCAGCAGTTTCAGTAGACAACTCAATGCCTGTACCGATACCTACAGCCGGTATACCTGCGCTTTGCGCTTGCAGTTTAAGTACATCAGTTACTGCATTTGTTGTAGCATTCTCTACATTAAGTAACACACCTGTATCAGCTACGTGTGTCAGGGTAACTTCTGCATCTGCACCCATGTTAACAATAGCACCGTCAGATGAAAGCGATACATCATCACCTACATCTAAGTCACCAAGCAGTGTTACGTCAGTGTTAACGGATAGGGCATCTGTAATGCTTACACCTGTAGTAGTTACCTCTACACGTGTTGTACCACCTTGCTGTAGCTTTAAGTTACCAGTGCCATTGTCATTGATAAGACTATCTGATCCATCATGGTAAATCTGTAAATCGTCTGCAGCACCAAATAAAGCCTTGTCTGTACCAAAGTCAATGTTGGTACCACCCGTGCTGTTGCCAGCAGTAAGTACCTCGTCAAGAGCATCTTGCGTGGCTAGTTGAGTATCTACATATGCTTTAATGGATTGTTGTGTGGCAAGAGATGTGTCACTGTCAGAAGAAAGAGTATCTTCATCAAGGATAGCCGTTACTGTAGAGCCACTGGCTAGAGTAAGATCAGTAGAGGCTGTAAGGTTTGTAAACGTACCAGCGGCAGCGGTAGAACCACCAATAGTAGTACCGTCAATAGCACCTGCATCAATGTCAACAGTAGGAAGGTTGGCTGTGCCTGCAAGGTGTAAATCTTTAAACTCAAGAGAAGACGTACCTATATCAAGTGTGTTTGTGGTTTTAGGTGCAACTTCAGTAGAACTAATAGTTAAGTCTTGTACAGGACCAACAACGCTAATAGGACCACCTTCAGCAGCAGTACCATCGTGTGTGTGTCCAGTAGATGCGTTAAAGGCACTTTGAATGGCATCATATTCACCATCAAAGTCTGCCGCATTAATTACGTTACCATCAGCAATGTTATTTGCCGTGTCATTACGAATATAACCTGTACCCATTTTTCCTACCTTCTTGAGTTAGTTGCGTATTCTACCGTTAATGCGTCAAGAGAAAACGGTGGTCCAGCAACTGCTGAGTCAAACAAAAACGATACAGCAAACCCTGAACCAATAACTTGTGTTTGAAAAAGTTTTAGCAGTTTAGCACCATAAGCTGTTACTCCAAATGTTCCCTGACCAAAGAAACCAACCGTACCCTGTGTATTCTGAATTACAATAGGAGTAGGTTGAATCACCCCCTGTTGGTCAAAGTCAAGTTTTAGACTTACTTCAAATGACACGCTACCTTGCGGGTCAGTATACAAAAACATCTTATAGAATGTTTTGCGTACTCGTGGGTCTTCAATAGGAATAAAAGGTGTAGCAAATGTTATCTGTATAGGGGTTCCATCGAAGTCACTACCCGATTCCATTTGATATACGTAACCATCATCACCCGCAAATATAGCAACTTCAGTATTTAAATAATAGTTACTGTCTGCAACATATGCTCTAATACCACGAGTTTCTGCAAAGCCTATGTCTTGACCACCTTGACCCGAAAACTGCGTAGCTAAAATACCTTGTGAGTTTTCTTGTCTTATGTTTGGGTTAAAACCCAATATTCTATATTGTGATTTTTCACGAATGACACAACTAGTAAATGAAGTGTTAGTTGAAATAAATCGGGTGAAGTCATCCTGAATATTCTTAGATACAACACCTAATCCAAAGTCACCAATACGATCTGTTGCACTAAGTAAACGAAGACCGTCCGGTGCTAGAAACATTACATCACCACCAACTTCTTGGATAGTGTCAGGATCAATACACCCAATATCACGAGTGATTGGCTTCAATGTAAAGTCTGCTATTGTACTGCCTACTAATTGAAAGATAGAAGTTTCTGTAAATACAATAAGCTGCTCACGAAATACTTCTAGCCCACTAATAGGCGAACCGATATTTATAGAGCCTGCACCATCTGCAATAGTAAAGTTGGTATCTGTATAGGGAGCAGTAAAACTAAGCGTAGTCCCCTTACCAAAGAAAAGAGCATTCTTAAAGTTAGCTATAAAAGAACAGCCTAGTACATCAGCAGGTGCATCGTTTATTGCCGTAAAAGTTTGTTTATCGTATAGTGCTGGTACATTAGTACCGTCTACTATGACAATCTTTTGCGTACCATTAAAATTATACTTTGCAAACCTAGTGCGACCAGCACCTTCACGGCTCGTAGATAAAAAGGTTATGGCTGCATTGTCTGCTGGACTAGACGCTAGTGCTGGATTAATTGATAGTGTAGCACTACCTGATGTTACTGTAGCGTTAGCAGATACTGTGTATACTAAATCAATACCGGCAATAGTAAATTGATCTTCAGCTTGTGGTGCAGAGGTAAGCCCGTCTACTACAAGAGATGAACCTGTTTGGCTTGCCCCATCTATCAAAGCTATTCCGTAACTAGGAATATTTATCTTTGTGTAACCACCGCCAGTTGTTGAAAATATGTCATCATTTTTAGCGACAATCGCTTGGCCTTCCCAACTTGCCAAACCTATACACAAATAATCTTGTGCGGTTGAAACAAAAGTTACACTATCCACATTACTAGGATTAACAACTATTGTATTTATTAGCGTAAGCGTTGCTCTGTTGTTAGTAGAATCAAAAGCAACACCGCCTGCATCAATGGTATACCTAAATGAAAGTACTGCATTATTTGCAGGTGCTACAGTTATTGCCGGGGCTATTGTTAGTGTAGATGCTGTACCAGCTAAAGCGGTTGCTGCACTAACTGTGTATACTGTTGTGTCACCGGCAATGGTAAAGGTGTCATTAGCGGATGGGGCAACATCTAATCCATCTACATCTAAAGATGTTCCTGTTTGAGCCGCACCGTCTACTGTACCACCCTCTAAGCTAAATACATCAGCAGCAACAGGAGTAGTATGTATATTAGCAATTACAAGACTAGTACCGCTTTGCCCATCGCCATGTACTAGTGGCGCACCGTATGGTGGAATGACATTGCTATCATATTTATCATAGCCTTCAATTCTGCGATAACCACCCTCAACGGATGGTTCAAAGTTACGCAAAATACGTGCGCTTCCCGGTGCATTAATACCTTGCTGTAACGGAGAAAGGTTACTAATAAGACCACCACGAAACTCAACGGCGTAGGTTTTCCATGCGTCAGCCATAAGCTAAACTCCCTACAGCCACGAAAATCCGTATCTACTTCCACCGCCAGTATTTTGTGGAATCATGTAAGAACGTACATACCGTGTTCTGTTAATTAGCATTGAACGCATATGCTTAATGCCCTCATCAAATTTTTCTTTTGCTACAAGTGCATCTTGTGTATTTCCACGAAACAGATATGCATAGTGCATAGCACCATCAGTTATGACGTGCTTGAATCTATCAGGAATAATAGCTGTATCTGTATTTAGTACCAGATCAGGAGAAAAATTATAGTACTCATAAATCAACTCGTATGCTTTATCAGGTTCAGGTGTTAAAACAAATTCTAAAGATGGAGCCTGTACTACTTTAACAGGAACTCCTTGACCCGATGTTGAGTTATATTCTTGACCTACATATTTATCTAAATAATCTTCGTACGTAATGGGAGATAATTTTGTAGTGGCATTTCCTATAGTAGCGTCTTCCCGTATTCTAAAACTGTCAAAGTTAATTACTTTACAGTCGGCAGGAAAAGCATAACGACTTTGATTTGGTGTTAATGTAAGTGTCTGTAAATTGTGATTAAAGGGCCATTCAAATTCAGATTGATTGATATATCTAATAGAAGCATTAACTGCATCTTTAGCGTGAGCATAAAAACCTGAAGACGAAGCAAAGTTAGAGGTTGTGAGTTCAACCTCATTCAACCTTCTATTTACTTCATTTACTAACTCTAAAAATGTAGCCATGTGGAATCCTCAAAAGAAAATGTGAGGGGCGAGAACACTCCCGCCCACTCACTGTACCCATTACTAGGCGAGGTTGTAAACAGCGTTGACAAGAGCCTCTGGACGCAGAATCTTGCGACCATAGAGATGCATGCCACGAACAATGTCAGCAAAGCTGTCAGGGTCACGGTATGTTTCTGTCTTGTTAATCTGTTCAGCAGTAGCAACCGCTGAGTCATGTCCAGCTACAATCACGCCCATGTTAGTAGCGTTAGTACCACCAGTAGTTGATGGACCAGTACCAAGGATCGGCAGGTTGTTAGACACGTACACACGGAAACCATGCAAGTTGTTCAGAATCAAACCATTCTGCAAGCCTGAACCACCGAAGTCAGCGTCAAGAAGACGTGACTCTTCGTCCATCAGGATTTCTTTCAGAACTGGATCAATTACAATCCAACGTCCACGGCTGTCAACATTTTGTTCGTCTAGCCGACGGGCCATACGTGCAATGATCTGCAGTGGGTTTGCTGTTCCAGTAGCCGAAGGCACACCAGCAGTACCGGCACGAGGCACGATACCAATTGACTGTGCGGCAACGCCACCATTGAAGTCAGACGCATCCAGCTTGTTAGCTGCAAGCAATTCGTCTGTACCAGCAGCAGAGTCAGCTTTAGTACCGTTAATAGTTGTATTAACAGTGTCGGCTGCACCATGCAGTGCTGATTGTGCGTAACCTGACAAGTAGCCAAGAACATCTTGGTCATACTGATCAGCCAGACGGTAAGCTGCACGATCACTTGCCAGTGACTGGAAGTTAACGTGGCTATGTGCCTCTTCAATGTCATCGACTTTAAAAGCGTAGTAGTTTGCTTTGTCGATGGTCAGCGAGAAGTCAGCATCGTCAATTGCCTGCGGCACAATTGTTGTACCACGCAGGTATGCTGAAACTGAAATCTCAGGTTCTTTAATGATCTTTACTGAATCGCCCATGTTAGCGATTTCACCAAAGTAGTCGGAATTAGTAATCCCTTCACAAACAGCGGCCTTGCGGAAAGCAAGTTGCACCTGTTTGGAGTAGATTACTGGTGAAAAATTTCCGTTTGGTAGGTTAGTCCAACCTACTGCACTTCCAAATGCCATTGTAATATCTCCTATTATTAGCATTGTTCACAGATGCAAACATTACAATTCTTAGCAGAGGCTGATTAACGTAGGGTGTACTGGGTACAAGGGTGGCCGCCGATGTACTTAGTAGGCCATGTCACTCAGGTAATCTTAAAGATTTTTGTCGTTTGCGGATTATAGGTGTAACCAAGTAGCTACCTTAGTTACACTTATCTGACTATAGTTATACTTAATGTAAACTAAATGTCAACTCTTTTTTATCGGGCTGAACCCGAAACATCGTAGATAAACTTACCACTACGAATGGCTTCCATGATTTCATCAGACATTTTCTCATACTCTTGAGGTGACATCTTCTGAACTGCGGATTCTTTTAAGTATGTAGCATTGCCTTCATCCTGCGGTTTGCTACGACTATTTTTTGTAGACACTGACTTAGCTGCATCTTTATCTGACTTAGTAGATTTCTTACCCGAAATGCCCATGTCAGCTTTGTACAAGTCAATTGCCCGTGCTGCAGATCGTGCATCATTGTCATTGTCGTACAGTGCATCTTGTACCCACTTAGGCTGTTCTTCTGCCCAATCGTGGAATGCATCACTGTCACGGATTTCATCAAAGTCAGGATGAATGCGCATTAGTTCTGCTTCAGCTTTTTCTTTAGTAGCACTGTTCTGCATCTCATCAATTACTTTAAGACGCTCTTCTAAAGCACTAGACTGTTCACGTGCCTTCTTCATTGCAATTGTTTCAACAATAGCCGCTACATCTGGGTAGTCTGCTGCCCATGTTTCAATGTCTTCATCAGACTTGGGTAGCTTCATTTCTTTTTTAGTGGCTTGTTCTAGCTGCCGTTTCATTGCATCTAGTTCAGCCTTAAACTCTTCAGCTTGTTTTTGCTGATGTCGGCGCAGGTCAGAGTAACGCTTTTTAAATGTCTTCTCTTCTGCGCTTGTAGGTTCAGCTTCCTCTTCTACTTCTTCTGCCTTACCTTCTTTAGCTTGCTTCTGCTGTTCAATGAGTTCAGCTAGTTCTGCTTCCTCACGTTCACGCTTTTCTTCATTAGTGTATTTACGATTAGCAAATGCAACTTTCTTTTCTGCTTGCATTTCTTCTGCCATGATTGTATCGTTCATTGTATTTCCTTTTGTTGGGGCCGCTGTAGCCACACTGTCGGGTGTGGGGAGTGAGTAGCCAACTGATTGTAAGATTTAATTAAGCCTCTTACGCAGCTTTCTTTAGTCACCTCCCCAGCCGCCGCCAGTTTCCATACCCTCATCACTAACACCCACGCCGCTGCTATCAGTAAAACCACCGCCGCCGTCATTATTATTATCATTGTTATTATCGCTGGCACTGTCATCAGCAGCATAGGCAGCATCTGCAGCAGCAAACGCATCAGCAACATCGCCTGTTGCAGTACCAGATTTTCTATCGTAGCCACCTGTAAGTTCTCTACCAATAATACCTGCATCCCTTGAAACATTACCTGCTTCTAATGCATCACGAGAACCCCGTGTTTGACGGGCATAAAAATCACCAATTACTTCAGCATCTTTAACAGATTTACTTGCGTAGTCAGCCATTTCCACATTACCCAATGCCCTAGTTAATTTTTCCAGTACATTAAAGTTACCGCCTCTTCCTGCAATTTTGTCTATATCTCTTTTACTTAATCCTAATTCACTTAATCTGCCTCTTACATTATTTAACGCCTCTACGCTACCGATAGCGTTTCCTTTTGCATCAACAAAGTTACTTCTGATATTAGGCATAACCGTTTCAATAACTCCGGCTAAAGCATTTTGTTCTTTCTCACTTAATTCGTGTAGACCCATATTATTTGTGTAATCTCTAGATGGACCACCCAATCTATTTAAATCATACCCTAAGATACCACCTTCTAATCCCCTAATATTATCTAGCATACCGCCTAAACCCGCAGAAGTAGCTGCGTTTGCTAATGCAGTTGGTTTTGCACCCGCCATTTTCATCAGTCCCGGCATTTGCATCATAGCATTTGCTGGACCTTTAACAAAAGAGTCTATTAAAGTGCCAAATCCAGCACCATACTTAGATAGTGCAGCATTTAAATCTTTAGTACCTTTAGTTTTATCGTAACCGATTCCTGTTACGTCTGGTAATTCATTCGTAACGGGATCGCTATCATTGCCACCACCATCACGAACAAGTGAAGTATCTACTCTAGTTGTATCTGTAGTAGCCTTTTGAACTTCCTCTGTTTTCAATTTGTATCCGTCTGGGATGGGGTCAAGCATTGTACCATCAGACAAACTCTTACGTAATCTAATAGTATCTCCCGCTTCATTCGTGTACTCTACATATTCAAAATCTACATTGGGAATGTTTTTACCGATAAAATCACCAAACGTAGGCGTTTGTTGTGTGACACTAGTTTGTGGAATAAAAGCAGTTCCGGGCATAGTTTTTGAAACGGATGATGCTGCAGGAGTAGCTGCACCCACTTGCGGTGCGTTTGGCATACTCGGTTGATTAACACGAGTGTAGCCTGTGGTTGGACCTGTCGGTGGTGTATAAGATGTACCTGAAGATGGCATTGTAAATGTACCATTAGCCGCGTATACTACACCGCCTTTAGCCATTTCCATAGAATCATTATACTCACCTTCTTCTTCCATGTCAAGGTCTTCTAAAGAAAAAGGTAAATCATCTGGCATAGTGGCTTCCTCACTATTGCCCATTTGACCCATTTCTTCCATGAGTTTAAGACCCATCTTAGCTTGTTGACGCATCTGCATCAACTTTTCTAATCCGAAGTAACGTACTACATCTGCGGGAAAAACAAATTCACCTTCGCTAAGTTGAGCCGGAATATCATCTCGTACTTCTTCTTGCATAGAACCGGGGGGAACATCGTTACCCGAAATAGGATCGACTGTACCACCTTCATCCATTAGGCCACCCTCTTCAAACCCACGTTCTACTGGCTCAAAGAGTTCCATTTGTTTTGCCATATTCTTCATAGTACTACTCCACCTTTTTTAAACTTATACCGCACTTCACTTGGGAGAGGTGTGCCATCAGATGCATCCAAAGGTTTTGGAGCGTCTGCTTTTTTCATATACTTTACGCCTTTTGCGTATACTCTATCGCCTATTACGGTAGCTATCTCCGCACCTTTGACAGCCTGTCCTGTAGACATGTCAATAAACAAATGTCCATTAGCAGGGTTTAAACCGATTTCTACTACATCATCGTCCATTTCATTTAGTATGTTTCGTGTGTTATTGTACTTTCCATCAACAGACATAGCAGGGAATTTACTCTTTGCTTCTGGTACGTCAATGCCTTTTATTTTTGCAGCAATACCTTGTCTTCCTTTTTGACTGACGTTAAAGGTAACGTCCTCAACTGTAGCAAAAGGTTTGTAAGACAGTGCCTTACCGTTGTAATTATTTTTGTGTAGCGTTTGAAGTTTATCCAAACCACGTGGCATGTTTGGAATGCTAGAGTTTAAATTTAATCTAATACCAACTTGTGTGCCATCATCTACCTTTGCATCTATGATTTTGTTTGCTTCTTTTGTGCCTGCTGTAGCAGACTTGCTATTGGTTGTCATATCATCTGCAACTGAGAGGTTATATTTTTTAAGTAGTACACCGTCTTTTGTAGCTGGATTAGTGCCAATCTCTAATGCATCCACGGCTTTATTTACCGTAGGTTTTTCAGAACGTGCTGTAGAAGAAGGAATATTTTCTGCGAAGTCTTCTGGATAAGCTAACGACACATCTTCACTAATATTGAAAAACTCTTCTTTTCTCATTCCCGGTGTAATAGATACACTTTCTCCTGTTGTATACGCTTTTATTAATTTTTGCATTTCTGGGTCTGCGGAATCAACAATCTGTTTATATATAGCAAAGTCAACAGGTGGATATTTTTCACGCATTAATTCAATAATTTCTACGTTGTTGTATTCTTCATCCTTCAGCTTCTGTACTTGTGCAAATCTTTCTTGTACAAGATTCGCTTCTAGTTCGCCATATGTTCTATAGTAATTTATCTTTGCGCGTTTTTCGACTTCGGTCAAAGCCATTGCTTCTTTTTGATATCTAACTATATTTCCAAAAGACTCTGCTAAAGAAAACTCATCAAAAGTATTCACTATGTCAAACATTTTTTCTGCCACCTCATCTTGAATATTTTCTGGTAAGTTTAAAAATGCTTGTGACTCCATGATAACAGAATCCAGTTCTTCACTATCTATCTTGTAATACTTAGGGTCTTTGATTGACGAAAATTGATAGGGTTTTAAATCTTCCATTTTCCCCATAATATGTCTGGTCAAAAATATGCTTGCAAGAGTTTCATCAGGATATCCCTCGTAACCAACGTCTGCTCCCGTAGTTCTTTGATTTAATTCTCTAAAAAATATATCTGTAGAAGTGTCTACCCTTTTACTTAAATTATCCGACATTCTGTCGATATCTCTACTATTTCGTATAGACGGCATACCTAATTCTTTAGCGGCCCGTGGTATAAACATAGATGAGTTTGATCCCTCAGAAAAACCTTCTACTTTTTGTACTGCATGCTGAACCTCATGTAACAAAACGGATAAAAGTTTATCTGGTTTATCTAGTAGTTCTTTATTTAATTCTATTACATTTTGAGATGAAAAGTAAGCACCATCATAATTTTGATCATCTATAAGTTTAATCTCTATACCTGCTAAGTCATCACCATACTGTTGATATAGTCGGTCAAAGTCCATTATATCGGATAGTTCTATATAATCATTTTGTACATTACCAAGACCAGCAGGAGTATCTGAATCAGTAAGTTCTTTTAAGAAATTGTACTGATCGCCACCTCTCGTTTTACCTACAAAGTTTTGACTTATCTGTGCGTCTGTAGTATCCAGTTCATATCTAAATTTTCCATCTTTACCTCTATACGCACCCGTTAAAGAAAAAAGTTCTTTATCGCTCATGTCAGGTTCTACAGACTTTAAATCTTCATAGTGTTTAACTGCCTTTTGTCCAGCTTCTGTTTGTACACCTATCATAGTTGGTGACACAGATGTATCAGGTAGTTTTGGATTTAATATGTTGTTTGCTTTACGAGAAGCCGACGTTTCTCTATTAGTAAGTGCCGCGACTTCTGTAGCCATACCGCCGAAGTCATCACCACGAGAAGAGGATTCATAATAACGCCGCAATTCGTTTACGGAGTTTTTGATGTCCACACCTCGCGCAACACCTACTGCCATTTTTTCTATTATTGCGCCGCCGCCGGGAATACCTAAAAGTTCCCCAAACCTCTCAGCAGGCGTGTCCTTTAATTCTATTCCCGTTACGTCTTTTACAAGCTTTGTGGCTTCTTCTCTACCAAACTTATCTGACAAGAAGCTAAGAGAATCTCTAAGACCTTTTGCTGTAGGACTGGCTACCAAAGAATCATCGGTCATCCATGAAGTAGCTGCTTCACCTAAGTCAAAGGTATCTGCTATAGCCATAGGTGCGCTTGTTATTACACCACGAGTAAAACCCGGCACTACATCCGCACGTTCTTCTTCTGTCATTACAGGAGTAGCAAGACGCAGTTTTTCCATCTGTTCTCTTGCTCTGTCTGCTGCTGACGGCGTATCCGTTTCAGCGTCTGTTACAGAGTAGTCTATTTGACCTTCATTAAGAGCCATCTACTTTATTTATATCCTCACGTAATCGTTTAATCTTACGTAGCACATCAATAGCACCCTGTGCCTTATGTACCGTCACCATATTCTCAGATTGTTCTAGCACCTTATGATGCTGTGCTACTATGCTATCTAAGTAGTTACTGAAGTGGTCCCATTGGCGGTTGTTGCCCACCAGCGGCTTCAGCTTGCTGAGTATTTCCCGATTGTCCATTCGCACTAAATCCTTGTTCACCCGGCACAGGAGCCTGCCCTACGCCCATTGAGCCTCCTCCGGCACCAGTAGGGTCCATTACATCAGCACCCGCTGGTGCGCCACCTACGCCCTCTTGTGGGCCTGCTGGCTGTTGGAACCCTTTCATAATCTCTGCTTGAAGGGCTGCTTCATTCATATTGTTGGTTACTTTGTCGGGGTCTAAGTCCATTGACTTTGCAATCTCACGGATTACATATTGGAACTTAGCAAAGGGTGCAAGTGCTGGGTTACTTGCAATTTGTAAGAACTGCATAAGTCTCTGACTACGTACTTCATTAGCCATTAGACTTTCTGTTCCACGTGCCTTAACTTCTAGGTCGCCTTTAATCTCTTTATCGAAGTCAAACTGCATATTAAATCTAAAGAAACCTTCGCCAAGAGGACG
>ERZ1039804.1534-NODE-1534-length-12915-cov-6.032815_pt1 | contig 12915 bp, 22 predicted proteins | sample MGYA00383089_ERZ1039804 | MGnify/ENA primary metagenome ERZ1039804 (study PRJEB29581, sample SAMEA5548359) | metagenome | biome: marine; feature: coastal; material: water | depth 1 m | study: Short-term variability in the microbial, nano- and picoplankton...
AAGAACTCAGGAAATATTGGGAGTGTATACGGGGTGAATATGACGCCCTCCCCGGTGATGTTTTTATAAGTGAGGAACCCCGACCAACTGGTGTGTGGGGGGGTTCGGATATTATAACTAAATATGGAAATGGTGGACATGGTTGGTTAAAGGGTGGTCAGGACCACGTTCAAGATTCATGGATAAGTTGGCCATTAATTTGGGAGGGTAATCCTGTCATTGGAAATTGTGGTATGTGTCCGAAAACGTCTGAACTACTTTCCAAGATCAAGGGTGGAATCTACATCGCCGGATTTTCCTTAATGAAAGGTGGTGTGAAATTGAACAAACATGTTGACCACGTTGGTAAAAATTATAAATTTACCTATCATCTGGGTCTAAAATGTCCAAGTGGGTGTACACTATACCATGATACACTCGGGAATGTTAGTGAGGAAGATGGAAAGCACATAGTCTTTAGTGCAACTGTTCCACATTGGGCTGAAAACACTTCAAATGAAGATCGTGTTATTCTATATATGGAAAGTTATGCCAACTCTTCAACATGATATCACTTTCTTCACACCACGGATATACTTCTTCACCAATAAAATTTATCGCTCGAACACCGTTATCTAGACACTCGTCGCAAATTGCTTTGTTGTCATCGATAATCATACCCAGGTTTAGAGCTCTGCATATATCAACCTTTTTCACTTCATGGGGTGTATAACTATTTGTAAGTATCACATCGTTAAATATTCCTGGAAAATAGGTTTCTATCCAATTTTCTGTTTGTTCTCTAGCAATGTCTTGACGCCCGGTGACGACATACATTTTTTGACTTCTTTGACGAAGCCATTTCATGGCGTTTTGTGATCCTGGTATTGGTTTGAGATTGCGAAAGGCTTGGGAGTTGTAAAACTCTTTGACAAACTCCTGAGATTCCTCTTCAGTTATATCGAAAATTTCACGGTACACGTAGTTGTATTTGAGTTTCTTTGGTTTTCCAAGTCTTCTAGAACGAGCCATTGGATATAGAAAATTGACTAAAACTTCATCGACATCAATTGCGATACGAGCCATTTATGTATTACAACATTATTCATAATCTCTAATTACCACACCAACGGGGAATCTCGGTACATCCAGGTCAGTTAGGTTTTGAAATCTAACGGTAAGCATTTTACCCATGTACTTCTTCCTATCCCTGTAGTGTTCCTCTCTTTGTTTGATTGTGCCTTCGGGTCTGACATTAAACTCTCGTCCATTGGTCAATTTACACACCCAAACGACGGCATCGGCATCCCTCCCATGCCCCGTCTTGGCCCCGACAATTTCGTATTCCTCCGTCTGAAATTTTTTGAATTTGAGGAGATAGTTGCTCCTCTTACCAACTTCGTAGGTGCTGGAAGCCTCCCGAATCATGATACCTTCGTATCCCTGGTCAACAAAGCGATCGTGCCACTTTTCAACGTCAGACTTCTTCTTGAGGAGTTTAGTTTCGACGCTGACACAATCCATCCTCTCCTCGAATGTGAGCTCGGGACGTTCGAGATCGAAGTAATCGAATATGTAGAAGTTCAACTTGGTGGGGTTGGTCTTGAACATACTGGTGATTTCCTCAAATGTCATGTTAGGTGCATAACATTCTCCATCTAAGAACTCCCCCTCCCTCAAACCGTCTCGGAGATGATCGAGACCCTCAACAGGTTTACCAGTTCGAGAAAAGCATCCATCTTTGGAAACGAGGAGGCGAACCCCGTCCAGTTTGGGTTGAACATAGAAGGGGGTGGAGATATACTTCTGACGTTCTTCCCATTTATTGGCCAGCATGGGCATAATCTGGACCCCCTTAATGTGCTCATTGTTCCACATGGTTCGAGCACGTGCACACGCCTTTTCATAGCCAGTCTTGACGTTGGTTCTGGAAAATGCAGCTTTATCAGTCCCGACCATACCAGTGCTTTTGACAATGTCTGCGGTTCCGTCACCAAGGTCTTCGACCCGAATGTCAGTGAATCTCTCACGACCATTTTTGTCTTTTCTGATAAGTCGTTCCATTGTAGTCATATTTAATTTCTCAACTTTAATTAGATGTCTGAAATACCAGTTGTAAATTATGGTAGAATGGAACGACTTAGGCCTCCAGAATTCACATCTGTCCCTATGAATGTGAATACATTTTGTATCGTTTTTATAGTTTTATGTGTTTTGGGTCTCTATAAGCGTTCCATCAACATTAGTCAACGCGATCGACAATCTTATATTTGAGACACTTACTGGGGGTGAGGTATAGATCCTTCCTCATTAGACGCTTAAACTTCTTTTCGGGAATGTCAGTCTTACTGAGATACATCTTTCTGATTCTCTTCATGAACTTTTCAGATGACTTGAGTTCATGTTTGAGTTCTTGGAAGTTACCCCAAAATTCCGTGGAAATCTGGTGAATGAGAATGTATGCATCCTTACCCATTCGTTTCTCGGAGCCACCAAGTAGGACAAATGTTGCTGCACTACAGCACGACCCCTGGGCGATGGTGATAACCTTCACACGGGAACTTTCCAAAACATTCATCATATTGAAGCCCGAAAAGATATCACCACCTTCACTCATGATGTGTACGCGGATCTCTGGTTCATATCCGAAAAGTTCAGCCTTTTTCTTGAGAAGTTCTATTTCAAGTTTCTTGAAGTTCTCAACGAATTCTAAAGCATTATCTCGGTCAATAGTCCCATAAAAGAGAATCTCGTTTCCCACAACCCGCACACATTCTTCGACTTCAGTTTCGGTTTCATCTTCGTTCGTATGCATTCTTCAAGGCTTTCTTTATTCTTGTCACGTCTCTTGATTTTAAGCCATTTCCGACTGCGAGGTGATTCATAACATCGAAATCTTGGGGGGTGATTTTATATTTAAGGAGGGGCTCCAAGTTTCCCTTTTCAGCGTACAATTTTAGCAGACATAATTCTTCAATTCCCAATCCATTTGGTGATTTTTTGTAAATTTCGTTGACTTTTTGTTTTCGCATCTTATAGTTTCCGTGTTTAGTCCAACAACTCCCCGGTCTAATCTTACTCCTTTTAAGGGGGTCACCTAGGAAGGACTTGGGTATCGTTAGGGCGTGGAGAACAAAGTAGGGCATGAGATTCCAGTTTCCAGAGGAGTAAATGTGACTATCAAAATAATCTGCATTTGAGAAAGAATGGGAGGTAGCTACAGTGTCTACACCAACTGAATTTAGGTAATTTTCTTGGAATATATCCCACATGTGACCATGTTCACTTATACTGTCATATATTTCAATCGGTTTGGGATCACATAGTATATCAGTTATAAATTCTTTGGGTGTCTGGAATATATCCATTTCATCATAGTCATCTAGATAGGTGAAGAAGTTTCTAATATTTCCTTGTGAACGTACGGCTGCATTATATGCTTTGGTATCCGAACTATCTGTCAATCTCAACAAAGTTTCGGGTTTATGTTTTGGAATAAATACAGTCTCAAAGTTTGGATACATACACATATTTGTTGTCGTTACTATGAGAGAACCATGTGTAATTGGGACGCCATCCGAAACTTGTTCTATGATTGGTTTAAATATGGGATCGTAATCCTCTATGAATACATTCTTTTTGGTTGATTTAATAAACGGTAAAAAATAACATTTACTTTTCAGATGGTGATTATGTAGTTCAACATGCAATGTATCTTTCAAGGCTTCCCTAAGAATGTAAGATTTTCCAACTCCGGAGGATCCACAAATAAATATATGTTTACCTTCATCTATATACCTACGAACGAGAGCAATTTGTTTATCATGAATTGTCACTAGGGGTGTGATTTTGTCTTCGACTTTTTTTTGTGGAATTATTTTAATGAAAGAGTCCATCGATGATCTTACTAATCAGGCAATAGATTTGGTGCTCGAGAATGGCGCACTACATAAACGTATCGTAGAACCTTTAAAAAGGAAAATTGTACCATATGTTGCTTGTAGTTTGTTGACCAATTTGGTCATGGTTATTACTCTGATCTACCTTGCTCGACGTCTGTCTCTTCTTCAGGTTCCCCCTCTGTAGATTCTTCCTCATCCTCATCCCCCTCACCTAGGGAGGGGCCAAAGAATCCTGTGGGTGGTGGTTCATCCTTTTTTGAAAGGAACTTACCTATTTTTTCAAGGGGTGTTCCCACAGTCATCGCCTCAATTGGGTCTATCGTCCTAGGTAAAGTGAGTAGTGGAATTGAACGCACGTTGAGAATCTCTGGTTTTGTGAAGGCATTATCTAAGGGATACTCATCTTCAAACTGCCTCAATACAGACTTGGGCACTGAGGGTGACTGTTCCAATAGGCGGTCATACTCGGTTTTACATTCACCAACGAAATCTAAGCCTTCCTTGCTACGCTCTCCCCTGTCTAAGGCTAACATAAGACGAATATTTCTGGAAAGCATACCGAAAGCCAACGCAGCTGTTCGATGGTTTTCCATGAGTTCGTTAATCTTGAGGAATTGCGATATAGTCGCTATGAGCCCCGCGGTTAGGTTTAAACCACCAATTATTGAGGGAGCAAACGACTGCACATTCTCTGGAAAGGTACCTTGGGCGAAGTTTGCGGTCCCAGTTATAGTAGACAGTATAATAACCGGTAAAGTGAATCGAATACTAGAACGTCTGTAAATGAAAAATGCACGGTGGTGCATATACCTGTAGCACGCGGAGGCCTCACCCCACTGCTTCAGTATATTCTCATGACCATCCGTCCATGACAAGCGCATATCCTCTCTGGAAATCTTTTTTTCTTCCGTCATTATATAATAGATGAATATAATTTTCCTGATTCATCTAATTTTTCTGATAGGTATACTTGTTGTTCCATTTACAAATAATCGCAGAAACCTTGAATTTTATTCCATTCTAATTCCCTTCATATTTTACCACTGGTCAATTAATGATGATACATGTGCATTGACACAGGCGGAAATGTACTTTTCGGGTAAAGAAAAAGAGGAAACTTTCATGGGTAGGGTTGTTGGACCTATTTATAAAATGAGTGATGACGATGTAGGTAAACTCACCAAAACCCTGTTCTTTGTGTTATGGGCCATTGTTCAATATAGATTGGGACACTTCAAAGGGTTTACCAGAGACCTAAGTGAATTAAAGAAATCCCTTTCTACAAAAGTATAATGGACCTTAAACTCCGTAACGAAATCAACCGTCTCACTAAAACGCGTGAAGATTACCACCAGACTTATGTTCAGAATTTAGAAATAATTGAGGAAAAAATTGCTAAACTTGATGTTCAAATCGAACTAACCGATTCCAATGTGAAAAGAGGTATTCTCGAAAAACAGCGAATCATTTATCAAAAGGATATCAGAAAGATAGATAGTACTATGGAGAGTACCACAAACCTGTTAAATAAGAAGATTGAATCAATCGAACAAGCCCTCGAGAACATCGAGAAGGAGAATGAATCATTTGATTTCAATATCAAAAAACTAAGAAATGGTATTATAAACGAAAATACCGGTGAGATTTTCGATATGTTTTCCAGCGTTGTGAATGCACTTGAAATTCTTAACCGCGGGAGAAACGAAAACGATCAAAAAAGTGAACACTCGTCTTAAAATTGTAATACATAAGCATACAGTACGCGTCCGCTATATCATGCTTCCTCTCGTATGGAATCGTATCCAAATCTATATACTTACCCATCTTGACAAGAACGCGTTCCTTCCTCTCCTCGTAGTTTAGATGACCCATCCCAAAATGTGCATGTATTGTCAGGGGTGAAATCAACAAAACCTTATCCTTGAACATATAGTTGAGTAGAATCTCAATATTCGTAAAGCCTTGGGGTGGCTGTCTCTCTATGAGGATCCGCTCAGCCTTGTCGAACACCTCTCTGTGGTCATCCACAAATAAAGGAACCAAGTCAACAAAGTCATTACTGTAAATGTATTTGTAGTCTTCCAAACTCACCTTTTTCATGTACTCAACTTCTATCACCGGTCCATTCCCACACTCAGCGAGGACGAGACCCATATTGTGGAATCCTATATCTATGGCCAGGACCTTCATGTCTTTATGTCAAAGATTTTCTTTAAATAAACCTAAGTGAAGCCTAGAAATTATATTTTTAATCTCAAAAAACATGACTACTCAACAAAATATTTTACGCACGATGATGACACAGCTGGACGACGCATCGGATCAAATCCCCGAAGGCCTCTACCTCCAGTTCTGTAATCACCTCAAGAATCTTCACACTTGCAAACCCGTCCCAGTTGCTCCACGTCGATCTTCGGGTCCGCGTCGTTGTGGTCGCTGTCATCAACTGGGTCACACTAGGCGTAGGTGCTACTACTATGAGGTTGACGCGCGCGCACTTTCTTTAGCATACCGGAATGGGCAAACACCAGCCGAAGCGGGTATCGAAAAAGAACCTGGAGTCATTATTTACTCCGACAGGAACAGCGCTCGACCCCCCGCGCACGGAGGCGTTACGTGGAGCCCTGCTAACGGGGGTAACATCGTGGTGGAGATTTATGTATCAGACGCGAGCGCGTTGTTCTTCCCGCCGCCGCCGATGACGCCGATGACTTTTCGTGACTACGCCAGGTTTCAAGGACGTAGAGTTCTTCATATCAAGATACCCGGGAAGTACAAGGCGGAAATTACGCTACCGGCGAAACTTTCCATCACGGGCGACGCGATCAGATCCAACCGGCACACATGGAGCCCAAGAAGAGGTTGTATCACGCTCACCTTACAACTTGTGGGTGTGGACAAATAAACATCTCACCTATAGTATATGAAGAATAAGACTAAGATTCAAACACTATGGGTGGCTCTCGTCGTACTCATCGTCGCTGTAACCTACTTATGGAAGAATCCCCGAGTCGTCACGAAACGGGTTTCGAATCCAGCCCCACCCCCACCAATGATCCGGGTCCCCCCTAGACAGACATTCGAACAAAGGCGTGAACCAGAGTTCAGGGGTCCCCCAATCAAGGAATACAAACCTGGACGCATGCAGCAGATGGGATTACTCACCGGACCAGGTGATGAGACCCTCCCCCTCTACGGCAAGGAGGTTCGTGGTCGCCGTGATAGGTACCACTACTACACGACCACGGGTGGTGAAAACCTGTACCCAGTCCCAGTGAGTCACAATGCTAGGGACTGTATGGATGACATTGGATGCCAGGAGCTCTATGGAAATGAATCAGTCTCAGTGACTGGTAAGACTGGTTCATTTGGGGTTAATATGTACAGAACTGACAACTTTTTCTAATCTATCGAGTCTCGGTTTTTCTCGATTTATAAACACTAAGACTTCAATTGGATCTTTCGAGAGCTCAACAGAACCATGTGTATTTAATGGATGCACATATTGAACACGAATCAAATCTACTATAACCTGTTTTTGACCCGAAGCCTGACTATAGTGAACAGCCAACGCAGCCGCATCCTTCTTAGTTTCTTTTGGTAAGAAATCTCCATCATAAGAAACTACGACATGTGAACCCGGCCACCCCTTGACATGAAGCCACCAATTCGCCGTATGACTCGACTCAGTGAGTTCATAATTCTCCTTGGCATTTGTACCAACTCTAATAGTAATTCCATCCAGGGATTCATACGTCTTCATATGTGAATATATTCTGTAATCTTTATATAAAATGCACGTCATCCTGAGACCCAGTCCCTCGGTCACCCACCGGTACAGAGTAACTTTGCCATGTAAAAGATCGATAGATTTTGGGAAAAATGGGGTTGACTACTATGTGGATCATGGAAATCCCCGCATAATGAGGGCACAACTTCTTAGGAAGGGGGCGATCCTACCCAAGGAGGTGCGAATTGAGAGGGATCCCTATGAAATTCACAGAGGTATGTTGAAAGTTAAGGAAAGTACTATGGAAGATTGGGATACCTACCTTTCTCAAGATTTTTGGGAGCGTTGGTTACTCATGTCATACCCAGATATGCATAAATCCAAGCTTTGGATGGCGACACAGGAGGGTGTACTCTTCATGCCCGTCCCAGAAGATTTCTGGTTCTGCTCTAAACACCCGTAGACCCAAAGCCACCCTCACCTCTGAGGGTTTCTTGGAGGAGACCAATTTCCTCAATGGGTGGGGTTTCACACCTCTCTAGGACCAACTGTGCGATGCGGTCACCCTTCTTCACTTCAAAATCGGCATCACCCATATTGAAGATGACGACGGAAATTTCACCTGTATAGTCTGGATCGATGACACCGGCACCAATTTGAATGCCATGTTTTACAGCCAACCCAGACCTTGGAGCAACCCGACCATATACCCCTGTGGGGAGTGATACCGCGATGCCCGTGGAGATGAGCCCTCTTTTGCCCTTTGCGATAACACCATCACAATTGCTATAGAGATCGTAGCCAACAGCACCATCAGAACCTCGAGTAGGAAGAATAGAATCATATCCAAGCTTTTTGACCCCGAGGGACATTATACATCCTTAAGGCGTTTATTCTTTAAGGCACGATAGGTCAACGCACATATTCCACAACTGAAAATATTGAAAAAGAGTTGACAGGTCATTACATGTATTCTCACATATAGATTTTTATCATCATATAAGAACCATACAACTAAAGACATCAAACTTTCATACCAAACACGGAAGAATACATTTGTAAATAAATATATTTCCCGAATGGTTTGATTTCTTGGAAATATGTGTTTGAGTACCAACATAGATGTATCAATTTCGACCAGCCCCAAATACGCGGTAAGGTAGGCTTCTTCTGGGACATACAGAGGTCTTGTGGCGTAAATTAAAGCCATGATATGGTGTAGTATAATCAGTTTACGAAACGACTGTATAATCTCGGGTTGTATGTAAATCCACACAAGTTCGTAGGACATATAAAATGTTAAGGCGTGGGTGAGAAACATTGGATACACCACGTAGCCTAAAAATATCTCTGAAACACATAGAGTTGAAAATGGTATCAGAAAACAAGCGGATGTAATATTGTGGACATCCATTCTATATAAGTTTGGAACATTTTTAAATGTGGGTTTTCACATTTAAAAATGCACTCAAAGGGTTTCGAACCCCTGACCTCAAGCTTACTAAGCTTGCGCTCTACCACTGAGCTATGAGTGCGACTAGGGACGCCTCCCTCCCACTGATTAGTAATATACCTAAATCTTTAAGCACTTGGGGGTGTGTTCATATGACGTCTTTTTCTCGAGTGTAGCCAAATCTTTCTCAACCTTCTTCTCGAGACCTGAGCACCCATGTTTCTCAAGATGAAGACAGCGTGGACAAAAACTTCCACTACAGTGCTTACAGTCTATGGGCACTCCACATTTCTTCTTACACAACTGACAGGGCATATACTATAACTGGGATAAAGATTTTAAGTATCTTACAGATAGTATATGTTGACTCTTGCTATCGCGAAACCTACCCGCCTACCAATCACAAACCGTTCTCTCCCCGAATATGAGAAACTCAAGACCAGTCTAAAGAACTCTACAGCTGGTTATGGTGCGGCTCTATCTACGTCATACTTTATTACGCAGGGGGCGGATGTTGGGGTTTCCGCAACCCTTGGTGCTGTGGCGTCCTACACCTACATGAACCTCCTGTCGGATCATGTGGACAATATAGAGAGGTCGACATTTCAGAAGCAGATGTTTGTGCCAGTGAGCACCGCTGCCTTTGAAATGGCGTGGAATAATGCACCATTTGCGTTTGATTTTGATTATGGAGCTACATTCGTAGGATTTTTGGCGTACAAGTTTGCTCTGACTTCAGTTTTATACGAGGTAGTCCGCGACATGATTATTAGAGACACAATTGACGAAGATTTCTGAGTTTATTTCCGTGTGTAGCGTCGATTTCGTCGCCTTTGGTTTGCACGTTTTCGTTTGCGTATGGTGCGCAGTTCGTCAGTTGCTTCCATTATTTCTTTCCATATCCATATCTTACGTTGCACGTCGGGGTAGAGCGGGGCGGTAGCTTGTAAAAATGCGAATTTGACAGCGTCACTCATTTCAACTTGATTTTGTATATTTTTATTAAAAACTTAGGTTACATCTCCCCAAACTGCAGAAAGTTGTCGATCTTGCGTCCGATGCTCTTGCCAATGCCAGCAACTTTGTTGGGACCCTTGGCAAGTTCCTCACCGGAGGTCACCTCAAAGTCAAGGTTCTTGATAGCTTGGGCAGCCTTCTTGTAGGCAGCCTTCTTGTGAACGTCCGACTCTCGGGTAGCCACCTCCTCGAGGGCATCGAAGATGCACTCATTGGTCGTAGGAGGCTTCTTCTTGAGATCCTCGAGTCTTGAAATCAATCCAGTCTCGAGAAACTCATCAATCTTCTTGGCGATGCTCTTGCCGATGCCGGGGACCTTGGTCTCCCCCTTGGCGAGAGACTCACCATCCACGATGGTGTAGGGGATGTTGTCGACAGCCTCGGCCGCCTTCCAATACGCCTTGCTCTTGAAATCATCCTTCTCAAGGTCAGACAGTTTCCGCAGGGCATTGACGATCGCGGCGTTCCGAGAGATGTGGAAGTCATCCTCGTCGTCGGACTCCTCGTCAGACTCCTCGTCGTCGGACTCCTCGTCAGACTCCTCGTCGTCGGTGCTCACAACAGACTCCTCATCAGACTCGTAGTCCTCATCCAACTCCTCCTCAAGGTCCTCGATCACCGCCTTTAGGCGGAAAATCTCAATCCTGTAGTCAGCGGCGTCATCATTGAGTTCATGGACTTCCTCGCGGAGGAGCTTGTTCTCGTTCTCGAGCTTGGCAATGTAGGCGGAAATGGTAGTAGCGTTCATGGTGTTTCGAAAGTGAATGTTTTTACATTGGGGTGGACCCACTTAGGTATTCAAAATAAATATATCGTCTTTTATAAATGTTAACTGTACTTAGACCACCTACACCTCCACCCACCAAAAAGGTAAATCCAATCAAAAAGTTCATAATGAAAGTTTTCAAAATCAAGGAGATTGATTATGAAAAGTTCCGTAAGGAGGATAAATGGGCGATTAAAATCAAAGGTGAACCACCTCGAGAGTAAAGTTTTTATCGAATTTACCTAGACAAATATTCCCATCGTCTACGAGCTTCTTAATTTCCATCCCAGTCTCCAAGTGATCCCCCAACTTGTATTCCCCCGGGACATCCGGCATGAATGCCATCAACGTGACCATCTTCTGATTCATCGTGAGTTCTTTGTTTTGAAGCAATTGCTTAATGTATGGTGGGAGACTATCCACGTTCATTACATTATATGAGGATATTTTCTTTAAATCATGATTACAACCTCCTAACTTTACTCTCTATCTCCTTCGCATACTCCCACCGCCCTGCCGCGTGGATGGCGTTCCGCGTTCGCCATTGCATCTTTGATAGGGGCCTCCCCTTCCTTAGGTTTAAAAGGGCACGATGAACAGTTTCATTCCTGATTGATAACTTTTTTTTTCCAATGGCAAGCGCCTTTTCGTCTTCCACGTCTAAAATTGGAACCCTTTTGGATTTTATATTTTCAATTTCCTGCTTCGCCGCAAACAAACTGGTCTGTAAAAACTTAGTACTTTTGGTGAGTTCTTCAATCTTGGAGTGAAGTTCGGCATTTTCAGACCCCATGAAAGCAAGCGATGCACGCTGCTTCTTCATCTTCGCATCAAATTCGATTGAGTTTTGATTTCGGATATCTATATTCTCCTTCTGAAGGGCCATTATTGTCGCATCCTTTTTCTTTATCCTATCATCTCGTCTCACAATTTTTCTTTTGAACTTTGCTTCCAAACCAGACGTACCAGTGGATTCCGTCCGAACGCGTGACGTAGATTTTTTCACCATTTTGGTTTTTTGTAGAATGTACTCAACTTAGGTTGATTATAGGTATACAATATCCCAACTTCTCCACCACAGGGTCATTTTTATAGTCTGTATTGTAGTAAATCTTCTTCACCCCACTACTTGCGAGAGCCTTGAAGCAGTTGAGGCAGGGGTAATGGGTCACATAGGCTTCGGCACCATCGATGGAGACACCTCTCTTCGCCGCATCGGTGACCGCGTTGATCTCTGCGTGTATCGTGGCTTGTTCGTGGTTGTCTCTCACTATGGACTTGTGTTCGCAGCCACCCAGAAAGCCGTTGTAGCCCATACTGATCAGGCGGTTGTTCTTCACTAAGACACACCCCACCTGGAGTCTCTCACATGGAGACCTGACGGACGCGAGCTGGGCAGTCTTCATGAAGTATTCTTCCCAACTTATACGGGGCCTTTCCTGCTTGGGCACAGACATGAAACGGAGGGGGAGGGGACGGCGACTCTCCATTTAAAGATACGGTAGAATATATCTTTAAATGAGTGAAGACACAGAACCTTGTAAAAATTATGAGTTTTGTGAAAATCAAACAACGGGTTGCGGTGGATGTAGTATTTGTCCCAAAGATTTATGTATGAATTGTGGTATGATGTTTGGTAAAGAATTGATATTCAAAAATGATGTTGAATGTTCTATTTGTTTAGAAACGAAGCGAGGAATAAAACAACCGAAGTGTGAGCACGCGACGACCTGTGTACAATGTTTCCGGAAATGTTATTATGGTATAGATTATGATGAACCGGATTTTCCCTATTCGAATGATGTTGAAGAAGAATATGGGGGTCTGGATTATGTACCTAAATCATTTATCGATAGATATCCATTAATTTATGAATATGAAGAAGAAAGTAATCGAAGGTTTGATAAACAACAAGAGATGATATCAGTAAATAGTAGATGTCCCTTGTGTCGAAGTAATCATCGCAAATCCTTATCCGCCGTGTAGTCTCTCACATGAAGACCGAACCGATGCGAGGGGAGCGCTGACGCCTAGCATCCTTGGTCATAGACATAAAACGAGGTGATGA
>ERZ1039804.1537-NODE-1537-length-12893-cov-9.893286_pt1 | contig 12893 bp, 23 predicted proteins | sample MGYA00383089_ERZ1039804 | MGnify/ENA primary metagenome ERZ1039804 (study PRJEB29581, sample SAMEA5548359) | metagenome | biome: marine; feature: coastal; material: water | depth 1 m | study: Short-term variability in the microbial, nano- and picoplankton...
AAATTGTTTATAACTTTCCAAATTAATTAACAATTACTTCTTTTTAAAGTACTCATCCCATACTCTAGGCTCATCCTCTTCATACCTATTTATAAGGGTAGCTTGAGACTCTGTAAGCATATATACTTCTTTTTTTACTTTACTCCTGTCCCACATAGTAGTCTTAGGACAGTCCTTATCATCTATCTTAGGCATCTCTAAAGTATTTAGCCAGTAGAGATAATTACCTTTAGGATCATTGACAAAGTATATCTTAACTACATCCTCTTCTAAGCTCATTAGCTTATCGTATTTAGCTTTCTCTAGTAGTTTGGTCTGATAGTACTTATTTCTAAATTTCATCTCTACAACAGTCTTTAAACCCTTTGGAGTATATCCTCGTGCATCATAAAAGGTATTCTCATTACCACACCATTCTAACTGCCATCCATCTAGATTAAGTAAGCCTATGGTAGCTTTCTCATATTTCTCTACTATATTCATTCAGTTGGTTTTTGTATGCTTTCAAAGTGCTTGTTGAGTTCATTAATCCATCTCTGGTATGTTTTAAAGTTACAAGAGGTACAGGATGGTTTCTGATACTTTCTCCTATAAACCTCTGAGTAGTACCTAGCTATCATCTCAAACTCTTTAGAGGTTACTTTATTCCCCTCTTTATTTCTAAACTGCTCCCAGTTAGTGTATTGTTCTAAAGTCATTTTCTTTTAAAATAATTATCTAGTTTATCTCTTCTCTCTTCACAGCCACAGTCCTCTCCCCAAATCTTTTTAACTAACCACTGTATACCTGTAGCTTTAAATATCTTCTCTAATATTGTCCCTACTTTCATTCTTTATATTTATATAATATGTCTTTTTTTATAAGGTAAGCCTTTTTACTTTTACTATCTCCCTTCCCTATAAATTCTGCATAGCTTAAATTATTCTCTTTAATACACTTTTTTATATTATTAGTATCAAACCAATTATAATCGTATCCATCATAAATAACCCAGTACTTAGCCTTTGTAGTACTTAAAGCTGATCTCTTACCATTAAACTCTATCTCTATTACTATATTATTAGTGTACTTACTCTTCTCATCAGATTTTACCTCTATACCATAATTAAGCTCTGGGATAAATATATCATAATCCTTACAGTATCCCTCAATAATATAGGCTTGACTATACTTAGATTTTATCTTATCTAGTATTATATTTTCGTGGTACTTTCCTCTTTTTAAATCTCTATAAAAGGTCTCTATCACTTTCCTCTAATATTTGCTTTTTAATATGTCTCACTGTATTGTATAATGAATAGTAACTTATCCCTGTCTCTCTACTGAGCTGTGCTATCTTCTTACCATTCTCAAAGACCTCCTCATAAATAGTCTTATAGTATATCTTTTTTAGCACTTCACTATCATAGTCTAAGTCCTCTCCATCATAATCAATATAGTTAGACTCTAGCCACTTAGTGATAGCTTCCATCTTATGTACATTATTAGGCTCTGTATACTCCTCATCTTCACACTCTGGTAGATAGTCTAAGTCTAGAAGCTCTATCTTTTTTTCTTTCCTCTTAAGATCAAAAACCATATTCCTAAGAATAACATAGCACCCATAGAAATTAGGGCTATTCTCATCATAAGAGTAATCCTTACCTATCATTTTTATATAAAACTCCTGTACAATATCTTTTGCAGTATCTATATTACAGCCTAAGTCCATAACATAGCCTATCCAGAGTCTCTGATATTTATAGAGTTTACTCAGCATCTCTAGTATAGGATAAAGATATTAATAGTACCCCAAGCATTAACTGATATATAACTTGCTTCCCCTCTTCCTTATACTCTTCATCATATAGGAATAAAAAGCCAAAACCTGTAATAATAGTAAATTGTATCACAGGTCTGTGTTTATCAGTATAGGCAATCAAAAATAGTAATAAAACTATAAAGCTGGTTAGTATGTATAAAATCATAGCTTAATTTTTTCTTAAAGCTACGAAATTTTTTTAAACTTTTTTTAAGAATTGTTTAGCTTTCACATCCTCACTTATCATTCTAATCACAGGCTGTCCATTTATTTCAAAGCCTACATTATTTTTCATAGACCTTAACTGTATAGGCTCATCCATACTAGTAGGCTTACCTCCTGTCTCTACTTCCTTTACTTTCCTAACGTGAATGTGAGTATACATCCAATCACTAGGGTGCTGTATATATCTATGTACTACCCAGAAGTCATCAGCTCTATTTACAAACTTACCTCCACCCTCTACATCACTAGCCATTGGAGGTATAGGATAACCAGCATACTGATGGTCTACTCTATGTAACATTCTAATAGCTCCTGTATTAGCGTGTACATTTAGCCATATAGATACATTATGGTTTTTACAGAATAGTCTAAACTCTGTAGTAGCTTGATAGTCATACTCGTGACCACCTAAGCTCTTCATTAGTTTCTCATCCTTAGCTAAAGAGTTATAAGGATCAATCATAAAGCCATCATAGTCCCAAGCATTTTTATACTGCACTCCTAAGTTTATTAAGTCTCTATAAGTATATAGCTTCTCAGAGTCTATAATCTTAAAGTACTCATCTATAAAGTCAGTGCATTTTATAAACTGCTCCTCTTCTACTAAGTGAATAGGTTTTTTAGCTAGATACTCTACTAGCTTTCTTATTATACTGTGAGGCTGGTTTTCACTAGAAAATATTAGCCACTTTTTTTTATGCTTAAGAGTATAGCATAGCATTAAAAATAGTACTGCTGAGGTCTTACCTACATTAGCCTGTCCTAGTATTACATTAAAACCCTTAGGTTTAAATCTTAAGTACTCATCTATAGCTGGGATATCTAGTCTTAATCCCTCTTGTATGCTACCATTTCTAATCTGTCTTAGTTTCTCTAATTGTTCACTGTAGTTTATTATCATAATTCAAAAAAAAGGCTACCCAGTTAAGAGTAGCCAAGTTAAACAAAACAAATTAAAAGGGCAAATCAGCACTTTCTCTATCTGGCATATGCTCTTTAGTTGTTACAGGCTCTTTTTTAGGAGACTCATACACTCTAGCATAAAACTTATTAGGATCTTTTGAAGCTCTTAATACATCAAACTGTAAGTATCCTTTATTAGCCTCTGCTTTATCCTTGTTTTTTTCTATCCACTCTACCATCTCTTTAGCATTAAAAGAAACATTAGTTACTATAAAATCTAGCTTAGAGCTTCTAGGGAATAGGAAGTTTAAAAATTCTATATCTTTCATAATTATTTAGTTATCCAGTTAAACATTATCTCTGCATCTTCTATAACAGACTGCACATCACTTGTACCTCTTGAAGCGTGAAGCTCTGAGGATGCTTTTATACAAGTTTGTTTAATAATTGAAGTCTGTATACTATCCTTACTACTAGTGCTACCACTAGAGTTATTACTATAGCTTTTATTAGAGTAGTCATCTCTAACTAGCTTAGCATTTTTCATCTGCTGATTAGAGACTGTATACTTAATCTCATCTCCAATAGATGCTTTAAAATCTCCCTTTGCAAAGAAAGTGTAAGCCTCTCCATCTGCAAAAGTTACTAGGTACTTGTTCATACCATTCCACTGACCATTAGTATCAATGTACTTAATCCTACCGTTTTTCATAAATTAAAATATTAAAGGTTATTATATAGGTTTCTTTCTTGTTCTACTTCTAGCTTAGCTTCTAGTATTCTGACTCTTTTTTCTAGAGCTTCTACCCTAGCATTCAAAAAGTCTATTGTCTCTGGAGTAGATACTCTCTTTATATCTTCACTATGAGTCATCTCTAAAGAATATATAAGCATTAAGAGTAGGAGTAGATAATAAACACTGCAAATCTATAACCAAAGAGTACTTTAAATTACCTACATACTTCTCTGTTTCTAAAGTTTCTAGAATTTCAGAGACTAGTTTAGGCTCTTGATCTGCGTGTTGCTGTAGTTTTTTGAGATATTGTGGTCTCAGTTTTTGTAGTAAATTCATATAGTTATCATTTAAATTCTTACCAAAGCTACATAAAAATATTTAATTAACAAAATAGTAACAAAAAAAAAGAGCATCCCTAAGGACACTCTCTCTTGAACAATGATAACAAACTTAAAAATAAGTCTAGACAAATGTACGCTATAATAACCTTTCTACCAAATCTTGATAGTATTTTATTAAGTCTAGTAGCTCAAAATCTGCTTGTTTAATTGTTTCTCTAGATTTTTGTAGTAATTCATTGGCTTTATCATATCCAAACTCCTCATTTAAGTTCTGTGCAAAAACATACTGCTGTCCATATCTCATACAGTTGCAAGCATAACACTGAGGTCTACAGTTATCCTCATCCCATCTTAGTATTCTAGATGATCTACTTATGAAATGTCCATTCTGCATTCCCTCTCCTTTCCAGTAAGCTCTCTTATTACAGGTATAACACTTTACTATACCATTCTTATCAGCATACTTTCTCCTTATATACTCACTAAATATAGTATCTAGTTTCTTTACTATATTCTTTCTAGTCATTTTTCTAGGCATAACGCAAAAGTAAATCTAAAGTTTTTAAAAATAAATTAGGATATTAAAAAAGTTATTCTATATTCTATACTATATAGTACTATATAGATACTACTCTATAGTAGATACTATATAGCTATTACTATATAGAAAATTATATATATATTTACTCTATAGTAGATACTATATAGAGGATACTATATAGTGTATTATATGTTTTACACTTGAAATTATTTTTTCCAGTACCTAGTGATTTTTTCAGCACTTCTCATACCAAAATAGCCACCATAAACTAATAGCAATAAACTAGATAGTAAATCTATCCACCCAGAAGCTATTTTAAAGCCATCTAAGGCACTATCTAATATTATATATACAAAGAGGCTAAGAGTTAAAAAAGCTAGGCTTAAAGGTCTTATATTTTTACTTAACCAGCTATCACTAGTCATATCAGCTACCCATCTCTTAGTAGTCTCTTGCATCTCTAACATATCATACCTAAGCTCCTCTAGTAGAATTTGCTTATCAGTCTCAGAGAGTTTAGTATCTCCCTCTATTTTAGATGCTAGGTCTTTTAATTGTTCTATACCAGTTATATTACCAGCTATATCTAGTATCTCTGGAGCTACTTCTTTCCCCTGTTTTACTAACCATCTTAGAGCATCCCCTATTCTAGTAGTACCATTTCTTTCTTTATAAGTCTTTTTATCTGGCATCCCAACGAGCTTTACTCTTTCTTATATCATAATGTAAAAAAGTATCATACAAACCTAAACCACCCTGTAGCATCTCTCCCATTCCTATTAAGTCCTCTACTATTCTATGTACTTCTGCTGGTTTTAAACTGTCTACTACTACATCACTAGCTTTACCTAGTAAGTGCTGTGAGGTTTTAGATCCTTTAGACTTATCATTATGAGACTCACACCTGTAAGCACTATTAATTCTTATAGGTCTATTTAAGTAAGTTCTTAGTTTCTGTAACTCTCCAGCTAGTTTAATTACATTCTCATAAACCTCTAGAGGCATCTTACATCCACACTTACACTCAAACTCTTTTAGATCAAAGTTCTTTGTTAGTTTCATTTTTCTTTTTATGGGTTTCATATATCTTCTGCAAAGTATATACAATAGAAGCAAGTAAAAGTATAATCTTAAGACTATTTTCTATAGCAGTAAAACTTACCCCAAAACTTATGGCATTAAAAAAAGCTATTCTCAAATCTTGTACACTCATTACATTTTATTTTCTAAATAATCTACACCATAAAAGTTATGTAAAGGCTCTCCACTTGGGGTTACTGCATAGCTCTTCCATCCATAAGGATGCTCTTCTATACCATTCCATACTACATCTATTAAGTATTTTTCACTTAGTACAGTTTCTTTAATTACATTACCCTCTGCATCAGTTTCACCCTCTTCTATTACTTCTCTTCCTAGTCTTACTATTGCGTGGCTGTGCGTTGGGTATTCATTTCCGTTTTCGTCTTTGTCTACTCCTAAACCTTTTATTTTAGTTTCAGCTTGTTCTTCGCTATCAAAAATATATTTGCCTACCTTTATCATTTTGTTAGTTCTGTTAGTTCTGTATCTGTTAAACCATTATCAAAATATCTTAAATCTTTTACTTTACCAAAAAAATCATTTCCTGATAAACCTTGTAAAAAACCTATTTGATTTAATCCTGTTGGTGTAGTAGTTAAGCTATTTGTTAAAACTTTAGTTCCGTCTACCCATAGTTGATAATCTGCTGACTTATATTTAAAAGCGTATTTGTGATATTGAGTAACATCATCAACAGTATAATTTAAATCAAAAGCAAAACTACCACTCGCGTAAACTCTTGCTACTATTCTGTTTGTTGTAGCTGTGAAAAATAAACCTATAGCATTGTTATAACTACCGTCGTGTATTTGTATAAATCTATTTGTACCACCATTTACAAACGCTTTCATATTTAAAAATAATACACCCTCATTATCATTAAACAAATCAGCAGTACCACCGCCATAACACTCATCTTTTAATCTTGTTACTGCACTTGCTTCTGTTTTTATGTAGCTTGTAGGGTAACTTCCTTGTTCTACTTGTGCGCCGAACAAATATACACTATCCCCATTATTTGAAGTTGCATCAGCTATATATATTCTTGGCTCAAATGAAGTTGTATCTGCGGTATCTGTAATTCTTAACCTATACCACCCGTTGCCATAATTTTCTATACTTTCTTCATTAGGTATATTTGCAGTATTATCAAACCCTGTACTTATAGTTTGCGTGGATAAATTAAATTTTCTATTATATATAGTAGTTCCATAATCTAACCTTAACCATAATTCATCTGATGTACTTTTTTTAGCAAAAATTGTAAATGTATTATTTCCTGTACTTATTGTTGGATTTGTAGTTGGTTTTACAAAACTAAAACCTGTGCCATTTGTAATTAATTCGTCTGCTTCTAATTCTCCATTAGGTGCTATAATTTCATTACTTGAAATACTACCACCATTAAAAACACTCCAACTTGTATTTAAGTCTTGACTTTGTATAATACTGTTTAAGCGTTGTGGCTCTAAAAGTAAACTAGGACAGTTGCTATTATACCAATCTAATCTAGGTACATCTGTAAAGGTTTCTACTGTTTTAGTTTCTGTTGTACCCTCTGTTTTTATGTAGTCAGATAAAGCACCCTCACTAAGCATAGCACCCCATATAAATAAACCATTAACACCGTTTCCTGCAAAACTAATTTGAGGTGTAGCAGAATTATCATAAACATAAATAGATGGTCGAGAGTTTGTAGTAATATTAGCAGTTATTGAAATTCTATACCAACCATTAGCTAAAGCATCTACTCTATGTTCTTGTATATTTTCGTTTCTAAAAATACTACTATCATCTAAATTAACTCCTAATCCTCCACCAAGTCCATCAAACCAAACTAAAATATTTTTATAAAAATCTTTTTTTGCATAAATTGAATAAGTATATATAGAGGAATTATATTCAACATTTGTTTTAATTTGGTGTATACTATTACTTGTGTTTGGTATAATTTTATCAGCAGTATTTGTACCATTAGGAGCAAGTGTATCATTTGCAGTTATTGTACTGTTTGTTTTTAACCAAAAACTTTGCGTAAACTCTTCACTATATAAAAGCTCATTAGTAATACTGCCAACAGTTTTAGCTTCCTCTATTAAACCATCTTTGCGTACTCTTGTACCTATTGACTGTCTTGTGAAGTCAAAATCTCCACTTGCATCATTAGGCAAAATAGAATATACTTTACCGCTTTTATATCCGCTTGGTATTAGTGCTAATTTAGGTTTACTCATTATCTTTCTGTTAATATTGTTGTACTATTCATATACCTCCATATACCATTAGCATACCAACGTATAGTAATTTTTTCTCCTGCGTTTATTGGTGCAGTAGTGCCTAAATCGTGTGTTAGTTGCATACCCTCGCTTGGTGTATACATTATGCTTTGAGAAGTAACTAAAGTATTATAACCTTTATATATATATATAGTTGAAAAATACCCTGTTGGTGTACCATAACTACTATATTTGTTTGCAGTTAATGTAACGCTACTAACATAACAATTCATATTAATCGGTATAGTACCATAAGCATAAGGGAACGCTGTACTCATTCCTGTATCATACATAGTATAAGTAGAAGTACCACTATGATAATGCCTCCAATTTATAGCTACCTTATCTTTGTGTACAGGGTTTGCTTCTTTAAGCTTGTTAATTTTATTACTATGTTTAGCTCTTGCTATTTTAGTTATCATACAGTAAGATCATAATAAATTCCACCATAGCCATTCTCCTCTACATAACCCCACCAAGTACTAGTATATATACTTCCGTAACTCATCTCTTAGTCTTTTTTTTCTTAATGTACTTAATAATCTTTTTTAGATTCTCTTTTTTTATTTTATACTCCATATTATAAAACCCATCCTACCCAGTTTGCCTCTTTATCTGGATACATATCATCATTTTGGTTAGAGTTATATTCTGGGAATAAAGCATTATTAAAGCACATATAGTCTATAAATCTTCTAGTATAGAAATCAGCAAAGTTTCTATGTTTCTGTACTAAAAAGTCTACCTCATCTTTAGTAGCATTTTGGCTATTCTCTGAGGTATGCTTCATTAGTCCTCCATTCTTTAGCTCATAACTAGCAAAAGGCAAATAGTCTACCATAGCAAAGTGAATAAGCATAGGCTGTATATACTCATTAACTATGTTTAAATAGTCTCCACTTAAAGTATCAGAAGCTATATCATTAGTAATCTTATCATAGAGCTTAGTACCTAAGTAATTCTGTACGTGCATCTGCTGTGCGATTTTCACGAAATAAATAAACTTATCAGTATCTACATTACCATCAATGATACTGTTCTTTACTATATCCGACCTTTTTATAAATAGTACTGTAGCCATATTATTTTCTCCAATAGTTATTTCTAGCAGAGGCTATCTGTGCGACCTCTGGCTCATTAGTAGGGATTTTAGCTTCACTTCTAAGACTAGGATCTAACTCCATAATTTTAGCTCTAGCTTCTCCTACAGATATTCTCTCATTATTCTTTCTTAGATAAGTCTGTCTCATCCAGTAGTGGCTACAGTTTACACCGCCCTTATATAACCATACATTATAATTATCAGCACCATCTAAACCAAACCCCTCATTAACATTATTAGCATTGCCATTATAGTTAGAGTCAGAGCTATCTAAATCTTCCTTTCTGTATACCTTATTAGCAGATAACATCTTTTTACAGAAGTCTCTACTCTCTCCAGCAGTACTCCTACCAGCAGTATACTTATATCTAATTTTTAAAATACTAGTATCTTGCTCACTAACTTTACTTGGACTGCTAGATACAGCACTAGCAAAGTTTAGAGTTTTATGTATAAGGTCATCATACTCATTAGCTGGTCTCTCATCTATCAGCTCATAGTCAGATAAGTCCTCATCCTCTATATTCTCTAAAGCCTCATATAAGTCCTCTTTCATTCTATCTATCTCCTCTAGAGGTACACAGTTAGGCACTTCTTTACCATCTTTAATCTTAGTACCTATTTGCTCATATCCATCCCAGCAAGGAGCTTTTAAGTGAGTATTTAACTTTTGCCCTGTCTCTTCCTCTACTTGCTCTTTAGTCATAGCATTGTCTAGGTCTGTAAATTCTAGTGGCTGTAACGTTTTAAAGTACAAATTAAGCACGATATCATTAAAGGCTAGTATATCATCAAAAGCACCTATTAAAAGGTCTTGAAAAGGCTTAATTACAGTATTTTCCATAAGGATAGAAGCTGTAGCTAATTCATCAGCGTTATTACCTAGTCCTGTTTTATCTTTAATTCCTAAAAGCATAGGAGAGATAATCCTGTGCGAGACCATAACTTTCTGCATAGACTCCTCACTCAAAAACTGATACTGCTGATGAGCATCACTTAATTGTACAGGCTCTATTGAAGCTTCATTCTCTTTAGAGTCGTTGAAAGCGAGGATAAACTTCCCACTATTAGAGCTTCCAGAAAATTTATCTTTAATCTTATTCTCAATCATCTCTTGAGTCTCTTCATCTGGTGTACCGTTATTAAACGATATCATCATCGATGGACTCAAACCATTCATAATATTGTTAAGATGATAATTAGCTATCTCCTCTTCTAACTCAGCATATTGTATACCTCCTTGATAGTCTACAGGAGAGTAGTAATAATACCCAGCTCTATAAGGCTTAACACAGTAAATCTCTATCTCATCACTAGAAGTACCAAAAGCACTAAATCTCTCTGGCTCATCATTAGGTTTAGCCTCAGACCAGTCAGCCATATAATAGTAAGAGTCTATATCTCCCTCCTCATTAGCTTTACCTACTCTAAGAGTCTCTATAGGGAAGTGAGCTATCTCTACTATTTTAGTGTGATTAGAGTTATAAATAACTTGCATAGCACACTGTCCCATAAGTTTTAGATCATAAGATAATTTTCTAACACAGCTATCTTTAAATAAAGACTTCATTTGTGCATACTCATTAGGCTTCTGACTACTATCTGTAGCATCTAACCCCTTACCAAATATTAATTGGCTAATTCCATTGATACAGGCATTGTTAGTAGGACTTCCATTATACCTGTCTATTAAAAACTGGTAGTAATCATTATCAGCACCATAAGATACCCAATCTTTATTTTTATACTCCTTTATCTCTGGAGTAGTGTAAGTGCTTAAATTTACGATTTTTATACTCATATTATTATATAATCATTATCATAACTATCCTCTGTAGTGTATTCATTCTCATTTACTGTATAGTAGTCATTATTAGACTGGTCTACAGTTTGATCTGTACAGAATACTTTATCTTTATATATCACTGTACTAGTACCAAAGAGCAATACATCCATAGTATAGTATACATCCTTTTTTAGTGTACCAAAAACAGCCTCAAAACTCATATAATCGTGGTCTGTTGTAGCAGTAGCTGATACAGTTACTACCCCTCCAGTACTTTCATTAGTCAGTTTTATTTGTATCTGACCATCTACATACTGTCTAGGTATTACTTTAAAAGTCTTAGTTCCTCCTGTACCTATAATCTTCATACTAATATAACGTACTATTACTAAAATTTGTGCAAAAAAAAAGAGGCACTATAAAGTACCCCTCTTACATAACCATTTTAATTATTATGGGTTTATCTGCACAGCACTAACTAAAGTTTCAAAAGCAGTAGCATCTACAAAGTAAGCTGGTAGAGTCTCTTGACCAGACATTGTAAGTGTAAAGCCACTCAAGTCCGCCATTCCAGCACCAGTAACGATAGTACCTCCAGAGCAATCAGCTCCAAAAGATGCACCTATCATTAGATAATTACCATTATAATCCTTTACTACTATATGAGGTCTAGCCTTTACTATTTCTACTAACTCTTGTTGAGTAGCTAAGTCTAATTTAGTCAAAGTAAGGTTTAGAGTTTGCTCATAAAAAGCAGTTCCATTCTCACGAGATGCAGTAATAGTTTGCTCTAAGCTAGAGTTCCCTTTTACTTCAAACTCAAAGAAGTCTGGTGTACCAGCAAAAGCTGTAACTTCTCCAGCAGTAACTGTCAAAGCTCCCATAGTTCCAAAGTCTGCAAAGTAAACAGCCTGTATTCCTCCTACTGAGTCCTTACAAGGTACTTTACGACCTGTATTTAAATCACAAGACATACGTTTTTATTTTTAAAGAAAAAGGGTAGGTAAGACTATTCCAACCCACCCTCTTAATATGTTAATATTCTATTTCTTAAGCAAGAGTCAATAGTACTAAATCACTACCGATTCCATACTGTACCCCAGCAGTATAACGCATAATAATACGTACATTCTGGTCTCCTAAAATCTCACTTGTATCTACGAGCTTAACTTCTGTGTGGTCTGACATCAAACCAGTTCCAAAGAACAAGTTAGAAGCTTCTCCTACTACTAAGTGGTCAGATGGCATACCTGGTGCGTGTTGAATTTTAATACCTTCAAAAGCCAAAGCATTACCCATATTGTACCACTGTGATCCTTGATCATTTGTACCAGCCGCTCCTAGTCCAGAAGCACCAAAGCCACCTAAAGCTCTAATATAAGCTTGGATAGCGACAGTAGGTAAATAGATAGTTAAATCTTCTTTACCATATACAGCACTAGGCACTGAGTCTACTGCGTTTCCTAAGAGAGTTACGATATTTGCAGAAGTAAAGGCAGTTTCTCCACCATTTGAAGCATCATTTACATCAGCATCAGCACTCATAAGAGTAGTAAAGCCATCAAACTGTCCATTAGATCCATCATAAACACCAGCCCATAAATCTTGCTCAGTCTTTTCAGCTACTTTAGAAGCAACGTGACCAATTAAGAAATCAGAAAAAGCTGGAGGTAAGTTATCGTATGCAGAATATCCCATCTGTACAGCTTCCCAGTCTTTTCTAAAATCAGCCTTACACAAAACAAGATTTACTTGTAGTTCGGTAGGCTCTAAAATTCTCTCTGTTAGTGTTAAAGCATCAGCAGTCTCTGTGAAATCACAGGAAGCATTAGCTACAATACCAGTAGAAGCAATTTTCTTAATAACCTCTTTGTATTTTACATTAGGTTTAATAGTTACAGCTCCATCATTAAGAGTCTTTCCACTCAAAAGTGCCGCCGCAATGTACTTACCAGCGAATTCACCAGCATACGTTGAAGTAAAAGTATTTACACTACCATTACCAGCATAAAGATTAGTTTTTTTCATTTCTTTTATTATTTATTTAATTGTCTTAATACTCTATCTAGAGTAGTTTCATTTCTATTTTGAGAAAATTT
>ERZ1039804.1539-NODE-1539-length-12887-cov-8.489557_pt1 | contig 12887 bp, 18 predicted proteins | sample MGYA00383089_ERZ1039804 | MGnify/ENA primary metagenome ERZ1039804 (study PRJEB29581, sample SAMEA5548359) | metagenome | biome: marine; feature: coastal; material: water | depth 1 m | study: Short-term variability in the microbial, nano- and picoplankton...
CAGCTATGTCTATTAATTCATCTTCGTATACTGAAGCCCATATATGTTCTTTACTTTCCGGAAATGCTTCTATAAGTTTATCTAATACAACATCAAACAAAGTTGTTCCTGCAAAGTCTCTAATCATCTTTTGAGGAACTCTTTGACTGTTTAATCTTGCTTGTACTACAATTGCAATACTATCTGATTTTTTCATATATCTCTTTTCTTAAAGGAAAGTACTTCTTCGAAGCTTCAGTTCCTAAATTATAACTAAGTCCTTCTCCTAAATTTTGTAATCTATTATCTTTATCTAATTCACCTAAAATAATATAAGCTTCCATAAACACATTGTAATAGTCTTTCTCCCAATCTCTTCTAGTATCTGTATCCTTTAGTCCTTTATGACCTGAAAATGCATGAGAGTTAGTGAAATCTTTATTAAATCCATCAAATCCAACAAAGTATATATTGCTTGCATATGTAGATAATGCTAAAGTAATTAACCTAAGTACTGCTCCTGCTCGTTGACCTATAGAATAGTTTAATTGACCTATATCAATATTCATAGCATAGGTATCATATTCTATATTAGATTTGAATATCTTAAACTCTTCTGTTTGCCATTTATTTCTAAAGTGTTGTGGTTCAAAGTAAGTAAACGGTTTAGCTTTATTTAAGTAACTAATAAGACTTTTATCATATAGGTCTGTAGTATAAGCAAGTTGGTAAAGATCTAGATTTTGATCCGTAACTCTCTTGTTTAGGTAAAAATCATTACAGCTCCAGATAAAAGTATTGTCGTTAATAACATTCTCCCATTTAACATCGTTTGTAGATGTTCCTCCTCCAATGATAAGTATATCTTTCTTTGTATATTTTTTTTCGAAATCCATTATTTTTTTCTAAATTGAGCTAGTAAACAAGGTTGCTGTACTCCGGGTATGATAAAGTCAACTTCAAAGTAATCTTCGAATAGTTTTGCTAATGACTCTTTTGTAAAATAATGAAAATGTCCATCAAACTCTACATCAGGATTCCTAAGTCTTCTATTAATAGGTACTTCTAAAACTAAATACTTATTAGTACATTGAGCTGCTTTCTTTGGAAAATCTTTTAAGTTTTCAATATGCTCTAATACATGCCAACAGGTAACTAAATCATAACTCTTTTCTATATCCATTTGAGTAAATGCTCCGTGATATACTTTGTAGCCATCTCTAGTTAAGTTTTCATTACATATGTCACTAACTTCAGTTCCTTCTACTTCCTTAATTCTACCTTTAATTAAATTTAAAAAAGTTCCTCCTCCTGCTCCAATATCAAGTAACGAATCTACTTTATTAATAATTGGCTCTAAAAAGCTAATTCTTTTTTTACAGATATCGTCTCTCCTTTCATGAAATTTATCTGTGAATACTCCATTAACTACTTCTGTTTGATCTCTTCTGCCTTCTTCTCCTTTACTTCTATACAGAGATTTATGGTAATGTATACCATCACCATCGTAATTTATATATGTATGCTTACAGTTCTCACATTGTGAAACTTTATATTGAATAAGGTTTGTGTTACCCCCACATATTATACATTTCATAACTTAAAGTTTTTTTCTATCCAATTTTTATCAATCGTGTGACAGTCTGCTATAAACTTATCTCTAATTTCGTACCACTCTTTTAGGTAAGAAGAATTCTTTTCTGTAAGTTGACTACGTTTTCTCTTTAATGTTTCAAACCAATCTGGTTTTCTAATATCAACATCGTAGTTTTCAAATCCATTGTTAACTGAGAAGTCTCTTACTTTATCTTGAGTACTTAAGTAAATGCCAGGAATATTTAATCCCATTGATATCATCTGTCCATGACCTCTCATAGCAATTATATGATCTATATGTCTGTATTTTTCTAAAAACTTATCTAAATTTTCAAATATTTTATACTCATTTTCAAATTTACTTTTAGGAACTATAGGATGTCCAAACTTAAAGTCATTTATCGTATGAGGAATTGATACACAGTCCTTAAAGTAATCTTTAACAATATTTAAATTAAATTCATTTACAAACCTATTATTATTTATACCATTACTTTTATTGATAGCAGGTTGAAAACCTAATGCTGATACTGTTTCTTTTCTTTCTATATTAAACCTATCTAGATGTAGTAATCCAGGATCTGGAACTATATCGACTTTAGATACATCTAATCCAATCCAGTCTTTTAATTTATCGTACGAACCATCATTTCTTATTCCAAATGCTTTACTATGGTTAATTGTATCCTGTAATGCTTTCTTAGCTTGTTCAGAATAATCTATTCCTCCTCTAAATATATTAACCCCTACTCCGTAAAACACAATAGGTATTCTTATAAACTTTAAAGTCTCTTCCCAAAATGGTAGTTTCCATTTACTATGATAGTTTTCGTAACCTCCGTACTCTAGTAAACCTCCTCCTCCTACTACTATTATATCAATATCCTTTTTAACAAAGTCATTGTATAGTGCTCTCATATGGGTAGGTGAATTATTGGATTTCCATATAGTCTGTAAATCTAATCCTATGATATGAACATCCGGAATATACATACTAAGAGAACGCTGTAAGTTCTGCATAGCAATATTATCGCCTATGTTTCTATCATAGACCCCGATGTGCATTATCTTCATTAACCTCTTAGTTTTTCTCTTACTGGTTTTTCAGATTCAGTTACCTGTATTACTCCATCTCCATAAGCTTGTTCTAGTTCTCGAATACCAGATACAAGTTTAAATAATCCATGAGGTGTTACTGAGGCACTATGATCTGAACCTTCCATATTTCTATCTAATGTAATATGTCTTTCTATAATTTCTGCTCCTAATAGTACCGAAGCTACTGTTGTACCTAATAGCATTTCATGACCTGAGTATCCAATAATAAAGTCTGGGTACTTCTCTTTTAGAGTCTTGATAGCTGAGAGATTCAATTCATTAACTGGTGCAGGGTAAGTAGAATTACAATGAAGTAATCCTATTGGATGCTTCTTATTATAATGTAGCTGAGCGTATCTTAATACCTCTACTGCATGATTTACTTCTTCTTCGGTAGACATACCAGTTGAGAAAATAACCTTAGGAAATTTCTCTACACATGCAGAAAGAAGATTATCATCTGTTAATGATGCTGATGGTAATTTGATAAATGGTATATCGTATTGAGTTAAAAACTCAACAGAATCTAAGTCCCATGGAGATGCTGACCATGCAATACCTTGCTCTTTACAATATCGATCTATTTCGTCATACTCTTCTTTCCCAAACTCTACCTTATATTTATACTCCAAGTAAGTCATATCTTCTCCTTGCCAACTTCTAGGCTTACTTTTTTGTGCTTCTGGAACACAAACATCAGGATTCCTCTTTTGAAATTTAACTGCATCACATCCAGCAGCAGCAGCAATATCAATCAACCTTTTAGCTATTTTTAAATCTCCTTGATGATTGATTCCTATTTCTCCAATAATGTACGTTTTCTTCATAACTCTTCTATTCTTTTTGTTTTATCACATATAAGTAAATCATACGCAGGTTTGTCTCCTACGCTAAGTTCATGGTGTTTAGCGCCCCATAATGTAAGTTGTTTTTTTGTTAGAGAGGTAAACTCTTCTCTCTTTTCTTTATTGACTGAAGCTCTAGCAGTATAGTATACTATTCTATTACCTTCATCGTAAAGTTTATTTATTTTATCAATGTTAATTGAAATTGGACGAGCTTTATGATAGTCAGTTTTACTGTCATTAATATCATAATCAGCAATTGTATCGTCGATGTCTACGTATATAACCATATTTTAATATAAGAAAAACTAATTTAAGAACCAACTAATACCTTGGAGTAATTGTTCTATTTATGGAACCTTTTACAGTCGTATGTACTGTTCTTTTTATTACAGCAATGTTATCTTTAGATATCACTTTATAATCTGCTTTATTATCTTTAAGGAATTTATCTAACGCTAGCTTAACTCCTTTATAGTCTTTGTATCCAGAAATAACTGCAATACCTTTTATTGCTAATTTACTATGAATTTTATTTAAAGAAAAAAGAGTACTTGAGTAACTAACTAAATCCATATGAGCTATTGCTATAGGCTTGTCTGATAAGTATGAGCCATCAAATGTATCTTCAACAAAGCCTTTTACTACAGTCACATTTTTTTTAATAGTATGACGAATATCCATTGCAGGTCCAAATGGTCTTTTAAAACCTCCTTTAACAAATGTACTACCATCTTCTTCTACTGGATCGTTATATCCTTCAAATGAATCATATAACCAAATATCTCTCTTAGTAATGATTTCATTATTCATATAGGAAATAAACTCTTTAAGGTTTACACCTTTTCCAAATCCTAATTCTATAAACGTACCTTTTATGTCATTCACTGAAGAAAGAGCTTCAAAATAATTCATAAGTGGTTTCTCAGTCTTAATAGACTTAGATTTTGATTTAGTTGATTTGCTGCGTTTGTACATCTTTATTTATAAATAGGTTTATCTAGGATTTGGCACCAGTCTAAAATTACATCCTGGTTTGCCGTTGATGATAGGCATGCCAAACTCATCATACTCTATCTTTTTAACTTTAACTCTTTTATTCTTAAAACGACCAACCATTATAGTATCGCCGATTTTTACATCTATCTTTATCATAACGTATCGTAATATGCATTTTGTTTTTCTTGACGTTCTATTTTTTTAGGATGATATAAAGCGTAGCTTTCTTCTAAAGGAAGAGTAGCATATTCTTTAAAACCATCTAAACGTTCATGAACTTTATTCATCCATTTAACTGAAGGTATATTTTTATAAATCCTCCACTGATAGTCAGGCCAATTAACCCAGCCTTTATCATTTACATTCCATCTCCATTTTGTAATATGCTCTTGAGTTAACCCATCTACTGTATTCACTCTCGGTACTAATATAACGTCAACATCTTTATTTGCATCTAATATAAACGGAAGTGATTCTAATAAATGTTCATTTGGATATTCATCAGCATCTATTTGAAATATAAAGTCACCTGTACATAAGCTTGATAAGTAATTTTTCCAGTCACCAAAGTGACCTTTAAAAGTTTTAGGGTATGCTTTAATTAAGTCTTGACTTTGAAGTCCTACTAAGTAGTCCCATACTTCTGCTGTTCCAGCTTTCTTATCAAATAGAACTATTACTTCATCTTCTCCATTTGTATTTAACATCAGAGTAGAAATCAACTTTTGAATTTCTTCGTATTCGTTACAGACTGTTATTGCATAACTTATTTTCATACTTTATATTATTCTGTAGGTAGATCGAAAAATCCAATAGATTCTAAAGCATCCATAAAATCTGTTTTACTATAGATTCTTTTCTGTTGCATATCCATTCTAACTGTTTGATCTTCTGGATACTTACCGGACTTTTTATCTTCTTCAGTTAATTGAACTGAGTCTACAGCTGTCCAGCTCCATTTATCTTTACTCGTTCCATCTATAAAGACCATACCTTTACCCGGAAGCGTTATCGTTGCTGGTAGCCATACTCTGCCATTCTTATCTTCATGCATCAGGTCTCTATAAAGTTCTGGTGATGACTCGATTGCATTTTTAACTGCAGGACTATCTTTATCCATTAATGTTGATGATGAAAATCCACTACCAAAACAAAGCCAGGTTGTTATAGTATCATTTGTGTTTCCGTCTACAATAGTTCGTTCGTAACATGCATTACTCCCGAAAGGTCCGTCTACTAATTTATCTTTATCCATCTATTTTTTGTAATTTAGGTAATTCCAATTTAGGAAGTGTTAATTTAATTTGTTGTGGCATACTGCCTACATGTTTATCTAGTATTGATTCTAATTCTACAACCATATGATCATACGTAAAAGTCTTTAAAGTTCTATGTCTAAGCTTTTTAGCATTAGTAACTTTTGCTTTATACTTTTTAAAAGTTTCTTTATATGCTTTTATTACATCTGAATCGTTAGGAGTAAACCAACTAGACTCAGGTAGGATTAAATCCTTTACTGCAGCTGAAGAATGAACGTTCTGTAATGTACCGCCAACTAAAGTGCTAAGTTCAGGATCTAAAAAGTCTGTATGACCTGACCATCCTGAAGCAATAATTGGTTTACCTGTAGTTGTAAATTCTAATAAAGGTCTTCCAAATCCTTCTCCTTTAGTATGACTAACCATTACCTTCACCTTAGGGTGATTATATAGTTCATTTATCTGCTCATCAGATATCTCTCCATGCATTAAGTATATATTAGGAATCCTACTACCCTTAATTGATTTTCTAATATCATCAATCTTAGTTAATATCCTCTCTCTATCCATTATAGATGTAGTAGAGGTATGGCATTTTAAAATTAAAGCAGGTGGGTTTTGTTTAGATTTAAAATGTTCTAAGAACGACTTAATAGTGTAAGCTACATTTTTTCTATCTTGACCATAGTCACCTTGCATCCAATGTCCAACTAAAAGATAGCAGAAAGATTCTTTTATAGAGTTTAACGACTCAGTAACTTCACTTTTAATAACCTTCTTAGTATCATACTTCTCTATATCTACTCCTTCAAATAATACTTCAACAGGTGTTTCTGCTTTTATAACTTTAACAACTTGATTAGTATTCTTATCTCTACCCTCAAACTGAGTTGACTTAATAACATCTCTTGAATGTTTAGAAGAAGCTAAGATAAGATTCATTCTATTTACTCCTTCTACCCAGGAATGATGCATTAGGTTTGTTTCTACTGCTGCTGTAACTCCTATATTAAAGTTACCTACTGCTTGGAATTCATTAGGAATTGTAATCTGAACCCATACATCTGGTTTAGTGTCTAGTCCTGGAATTATTCTGCTAGAGAGGTCGTCCTCTTTATGGTCTTTTAAATAACCAAATCTAGTATTACCCCATCGTTGAGAAAGTATCTTTACATCCCAATCTGGTTTTGCTTTTATCAAAGCTTTAACAAAGTCTCTACTTCTAGCTCCGTAACCTGAATATGTATCTGCAGGGCAGCTTACTACACAATTTCTTTTGCTCATATTAATATCCTGTTATTTTATGTTCTATATAATTACTTGGTTTTGCATCTATCTTTATTAAGTCAAATGCTGGTCGAGGTTTAAAAGTATCGATAGTTTTATTAACGTACTTAATAATAGATTCACTCATCGCCTTTCCGGTAAGTCCTGCTTCTTCAGAAGTAGCCCATTTTCTACCAGATTCACCTCTTGCCATTCTTTCCTTAAGAGGTAGGTTATAAACTTTTAGCAATGCTTCTGCTACATCCTCTGATGATACTCTATCGTCAAATATATAAGGAGTAGGTACAGAACCAGCTAAAGCTATATTAGAAGGGAAGACAGGCACTGCCCATTCTCCATGCTTCTTATAAGTACCTCTATGGTTAGAAGGAAAGTCTGGTGTTAAGTCTAACCATTCTCCTTTCTCATTTTCAAATCTCATTTGATCTTGCATACCTCCTGAAACAGCTCCTATAATCATAGTACCTGTAACTAGAGATTCTGTTAATGATAATCCCCATCCTTCATTAGATGAAATTAACATAGTAACATCTGCTAAGTTATACAGCCCATTCATTTGAGCTGGGGTAAGTTTCGTAGTTGAGAATAAAACATTAACATAAGAAGGATCACATAATGCCTCTTTAACTGCATGTAGGTCTGTTCCATGTTGATCTTTAGGTTGTGTATGCATAACTAATGCACATCTCGATGCTGCTTCCTTACCTATCTTATCACAGAATAGTCTATACGATAGTATAACATCACCCGGTCTCTTCCGATGTATATTTCTAGAATTAAAGAATACAACGAAGTCATAATCTTTATCCATAAAGACTTGCTTTTTAAATTCGATATACTCTTCACTTTCTTTATCTATCGGTTTAAATTGATCTGTATTGATACCGTGAGGAACATACTCAGCTACTTTATCTTTATAATCATCCTGTAAAACTAATTCATTAATAACTTTAGTTTGTTTTGAAATAGCAAGTAAAGCATCTACTGAATTATAATACTGTTTGTTGTACATTGGAGCAGGAAGGTCATCCCATATGTTTAACCATATTATTGGAATTTGACTTCTCACTTCTCTCTCTATTTCAAACAACCAAGTCCAGTATCTTGGATCTGTAAATATAAAGATTGCATCTGGTTTTTCATTTGCAATAGAAGCACGGACAGTAGCAGCATCTCCGTATCCGTTATTAGGTTTTAACCTAACATTACTATCTTCTATACCTATCTGCTTATTTACATCATGAGATATATCTAATACGTTATCTGTTCTCTCATGTTTAACTGCTGCTGCTATTTGATACCAGTTAAAATGGTGTGCAGATCCTACTACAAATTCTCTTGCCATCGTAGCAATTCCTGAATGCATTCTGATATCATCACATAGAAGAAGTATTTTCTTACGTTCTTCTTTTGGTAAGTAACCTAATTTATTTTTCATTCACTTTGTCGATTAAGATATTATTTTGATTATGTATTTGTTTCCTAAACTCTTCATCAGTAAGATAAAGAAATATAGCCCGATCTGCAAGCTTTTTAAAAGAAAAATTATGCTGCAAGCAGCTCATTTTAAATTGATCGAATAGTGGTTGAGTAATTTTGACTGAAGTCAACTTTTCATTTTTTCTCATAACTAATTATCTTTGTAATATATATTTATATATAAATAGCTTAAGTTTATAAAACAGCATCAGGACAAATCCTCATCTCTTTAAAGGCACAAAACCTACATCCATCCTTAGATGGTTCGGTTGGGTAGTCTTTATCTATATACTCTCCATTCATATCTACTGCATTTTCTACAAAATGCTCCATCAAGCCTACTGCTTGTTTTACCTTCCTTGGTCCAGCTGTTGGACTAAATTCTTGAACTCTTCTTTGCATAGCTGCAAATTCTGCTTCAACAGGTACTCTTCTCTTTACAATAAAATATTCTACATCAATTTTATCAATAGGAATATCAAACTGCTTACTAAAAAACTTCTTATATAAAAGTATCTGTGCTAATTTTTTATCATCTTTCTTAGCATAAGCGTTCCATCCTGATGTAGATGTTTTGATATCTACGATTTTCCATCTATCAACTCTCTCATCATAGAATACTAAATCTATAAAGCCTTTAAACATCACTCCAGGGCGTAACTCTTGGTATAAGAGCGTCTCTATACCGGCTAAATAAACTCCCTTAGTACCAAAGTATGCTCTTCTCTTCTTAGTGATAAAATCAAGTATATTTTTCCCATCTATCCAAAACATAGTCAGTTCATCTGTCGTTGAAAAATGTTCATGTGAGTTTTGAGCCTTAGTAGACTTATAAGCTTTTATCATATTATCGTATAAAAGGCTATGTAAGTCCATTTCATTAGCTGTTTTCACTTTATCATGATATAATACTTCCAACCAAGTCTGTAACGTTTCATGAAATGCTGTACCAAAAGTTGCATGTATAGATGCTTGATAAGGAGCTAGTTTCTTAACATATTGCAAATACCACTGACGTTGGCAATTAGAAAAAGTAGAAAGTTGAGAGTAAGATATATGCTTATTTGCTCTAGGAGCTTGCTTTAACTTACTCTCCCAAACTTCTTTAACTAAAGGGTTAGCTTTCTTTTTAATTCTATCTGGATAGATTTTTTTCAAACTACTTATCGTTTTTCCACATACCTCTCGATACTAACTGAGCTATAATTCCATAGTTCGTTACATCTTGAAAAGTATCAATTAATGTTTCGTTTTGAGCTTTACGCCCAGATATGATCATATTTTTCCATCTGTTGATCTTATCAGATAATCTGTACCAAAGGCCTGTCATTGCAAACTCTACTTCATCATTGGTATCTAAATTGGTTCCGGCACTTACATTATGCATTCCGTAATCTAAATGCTTCTTAGCAAATAGTTCAAACTGTTCTTGCATTACTTGTTCGTAACCTTCAGCAATTGTAGGGTACTCTTTTCTAAGAATCTGTATTGCCGATTCAGGTCTCTTAGCATTCATTATTTCTCTATCGCTCATGTAGTTGATGTATTTTCAGTTATTAAATTTACGCTTTCTGTTTTTTCTGTAAAGTACTTATCCAATGTACTTAACCTATCGTCTGCTTCTACTAACATAGCTAAAGCTTCTTCAGCATTAGTATAGAAGTCTAATGTCGAATGGTCTCCAATACCGACTGCTTTGTTATTTAATAAATCTAAGGATAGTAAAGCTTTCGCTTGATCTGCTTCTGCTGATTTTCTCAGCATAGTAATTAATTTACTCATATGACTGGTTTTATTATAACTTATTTATATAAAGATACGAAAAATATTTTAAACTACCTACAGGTATCTAATAATATTATCATCTTTATTTACTCTTTTTTGAGAACCATCACTGAAGAGTACATTGTGCTTAGTTGGACCTTTTTGAATAATTTTAACAGGTTTTACCTTTTCATTAGCAGTCTCTTCTTCATAGTGTTCTCCATCGTTACCGTTTTGCCCGATAATATCCATACGACTTGAGTAAGGTCCTTTAGGTGCTACGACTTTAGCGTCCACTTCAATTTCTCTAGCAGCTTCAGTTAGGTCATCGTAATCATCTTCATCATCATATAATCCATCAGCATCAGAGTATTCACCGTATAGGTTCTTTTCAAATGCTTTGTCAAATGCAAAGTTAGCTGCTACTACTAACGAAATAGCTAATGGATCAAATACAAATATAATAACTAATAGTAATATATTAATTATCTTATCCATAGGAACTCCTGTAAGTCCGGAAAGATACTGTAATGGTCCTAATTCACCAGCTATCTCTGGATTGTTTTCTAATTCTAATACTTGAAGTTGAAATTTCTGTAAACTATCAGCAGCTACTTCTCTTGTTTTTTGAATAGCTTTACGATTTTCTTCTTCAGATTTAATACGGTTTTGAGCCAATCTAATTTCGGAAGTAGAGACTGTTGTTCTAACGCCCCCAGCCACCGAGGTGTCTCGTACTTGGATTGATTGAGACCTAGCATTGGAAAGACTACTAATGTTAGCAGATATTCTTTCAAGCTCTTTATCGAATCTAGTAACATCTTTTTCATAAAAATTTACTTTTTGTTGAATAAAAGACTTTTGATTCTCTGTGATTGTAAGTTTAGAGTAAGTCTCTTGATATGCTGCACTTAAGAATCCATAAATACCCATACTTGTAATTAATACTAATACTACCGTAGCAATAGATAGATACAGTCTAAGGTACTTATTCAATGTATCCCAATATCTATATAGCAGAGATGCTATAACTAGCTTAGCTACTTCTAATGAGCCAGCCATAATAATTACTTCTGTTGAGGCACCTGCAAATAGTTTTGATAAACCGCTAACTGAATAGAAAGCAGCAGACAAGCTCACACTTAGAGCTGAAAGTGCAATAAGTGAAGGGAAAAAACCTTTTTTCAGTGTTTTTAGTAGTTCCTTCATATTAATAAATAGTTAAGTTACTACTTAGCTATAAGGATTAATGTTAGAATAGCTCCAACTCCTGTTCCAACTTTATAGATAAAAGTTCTTCTTTTCTGTCTTTTTAATGCTTTTTCTAACTCAGCATTAAGTTCTTGAGATAAAACAGTTTGATTCGACTTATTAGTAATTATCGATTCTAAGTTAATAATTTTTAAATCTAAAGTACTAATTATAGTATCTTTTTTAAAAAGCTGTATTTCTTGTTGCTTAATAATATCGGTAAATACTACTACTTCTTTTTTAGCAGCATCTCCTTTTATTAAGTCCTTAATTACCAGTTTTACTATCGGCTTCTTTAATCGAATCGTTGTACTGTCTGTAACGTTCTGTGAAAAAGAGGTAAAGCTCATCATCAGAGTAATCGTTAATAGCATTAAGTTTTTCATCTGTTTCTTTTTTAATTCTGTATATACTTCCATTAAGCTGTTGGATTTTCTTTCTTGATTCTTCTAAGCTACTATCAAGTTCCAGTATCCTATTGCTAAGCTCAGAGTTAAGTGTATAAGTAGAGTCAATTGTAGTCTCTAGAGCTTTAATTTTGTTTTCATAGCTCTTTACATCAACTTCTATTTCATCTTGTCCCCATATCATATAGGCGACAAACATACCTAGTAACGCGAATAACAGGTATGACTGTAGTTTATTTCCATTCATAATAATAAGATAAGAATAATATTTTTATTATCCAACTATATCAGAAGATTCTAATAAAGTATATGAAAAAGAGTTACCCCATTTTTCTCTAGCAATTTGACATACATCTAAAAACTCATGCCAATCGTCATTGTCAGCTATAACTTGACAACCTGCAGACCACTTATCTACTCTAACTGACTTACCTCCTGCTCTACTAGTAGCTCTATGAATATTAATTCCAAAAAGTCCTTCATGTACATTTTCTTCTAGTAAGTCGTAGGTATTATCTCTATTATTATCTCTATATACTTTAACTGGTTCTTTTTGACCTAATGCTAAGTACTTACCTCTGTGTAGTCTAAGTTTGTGTGAACCTCTATACTGTCCAGGTTTAAGAATTGCTACTCCTCTTTCATTAAGTACATTCTCTACCCAATGTGTTCCAGGGTCTGTTGTACATTTAAAGCAATGGAATTGCCATTCACCTTCTACCTTATAAGATAGAGTTATACAATCATCAAAAGCATTAGTAACTCTATTTTTAGTTTCTGAGTTTCTAATACCTATAATATTAACATCATAGTCTCCTCCTGTGAAGTATTTGTAGCCCTTGGCTTTCATTACTTCCTCAATTTGTTCTCTTGTGTAACAGTTCATATTAAGTGCATTTATTTTTTATTTTACTATATAATTC
>ERZ1039804.1544-NODE-1544-length-12842-cov-5.013217_pt1 | contig 12842 bp, 6 predicted proteins | sample MGYA00383089_ERZ1039804 | MGnify/ENA primary metagenome ERZ1039804 (study PRJEB29581, sample SAMEA5548359) | metagenome | biome: marine; feature: coastal; material: water | depth 1 m | study: Short-term variability in the microbial, nano- and picoplankton...
TCCATCTATAATGTTTTTCCACTTAGGCTCATACATCTCAGATAATTCTTTTAATAGTCCTTCTTCTTCTAAAAAAGATTGCATTTGTACTTTTGTTTCAGCTTCGCTTGTTAAGACATAACCCTTGTCTTCAACTTGAGACATGTTCCTGTCACTCATAATTCTAGGAGTCATGTCTTCGCCACTAGCATAGATTCTATATGTTCCGTCTCGACTACGAAGGGCATAAGTATTCTGTGTTCCATACCAAGCATCATGGCTTATCATCCCAGTTTCATCAAGTTTTAAGCTATTAGGATTAGGAACAATTTTTTGTATAGGGTCTACTGCATAAATTTGTTTTGCTAAAGTAGTTTCAATTTCTGGGTACTGGCTTGTTCTTTTTAATTCTGATAATTTTTCTAGCGGTGACAAGTTAGCTGGTAAATTTATTTTAAAATCTTTTTGTGCAATTTGGATTAAATCATTTGCAATATCAACATCATTTTTATTTACTAAAGCTTGTACGTTTTGCAAATCTTCTGTATATACAGGTACATAACTTTCACTTTGCATCTTACCTTTACCGGTTACCATAAATAATTTTGTATCTGCACTAACTGGTTCAGCTTCTAAAAATAATTCAGTTTTACTCGGACTACCTTGTGTAACACTATCGCTGTACACACTAGTTTTTACAACTGTTTTATTTTGACCAGCATACTCTATAACTTCTTCTAAACTTGCTTGTGGATTTTCATCAATATATTTATTTAAATTTAATATATTAAGTTCTTCATCCTTTACTTTTGATTTAAACTTTTTACTGTTTATAAATTGTGCCAGTCCTTTACCTTTTAAATTATCAGGAGTATCTTCAATTAAAGATTTAACAGCAGTAGAATACATACCCTCATCGTCTTTAGCATATAAATTAATAAACTCTCCTAACTTATCTTTATCAGCAGAAGTTCCCCCACCCATACCGTCTGCAGTTTTTGCATTAACAGTTCTACCGGTAATAGTTCTTAATGTTTTACCACCATATTTTGCAGGTATCCCAATACCGGGTATAGCTCCGGCATATTCTAAAGCTGAAATACCAGCAGACATAGGGTCGTTTAGTTTTACAGGGGATACAAGCCTACGTTCTTTTAAACTTTTAAGTGCCCATTCTTTAGGAGTTCTTAAAGTTGCTCCAGCATCAATAGCTTTTTCTGCGTATATAGTTCCCCCTGTTAGAGATAACGGAATATTGGTAGGAGGAAACATATACCCTGTCATTTGCTCACCAATAGGCAACTCTTCATAACCTTCAAAACCTTTTCTAATGTCTCCCTCTTGTGCAGCTTGTACAATCTTACGGCGTGACTCAACTCTCTTTTTTTCTCGTTCTGTAAGAACTTCGCCAAGTTTACCTGATACTTCTGCTTGTTGCTTAAAAGTTGCTTCAGCTAGTGGACCACCAAAAAAGAAACCCAACCTATCCATTTGTTCTTGGTAAGGCTCACCAGTGTACGGATTAATTCTATCTGCTGGGTCTTCTTTAGTATAGGGCACTGTGTCTTCACCCTCTACTAAACCGCCTTTTGAAAATAAAGGTACATATGGATTAGGTTTGGCTGGTCTCTCCCATTCTGCAGCCTTAGTCCAAGGCTTAACTGTGTTTTTATCTATTTCTGCAAACTCTTTTTTAAACTCTTTATATTTCTCAGGGAATAGTTTCTTAAAAATATTTGCAAATGGTAAACGTTCAAACACAATAACAGAAGGTCCTCTATAATTACTTCTTCCTAGAATATATACAACTGCGTCATAAACATCATTAAATGAAGGACCGGTTGCACTTTTAAGCGAAGCTTCTAATGGACCCATATATTTTTGACTATTTTCGTAGTTCTTTGAATACTCAAAAGGTCCATAAAGACCTGCACGTTTCCAAGCATTTTGAAGCTCGTCTGTAATTGTTGTTTTACCACTATCAAGGTCTTTAATATTTCCACCAGCTGTTCTAAGCGTGTTACCCGCTAAAGATGCCATAGTCATAGTCATTAAACCAGCCATAATTTGTGGTGTAGCTTTTAATTGTTTATCTCTAACATCCTTGCTTATCTCTCTTGCTGCGTTCTTTAAAACTGTATTTGAGAAAGCAGTAGGAAACCCCATTAAACCAAACAACCATCTTGTGCTAGGCATAGAGTGCCACAAGGGTTTTTGATTTGCACCAGCGGTAGGGTTCATAATAACCTCATCCACATAACGTGCTGCTCCTCTCATAAAGTCTGTTCTATAAAAGCTGTTTTCTTTTAAAGAAGGATTAGCACCTGCTTTCATCCACCCCAAACCAGCCTTGATATCAATATTAAATTCATTCAATTCGTCAGTCAATCTTCCAACTTGTGTGGTAGAAAGTTTGTTTTCTTTTGACTTAGAAAGTTGCAATAAATTATCATAGATTTTATTTTTTCCAGACTGGTAAGATACAAGCTGTACAAACCTTGTCCAGTCTTGAAGTTGAATAACTTTAAAAAATGTATTTTGAATTTTATTTGCGGTAACACCCATACCCTGTCCAAAGGCAGCCATTGCTCTGTCCTCTGTAACCATGTCCATTGCTCTGAGGAACCCATTCAGTTCTTTCATCTCGGGAGAGCGTACATCTAACTTACCACCTTTACCGTAAGAAGTTTTAATATCGTTCCACCAAACTTTATTATAGTCGACCATACTTTTAAAAGTGTTGGCTCTATGTGATTCAGTTCCTAGCCCTCTTAAGAAAGGCGTAAAGAGTTCAGGCAAACTTGTAATAGTTGCAAAACCTAATAAAGATGTCTGTGCCCCAATAGTAAGAGCATTATGTGCAAATCTACCGATAGGATTCTTAATGTATCCTTTCTGTCCTGTACTAATAAGGTATAGAGCCTGTAATTTTTTAACTTCTGACTCTGTTAGGTTTGTATTTTTTTTAGATAGTTGTTTTTGAATTGGGTTAATAAATCTTTTGGTAAATTCCGCCACATTGCCACCTAACCTTTTTTTACCTACTATTTGTTTTGTTGCACTAAATACATAATCGTTCAACACGCTCATTACATCGTTATCTAAGTACTGAGAAACTTTCTCATCGTTAATTCTAGTAAGTTTTCTACTCTTGGTTAAGTTTGAGTTTAAGTTAGAGCCTATCTTAATAACATCCGAGTTTGGAGCCATCATCTCCTTCACAATTAATTTTGCTTCAGCCATTGTAACTTTTTCTGTCTTATGGATGTGTTTAATTAATTCTTCAGGAGAATCTTCTAGGGCAATCTGCAACCATCTGCGAGGAAAATAGTTTGATATTTTACCCCCCTTTATACCGGCTTCTAAAGATTCGTTATAAATATCGTCCATCACACTTTGTAGTTTTTTACCGCTTGTGACAATGTTTGCGTCTAGCTTTATCTTCTTACCGTCTACTATTTTAAAAGTTCTATTAGTGCGTAAGAAGTAAGTTAAGTCAGTGTTGACTTCATCACTGAGATAAAAACCTTTCTTAATACTCTTTCTAAATTTTGATTTGGAAAACGGAAGAAGAACTTTCTTTCGGACAGACTCCTCTGGCATAAGCGGAGCAAGAGCATCCTTAATTCTATCAAGCTTGGTTCCGGTTAAGCGTACAATCTCTTCGTTAACAGATTCCTTTAGAGCTTTCTGTGAACCAACTTCACCTGCAATAAGCCTTTGTCCTGCGTCATGTCTAAAAGAGAGTATTAAATCGTTTAAAATAGGAGCACGAGACATTTTATTTAAGAATGTACTAGTAGGCTTTTGTATAATTTGTAAAGCCCAATTAACTTTATCAGCCGCTTTTTCTAAAAGGTCCCCTTTATAATTTGGGTCCATCTCAATTCTTTCTAAGCGTCTGTTTATTAAAGAGTTATGATAAGCTGGAAGTTTACCTATAAGTTTTCCTGTTCCTAAAGCACCTCCCACGAGTGCCGCAGAAGCAGCCGTTATTACTGCTGTTTCAGTCAAGTTTACGTTTTCTTTTTGGTCTGTATTTACCTCAATACCTTGTGTGACATAGTTTAAAGAGCCTCCAAACGAAGCTCCCTCAGTCATAATTACAGCTGTTGTTGCTTTGCTACTTAGAGGAGCTTTTAATTTCTGACCGGGAAGTTTGGCAACGGTCTTTCCTAGTTTTTTAGAAACAGATTTACCCATCTCTTTACCAAGATATCCCGTCAAAACTTTTTGCATTGATTTACCAGCTGCAACCCTAGCAGCTACCGAAGCTCCGCCCGTCCACGGAATGAACAACGCACTAGCAATAAGTGTAGGGTCTGTTACTAGCTCAACACCAGTTTTTAAAATAGTCTTTGCCCACTCACCTGCCCCACCTACATCAGCGTTAGAATATTTTTTACGTAAGTAAACGTAGTCTTGTTTTTGTTCTGTTGTAAAATTTCTACTGTTTGCAAATTGAGAAGTTGCATCAGCAAGATTCCAGTCGGCTCCCCTAAAATAATTAAACAGCTCATCAGTTGTCTTACCCTTACCGAGAGATTTTAAAAATCTAGCAGAGGTTTCGTTAAATTCTTCATCCTCTCTTAAGTCCTGTAAGTCATAACGAACAGCACCTGAACCAAGAGTTGTTGGGCTAACTAAACTATCGGGAATAGATAAGGGCGTACTATTTTTTAGGAATAATTCTTGGACCGTTGGCATATAAGTTTTCTCGTTTATAGATTATGGTGTGGGCTTGTCTATTATTTCGTAGGTCCAGCTATATTCTATATTAGGTATATCTTTGCCTGTGACACGATCTTTTATCATGCTTTCTTTACCAACTGTATAGTAACGTAAACCGTAGTCTAGCTCAGTTTCTTCTGGAGTTATCTCAATAGATTGATCAGCTTTTAGAGACCAGTCTTTACCACTATTTTTAGATAATATTTTCCTAAGTATAGGTGTGTTATTTAGAGCTTCTACATACTCTCTAGAAGTACCTGCTGTTAAAGGAGTGTTTAATACTTTAACATCCACATACGCAGTACGAGAAGTGTCTACTTTTTGGTCCAGAGCCCCGTGCGTCACTTTTCTCCACAAACCACCTACTTTACTAGAAGATGTGACACCTTGTAATTGATATTCTATTGAATCTTTTAAAGCTTGTGATTCTCCTGATAATCCTGAATACCTACCGGGTGCAATATCTTGTAATATTACTTTTCCCCTAATTACATTGTTCAAAAAGAAAGCCTTCTGGTTCTTCATATCAGTTGTATCATTCCAGTCTGAGCCTGTTAGTTCTTTTAATAATTTATAAGTATTTTTTTCTTTCGTCTCGGTGCTGTCTTTATATGAAGCCATTAACTTATTTAATGTAGCAGATGCCTGTAGACGCACAGGAGAATCAGCCCTTGTTTGCTCGGCAGCCTGTTCTTGTGTTATCTCCCCCTCATAATTATATAGTTGTTTAGCTATTTGTTGATTAGAATAGCTCATAAAATCAAACGGGTCTAGGTCAGGGTCTAATTTCTCTAACGCTTGTTTTTCAAGAATCGTACTTACCACTGCTTCAGTTTGTCCCACCGTAAAATTATTTAACTGTGGTAAACTAGGAACTTGTGCACCTGTTAAAATAATTTCTTCTGCATCTTTTTCAGTTAATTGATAATTAGGTTTACTTGTATCGTTAATAATTTTAGTTCTTCTATTTTTTAAATCGTTTCTTCCTATTAATTCTTTAGAAAAGTTTGTTAAGAATTCTGCATCAATTTTTTGAGCTGCATTAGAGTATGTTGATAATATTTCATCGTCTTGACTTTCTGGTGAAACTGTATTAGTTGGTTTATTATCTTCATAAGCAATCCTAGCATTTCTAGCGTTGGTTACTTCTGTTTGAAGGTCAGCAACTTCAGTTGAACCATATCCAAACAATTTACTAAAGGCAGCTTTTAAAAGTCCTTTTTTAGTAGGGTCGTCTTTTAATTGATCTCTTAAAGCTTTGTACTCATTTAGATGTACTTGATTATATTTTCCAAAACTACTTTCGGTAATCATTTTATCTTTACTAAGTTCAATAGCTCTTAGCTTTGCTTCTTCTACTTTTGAATCATATAAAGCTTGTGAAGAATTTCTCAAACCTTCTGTCTCTAACGCTGTTCCCCACTTAGCACCTTCGTTTCTAATAAAATCAATATTATTATAAGCTCTTTCTGCTGTATTATTTATCCATACATCAGGGTCTTTTAAGTATTCTCTATATTCAGCTCGTTGAGAATCTTTAGCTCGATACTCACTGTCTCTAATTTGAAAAGAATCATCATAGTTTTCTTTAAGTTTTTCGTAACCCTCAATAATTTTTGTTTTTTGATTCTTTTGTAAAGTTCCAAGAGTTTCAAATATTGCTGAAGCTATTAATGCTTTTGTTGCATTCTTTTTACTTGTTTTGTTTCTACTTGCTAGTAAAGAACCAGCAACTTTTCCATACTGTGAACCTGATAAATAATCTTCTTGTGCCATTACTCTTCTCCTTTACCTAATAAACTTCTAATTGCTGGACCTTCTTCTTTGACTCTATCTAAAATATTTTGAGGCAGAACCCCACTTGGAATTTTATCAGGCTCAATACCTTTTTTTGTTACTCCATTTTTAATATCATCAAACACAGTTCTAAACTCTTTTAGTTTTTCATTATTTTCTTCATCATCATCTTCGTTATCTAATTCATCTAAATCATCACTATCTTCAATATTATATTTAATGTTAGCTTCTTCACCAATAGACATAATTACATACATAACTGGTTCAGCTAATAACATCAATACATCAGGATTAAATTTTCCTTCTGTAAATTTTGTGTATAACATAACCATAGTAATATCAGCAACTGCTGCACCACTTAGCAAACTATTCACAATAGTTTTAACTACTTCTGGTTGATAAATTATACCTACCATATAATCTAAAGCATCTTTAGGATTTGCAAACTCAGGCGGTTGTTCCCAAGCATAAGGCTGTGAGGGGTCGTTGACTAAACTTTGTCCGGGTATTGGTCTACCTTTAGAAGATAAGTTAACAATTTCATCAAGTGCTTCTTGATTAAACTTTGCTTCTCCTCGTCTTTTAGGTCCTTTATCAGGAGCTATTTCATCAATTGTAAATCCAGCGTCTAAACCGTCTAATACGGATTGAGCAGCTGCATCAGTAACGCTATCTGAAACAATGGGTCTTGGGTCTCTAGTTGGTTGTGCCATTATGATAGTACTCCTATAGTTTGTTGAGTAAAGAGTGGCATGTTACCTGCTGATGGAGTGTTGCCAAATGTAAAGTATTTAGATACATCTGATTCATCTATTCCTCTATAACCTGCATAGACCTGTAATGGGTCAAACTGTGATGAGCCTTCATATGCTGCACCTTGAGGATTTCCAGAAGGGTCTTCTTCTTGTAATTTATGCAGTGCATAGCCACCTGCTACACTCATTGCAAGTGTTCCAGCTGCTTTTGCTGCTCCTTGAACATATTTGTTGTTTAAGAAAGCTGAAGTTTTTGGAAACTTAGATGCAAAACTTGCTGAAGCAGGAGTACTACTAGATAAAATTTCAGCAGTTGTTTGCGGTGTGTAACCAGAAGCAAATGCTTGAGCTGTAGTATCTGCAATTGCAACTCCTGTTCCTGTACTTGCAGCAGCAGTTGCAGGATTTACACCTGCTATAATTTGTGATTGAGTTAACGGAGATGCTCCTGTACTTAGTGCGGTTGGGACTGTGCTTGATAATGAAACACCTTGTCCTGTACTTGCAGCAACTGTAGCAGGATTAGCTCTTGCTAAAATTTGAGCTTCAGTTAAAGGTGCACCGGCAGTTAATGGTGTGGTAGCTATTGTAGCTCCCGTTGAAACAGTAGGAAGTGCAACAGCACCAGCATTACTAATAGCCGGAACTCCTAATGCTAAAGCAGTACTACCAATAGCAGAACCAAGAGCAGTAAATGGAGCAGCTAAAGTAGCACCCAAAGTAGTTGAAGTAAGTGAAGCAGCAGTACCAGTCATCCATCCAGCAAATCCTGTGCCACCGGCAGCAGCTGCACTACCAAACAAACCTGCTCCCGTAGTTGCACCCATTGCACCTAGTGCTGCTCCTCCCGTCACTATAACTGCAGCAGCAATAGCTAAAGCTTTAAGTATCTTACTAGAGCTAATTTTTTTAACTACTTTCTTAACACCTTTAACAATGCCTTTGACTGCTTTTTTAATTCCTCGTGTAATTTTTTTAAATCCACGTTTTAATTTTTTAAATAATCCCATACTATTCCTCTAAGTCTCCAGCTATTAGTCCTATTAAATTGTTTAAATTTCCCAAGCTTGAATTGTATTTGGTTGGGTCTGCAGCTAATGCAGTATTCACAAGTTGTGCAATTCTGTTCTTTTCGTTTTCAGTATTTCTGAAATCAAAATCAGCTTGATCTCTAAGTTCTTGCCATAGGAAAGATTGTGCAGTTTGTGACATTGCAAAAGCGTTCTGAGCATTTGCCATGTTAACTGCGTTTTGTGCAGCAGTGTTTGCTACGTTTGCTTGTCGTCTCCACTGAACGTTAGCGGCTTCAACGGCTGCTGTATTTTGTGCGTTCCATTGATTCCTTGCAAAGTCTTGATTAGAATTAAACTCATCTACTTGTGTTTTTAGTTGAGCATTAAATTTTTCTACATCCGCTTGTCTTTGAGTATCTCTGGCTTCTGCAGCGTTAGTCTGTGTAACATTAAACTGTGCAACTGCATTAGTTTGTGTAGCATTAAACTGACTTACTTGAGCATTTAAACTTTCCATAAACTGCTGTGTCTGATTCTCGCTTGTAGCATTAAACTGTCTTGAAGCATTGGTTGCTGATTGATTACTTAATATACGTTGTTGCGTTTGTTGAGCTTCTAAAACATTAGCCTGTTGTTGATTACTAAGATTAGTTAAATCTGTTTGTAGAAAAGACTGAGCATTTTGTATTTGTGCTTTCTGATAAAAATCTGCATCAGCCATGTTCATCTGTGCTGTAGTAGCTGCATCTTGTAAAATACCTTGCTGCTTCATACTAGCATTCGTTAACCCTACAGTTTGTAAAAACTTACTGTTAGATAACGCTGTTTGTTGGTCAGCACTAAACTGAGCCATGTTCATTTGGAAAACGTTACTGGCGTTTGTTAACGCTGTCTGTTGTCCTCTAGCTGCGTTAGCTTCTGATTCTTGAGCTTCAATACCTTTTTGCTGTGCTACACTTGCTTGAATAGCTTGTGCATTTGACTGAGCAATAGGCATTGCTGATTGTATAATAGTATTGAGCAAGGCGTCTCTTCCTACTGTTGAGGCTGACATACCACGCTTGGCTAACATCATTTCTACAGATGCTACAGCGGGTTTAGCCCACACAGGAATTTCACCTTCTTCAATACCTTTTAATAAAGTATCTATTTGATTAGATACTAAAGCTTCTTCTGGAAGTCCTTCTATAATTCCACGTTCTGCTTCGCTAAAGTCTGCTAGTCTTGCTTCTAAAGAATCTGGGTCGTTACCTAGTTCTGTAATATCTGCATCACTTAGTCCAGCGTTGGATAGTTGTTTCTTAGCTCTTGTAATTCTAGCTAAAGAACTTCCAACATTTTTAACTGCTGTAGCTTTAGCATCTTCACTCATAACTCCAACAACTCTTTCAGTCAAAGCACCTTCAATAATTTCTACTTCGGCTGTTTGTATAGGATCAATCCTTTCAACACCTGCAGCTTTTGCTAGAGACTCGTCCGCAACTTGTCCAGTTGCAGCATCTACTTGAGTAGCTGTACCAACTGTATCGGCTGTCATTGTACTAGCTGTTACATCTGTTGGTGTAGCAGCTTGTGCTGTAGTACCTATTTGAGATACGGTTTCATCTGCTACTTTTGTAATAGGTGCAGCTACAACAGGTGCTGTTACATCCATTTTAGATGCTACTTCATCTTCACCTGTAATAACTTTATCAGGGTCTTGTATTTGAGGTACATCACCTTCTACCATATTACCAGAAGCTATTCTTTCAGCTCTGCCTTTAGCATCTTGCATAAAGGCTTTGTTTTCAGCAGCTATTCTGTTGGCTTCTGCTAAGTCTGCAGCGGCTTTATTTGCTGCTACTACTGCTGGGTCTTCTACCCACGCACTAGTTTCTACATCCCAAACAGAAGTATCAGTAACACCTTCAGGTCTTACATAAGCTGTTCCATTCCATACTAACCCAGTAGCAGTATCTACTGTACCTACTTCTATATCAGCATCATCATCATTACTTGAAGTAGTGTCTTGTTCCCATGTTCCTGTTTCGGAATCATACATCCAGCCATCAGCCAAGGCATCACCAACAGTTGCATAACCCTCTGTAATCCACCACCACTCTTCACCTGTTACAGGGTTAACCGTACCTAAGTTGAGGTTTTGCCCAGCTGGGGAAGGCGTTATTCCCGGAATATTAGGCGTTGGATAAACTGTAGGAGAGGTAGAGTCATAACCGGGAAGTCCGGGCACATTTATTATTGGTTTAACGTCTTCTTCTCCCGGTACTATAGGCTCACCATCAGAACCCACAGGAAACTTGTTAGTTGTTGGAGCCGGGGTTGGAGCTTTAGTAGGTGCAGGTGTTGGTGCAGGAGTTGGTGTTCCTACAGAAAGTGACGTAGGCATGTCCGGTGCAGGAGCTGCAGTCGATGGTGGAGCCACTGACGGTGTTGGCAAACGTTCTACAGGTACTCTTCGTTTAAGAGTCGGTGTAACTTTTTCTATAACCTCACCAGTTTCTTTATCTACCAGTCCCCTTTTAGCATATCCAACTCTACCACCTTTAGTATAGTCTTGTCTAGCTATTCCACCGCTTCTTTTTCTATTTCTTCTTTTTGCCATTATTAAATCCTATATACCTATTTTACTTAACTTCAAAGAGTTTGTCAAGCTTTACACTTATTTTTTCAATCCTATCCATGAGAATAGACATATCATCTTTAAGTTCGTTTTTAGTTACATACTCCTTTGCAAGTTCTTCACGTGTCTTATTGACAAGTATTTCGAGTCTTTTAAGTTCCTGAGTGTTAACACGGATGCTGTTTAAGATTGGAACAAAGACTAATGTAATTAGTATGTTCCAGACTATCATTGGTATTTCTATCATCTTAGTCTACCAGTGGTAATTCACCAATAGGTCTTACTGGTGGGTCCTCATTATTATATACATACAAAGCTGCTAAAGCATCTACGTCTGCAGCGTTTGTAATCTGTGTACACATAGAGTTAGCCTTAGTTCTTACTGCAGCTCTCTTAGTTGTTGTGCCACTAGGTACTGCTGTACCACCTTCTGTGGCTCTAACCACCATCCAGTCTGTAGGTGATAAGTTACCAGCAGCTTGTGCGTTTATCCTGTCTATATGACCTTGACGAATACCTACTTGCTTTACATCACCTTCAGTACCAAGACCATCGGTCTCGTCTTGAGCTGTAAAGAGTACATCGTCTATAGGTTTAGCTGTAGCTGTACCATAACTTGCAGTGACTGTACCACTTGCAAACGCAAAGGTTTGATTGGTATTTGTGTAATACTCTTGGTCTTTAAAGTTTGAGTTGTCTATGACAATCTCGTAAATGCCTATGGCTTCTAGCTCAGAGCTAGTCCAAAGCATAAAGATATTGCTAGGGTAATTAACCTCACCTATTGTTAAACCTTTGGGTCTTGTATAGACCTGTGTTACGTTATCTGATTCTACTAAAGCCCACATAATTTACCTCGCTGTTGTTGGGATTCCTGTTGATGTTACGAATGGATGTTCTGCAAATGCCATATAGATGTAAGTTCCACCGCTTGTATTCATAGACCCACCATGAAACCTTATTTTGAAACCATTTGATGTAAATTGTATTGTGTTATTTGTACCACTTGTTTCAGTGGTATTACTATTTGGATACAGTCTATAAACCGCAGGGTCGTATCCTGCTCTTTTATTGTCAAAAATTAACCAATCATCTACAGCACTTGTTTTTTTAATAATAACGAAAGCAGGAGAAAAACCAGTATAGATAAATGGACCATCTGTATTTGGTGAAGCATCACTTGCACCATTACCGACATAACTGCCAAACTTGCTGTAGCCTTGCACCTCTGCAAACACATAGGCTATGTATTTTCTATCGTTATAATTTACATCGTGTGCATTACCTAAACCAAATACTGAAGTTGTTGGATTAGTTCCACTCCAATATTCTGCATTATAATCAGTAACTGCTGCTGTAGTGCTTAAATGCATATTTTTTTCAATAGCAGGAGAACCCATTTGATGATGATATACAGACCAACTCCTAGCTGCATCTCTATCTTTTACAATAATCATTTTTGGTACAGCACCTAGACCATGTGCTACTGTGCCTGTAGCTTGAGTACCAGTGTAATCAACTATAGAAAAACCACCCGTAGTATTCGCTTGATAACCACCAGCAGGGTTATCCCCGCTTTCTGAAAAAGTTGTTCGTGTACCACCATTGGCTTTCCATTGCCATGCTACATAAGTTGTTGAAGCTTGATTATGATTACTTTCTGTTCCTAATGTAAAACCATCTGTCTGTATAGATTTTAATGTTGTAGTATCATAATTTTCTGTACCAGATGTATTAGATTCTAAGAACAAACTTACATTATTTGTGCTGTTATGTAATGAATGTGCACCACTATTAGCTCTTTCCTTAAACCATAAAAGGTCTGATTGTAAATCTGAGTTACCACCATTAGTAATAGCATGGTCATCTGAACCATTACCTGTATAAAGGGTGGTCTGAAAATGTGCTGAAGGGTCGTCTATTGTTGTATAAGCCATTATCCAAACT
>ERZ1039804.1550-NODE-1550-length-12811-cov-18.424271_pt1 | contig 12811 bp, 14 predicted proteins | sample MGYA00383089_ERZ1039804 | MGnify/ENA primary metagenome ERZ1039804 (study PRJEB29581, sample SAMEA5548359) | metagenome | biome: marine; feature: coastal; material: water | depth 1 m | study: Short-term variability in the microbial, nano- and picoplankton...
CCATTGCCAGAATTGATGCAGAAAATGGTCAGTGACCGCAAGTCTATTAGTTTAATTGTCAGTGAGTATGGTGACCCTTTAGGGATCACCACTATGGAAGATCTGATTGAAACCATGTTGGGCATGGAAATCGTCGATGAGTCCGACTCACATATTGATATGCAGCAACGTGCCAGAGAGTTGTGGAAACTGCGAGCAGATTCCACAACCTTTGATACTGATTCCCATAATTAATTCGCAGTGAGTTTAAAGGGCACAGATTCGTAGCTAATAGAACTTGAGCCAATCATAAGGACGAAATCACCCGATTCGGCTTTAAAGCTCATATCCCGCGTGTAAAAGGCAAGATCGTTGGCATCGATGGTAAATTTCACTTCTTGGCTTTCACCGGCTTCTAAAGCAATTTTTTCAAAACCTTTAAGTTCCATAACCGGACGAACCACAGAGCCCACCGTATCTTTGATATATAATTGAACCACCTCTTCACCAAAGCGCTTACCAGTATTGGTTACCGTCACGCTTGCGTTAAGATTTTCATTTAAATTGATAGAATCTGTACTTAGCTTGATAGCAGAGTAGCTAAAGTCGGTATAGCTAAGACCATAACCAAACGAATAAAGAGGGTCATTCGAGCTGTCAACATATTTACTAGTATGACGCGTATCATCTAGTGGTCTACTAATGCGTTTGCGATTGTAAAAAGTAGGAATCTGACCTGTATTACGTGGCACTGTCATGGTGAGTTTACCTGAGGGGTTATAGTCGCCAAACAGCACATCAGCTAGTGCATTGCCCGCCTCTGAGCCCAGGTGCCAGCCATTCAAGATACTTGGAATATTGGCTTCAGACCATTCAATGGCCAAGGGGCGACCATTCATTAGCACCATTACAATGGGCGTGCCAGTGCTATGAATCGCCTTAACTAAGGCTTGCTGAGCAGGGTAGAGTTCAATGTTAGTTCGGCTAGCCGCCTCACCCGTTTTATCAGCATCTTCGCCCACTGCCAAAATAACCACATCGGATTGTTTTGCCAATGCTACAGCCTCAGCTAACTTTTCTTGATCCGTAGTTTCGAGCCCAGAGCCCTCAGCATAGCGAACAACGGTATTTTTTGAGACCTTAGCTTTAACACCCTCCAGAAGGGTCACAACGTCTTCAGCTTGGCCTTTGCCGCGCCAAAAACCATTCATATGGAATTGGTTATCACCTAGCGGGCCAATAATAGCTAGATTGTTTATATTTTTATCCAGGGGTAATAGCTGATTCTCATTTTTAAGCAGCACCACCGATTTGCGCGCCATATCTCTAGCCGCTTCGCGATGCTCAGGTGCCAAAATTAATGCTTTTTCTCGCTCTGGATCAATATATTGGTAGGGATTATCAAACAGTCCCAATTCAAACTTAAGGCGCAATACTCGTTTGACTGCCTTATCAATCACCGCTTCATCAACACGCCCCTGTGAGACTAGTTCAGGCAAATATTTAACAAAGACATCGCTTTCCATATCAATATCAGTACCAGCTTCCACCGCCATTTCAGCTGACCCCGCATCGTCTTCTACCACCCCAGAAGTTACCATGGCGCCAATCGAGTCCCAATCGGAAACCAAAACACCGTCAAAGGCCCACTGACCCCGTAAAATATCATCAATAAGATAGGTGTTTGCCGATGAGGGCACCCCTTCAAATTCGTTAAACGCATTCATAAAGGTTTTAACGTCGGCATCCAAGGCTGCCTTAAACGTTGGGAGATGAGTCTCCCATAATTTGCGTTTGGATATATCAACATTATTGTATTCACGACCGGCAACCACCTCGCCATAGGCAGCAAAGTGCTTTGCAGTTGCAGCAATCGTATCTGGTTGACTTAGATCCTCACCCTGAAAACCGCGGACTCTTGCCTGTGCAATCTTTCCGCCCAAATAAGGGTCTTCACCCGCACCTTCCATGACTCGACCCCAGCGCGGATCATGAGAAATATCTACCATAGGTGCAAAAGTCCAATTTTGTCCTGCCGCTGAAGCTTCAATAGCCGCAATACGAGCAGATCGCTCAATCGCATCAAGATCCCAGCTGGCCGATTCTGCCAATGGAACAGGGAAGATTGTGCGGTAGCCATGAATAACATCAAAGGCAAAGATCAGCGGAATACCTAATCGTGTTTCCTCAACCGCATAACGCTGGGCCTTTTCAACATCCTCAGTGCCTAAAACATTTAAAACTGAGCCCAAAAGACCATTCTTAATCCGCTCGTTACGTTCACCGATTTTGGAATCATCAATATCGCCAGTAAGAATTTCAAAGCCACTATATTGGTTAAGTTGGCCTGCTTTTTCTTCAAGCGTCATCTTGGCAATCAATGCATCAATTTTTTCATCCATTGAGTCTGTTTTGGAGCAGCCCGTTGTAAAAATTAACATACAGATTGCAATGGCGATAATTATTGTTCTCATGGTTCCCTCGGTATTCTTAGTTTTATAGTTTTTTGTGTTCGGTTGGTTGTTAGCACAATGGTAAATGTTGTGAGTTGAAATTACACCCCTAGTTACACATAAGCCGGTTAATTTCGTAATTTTAAAGGCTGCGTGAATTATTGTTGTGAAATTCATCACAAAAATGTCTTTTTTTTTAAATACACCTGATTTTATCTGCTTCAATCAATCTTATAGTTTAAGGAAAGAGGGATGGTTTGAAATCTAAAGTAGCTTTGAATGGCTTTACCCTAATGGAATTAATGGTGGTGCTATTGGTTTTTTCCAGTTTATCTATGCTTGTAGTGCCATCCTTTGTGGAGTTTCAGGAGCGACAGGCGACAAGTGTAAAGGCATTAGAGGTTAAGCGAATGCTTGAGTTTGCAAGAAATATAGCCATCACTAAAAACAAAGAAATCAAAGTCTGTTTAGCCACATCAGATTATCGTTGTACTAAGGAAAATGGTAGCCGATTGCTGTTATTTCATGATCAAAATACCAATCATCAATGGAATAAATCTGAACAAAAATACCGGGATATTTCAATAGAATCGCTTGCACTTGAGTTATCTGTTTCTGGAGGGCGGCGCTATATAAGATTCAAACAGACGGGGGAATCCAAAGAATCAGGCAATATTCTAGTCTGTGATAAAAAGAAGGGCAGTGATTATGGCAGGCAGGTGATTGTATTTCGAAGTGGTCAAATTCGCATCTCTAAAGACGGTAATTTAGATGGCTATGACGATAAGTCAGGTCATAGCATTGTTTGTAATTAACTAGGCCGAGGTAATGAAGTCACCATGAAAATTATAACAGGATGCAGAGGGTTTACTCTGGTTGAAATAATGGTGGTGCTGGCGGTGATGGGGCTTCTATTATTGATAGCAACGCCTGATCAAAACGAGGCTACTAGTCACAACGAAAAAGCATTGGCTAAAGCTTTTTTACTGAAAGTATCTGCTTATCAAGGGGATTATTTTCATCAGCATAGGGAATACGCGTTAAGCCTCAAAAGTCTTGGCCTGACTCCCAGTGAGGGTTTAAAAGTGCAGTATAATTTTCAACTAGACAAATTTTACGAACCCAATGGTTTAACTGGCTATAGCATCAAGGCAACGCCAATAAATTCTGTCGACAGTAAGGCACTTTGGTTGAATCATCTGGGTGAAACCAGTGTTACTTGGAATGAATAGAGTACAGTCTTCTCAAAAGCAGGGCTTTTCCTATATTGAGCTGCTGGTTAGTTTATTTATTATTAGTTCAGGTTTTATTGCTTACACGGAATTAATTCTTCGGGTGCGGTCCACGCAGCAATATCTAATCACAGAATTTCAACAGAGCTTAGCAGCCGATTTAAGTACTCAAGCTGTGATTATCCAGCAAGGATTTTGTACGCCGGACAATGATTAGCGGTAATTATCAAAAAAACTGCCAAGGCTATACTTTAATTGAACTCATGATTGCGGCGGCTTTAAGTGTTTTTGTTGTCACAATTCTTAATGGCACCCTGGCGAAAACAGCTAAATTTATGGAAGAAATAAAAGTCACAGGGGATTTACTACAAACCGGCCAATATCTTTCCAGTTATTTAGGCAATGAAGTCTCAATGGCAGGCTTTTATGGGGAATTTGAGCGTTCAGCCATTTTAGATTCAACGGTTGCAAACTCACCTGTGCCAGATGTTTGCCAAACATTAAGTAGAACCAATATTACTCAGGCTATGCCTTATGCTGTTTCAGGTAAAAATAATGTTGTTAAGAGTTACCAAGTCTGCGGTTCTGATATTGTTAAACTAGGCACTGATGTGCTTTCAGTACGCAAAGTATCTTCGCAAAAATTAAAGCCAAAATCCAAACTGAAATCGGGTGAGTTCTATGTACAGAGTTTGGCAGATAGCTTTGATGTTCTCTCGGGTTTGGGTTCTTCTGCGGTCAATAAAATCAATACAGTATCTGTAAGGCGGTGGCAGCAAACTCTTTATTATCTTTCTAAGGATAACGTTTTTAAGCGACGCCGTTATTTGAAGGGTCGTTATGCACCTGCGGAACCCTTGGCGCAGGGAGTGTATGACTTTCAGTTGGAATACGGGCTCAGGAAAACTACTGTTCTCGGAAATTGCACCCTGTCTAATGGATTAGATTTTATAACAGCCCCTTTATCAGACGCCCAATGGCAACAGGTAGTAGCGGTAAGAATTTATTTCCTGCTTCAAGGTTCTTGGCGGGGGAGTGATCAATCAAAAACCACTTTTAATTATGCTAATCATCAGGTTGAAATTGCCCCAGGAAAAACGCATAAGCTCTTTAAGATAACCATTCCAATAATTAATCTTATTCAAAAATAGTGGTCATTGTTAAATGAAGTCTCAGTATGGATCTATTTTGGTACTCACCCTGGTGGTATTACTTTTTTTGCAAATAGTGGCTTCTTCAGTCATTCATTCAAATCATATTAGCCATCATGTGGTGAGTAATTTTGTATTAAGAAGTTCCCTAGAGAAAACAGCAAATAAAGTTATTAATGACTTTATAAAAAATAAAGATTATTTCTTGAATTACAGCAGTAATTTGGATGCCGGCGGGCAGTTTAGTTTGAGCGTGCCAAAAGAATTGGAGGGAATTTCTGCAACAATAGTGGAATTTCATTGCCTGGATAATATAACGCGTAAAAAAAGTTATGCATGCAACTTAAGCAGTCAAATATGGCATCTCGAGGTTATGGTTTCAGATAAAAATAAAACGGTATTGCTCAGTGTGGTTCAGGGATTAAAGCTTATCCAAGAAGAGGGCAGTCCTGCAAGTAGCGCAGAAGCCGAAATTAGGGTTGAGAAACTTTGGTGGTACAGGCGCTAAGAATTAATCATAAACCGTCGCGATAGGCAGGCGCTTATGCTGGGTTCTATTATAGATTTCAATCAAGCGCTTTTCACTGGCCTCAGACACGGATTGTCCTTCCAAGAAATCATCAATAACATCGTAGGAAAGACCCAGTACTTGCTCGTCCTCTTTCTGCGGGCTTAGGCATTCAAGATCAGCAGTGGGTGTTTTATAGGTAATGGAATCTGGTGCGCCCATGGTTTTGGCAAGCAGACGAACCTGTCGTTTACTTAGACCAAATAGGGGGGCTAAATCACAGGCGCCATCGCCATGTTTGGTGTAGAACCCAGTGATATTCTCGGCCGAATGATCGGTGCCTAAAACCAGTCCATTCACTAGTCCCGCAACCTCATATTGGCTCGTCATACGCACCCGTGCTTTGACATTTCCTTTGGCAAAATCAATAGCTTCAGGGCTTAAAGCGCCTTCGACCTGCTCAAGAGTATTACAAACCTGTTGGTTTACTGCATCTGTTGCTTGCTGAATATTTACGGTAAGTATCTTATCTGGTGCCATAGTATCGAGAGAAATCTGTGCATCCTGTTCATCCTGTTGCGTGCCATAAGGTAGGCGAACTGCATAGAACTGATAGGGGCTGTCTTGGTTTTGCTGTCTGAGTTGTTCCACAGCCAGCTGAGCTAATCGGCCGCAAGTAAATGAGTCAACACCGCCGCTAATGCCGAGTACTAGGCTTTTACAGCCTGATGTCTCGAGCTGTTGTTTTATGAATTCTACGCGACGATTGATTTCGGTATTGGCGTCAATGGTGGGTAAGACGCGCATCTCTTTAATAATTGCCTGTTTGTTCATTTACTTTAATTACCTAGGGTTCTTTAGCCACCTCAATTGGTAATAGGTTGTGCCTATTACTTATTGAGGCAATGGATTGTATTGTGTGCGTGTATCAAATGCTGGCGGAATAATTTCGGAATTAAAACGTCGATTTAGTTTGCTCAAGAACCAGTTACTTGGAAAAACTGTTCTACTGTTGAAATCGAACTGATCGCCATCAAGTAATGGATAGTCTGGAAAGTTAGCAGCTAAGACTTTGATACTATTTAGTGCCATTTCAGGTTTACCCAACATATGATACGCCTGAGCCATAACAGCTAGACCATCAGCGGTAGCGGGCGACTGCTGAAAATTTTCAACTACATATTTACCGCGATTAGCAGCTGCAATAAGAGCACCCCTAGAAAAGTAATAGTTTGCAACATTGATCTCTGAGCGCGCCAGTTGATTGCGAAGATTGATTAAATGTTGGCGTGCGTCGGGAGCATAAGGGCTGTTGGGATAAAGTGAAATTAGCTCGCTCAGTGTTGTAAAGGCAGCGCGAGCTGAGCCGATATCTCGTTTGCTGTTATCAATGGGTAAAAAACCATCAAAAAGTCGTCCGTCTTGATTAATTTCACTGAGCCCCTTGACGTATATTGCATAATCGATGTTTGGGTGTTGGGGATGAAGGCGAATAAAACGCTCTGCAGAGGAAATACTTGATTCATGATCGCTGGTCATATACTGCGCATAAATTAATTCAAGCTGAGCCTGCTCGGCGTATATACCAAACGGGAACTGTGACTCTAATAGTTGCAGATTGCTGATAGCCACCTGCCAGTTTTTGGCATTGAGGCTATCTTGAATTTTGTCATAAAACTCGCGCTCGGTGTAGCCGCTTTCTTTAGTATTTTTTTCATCTTTATCGTCTGAACCAAGCAATGAACAGCTGCCTAGTATTGCCATGGTCAAAATCAAACCAATACGCGTTATGTTTTTCATGTAATATTCTCTGCCTGAGGAATTTAACTGTACTGCATTGGCTCGGTATTTAAACACAGAGCTGAGTGCAAGCCAATCGGCTTTATATTTTAGGAGTGTTGATTGGCCAAGAAAGTTCAATGGCAAACTAAAACAGAAAATTATAATTTATAATTATGAATCCAAATAACAGTCAATCTTTCGAGCCAAAAGATGAAATGGCAACGCAAATTGAGCGCGATTCGCAGGTGCCTACTGAGGACTGTGGGCGGCGTTTAGATCAGGTTGTATCGCGGTTATTCCCCGAGTTTTCACGCTCCCGATTACAGCAATGGATAAAGCAGGGCCTGTTGACTGTTGACGGAAACCAGTGGCAGCCTAAGCAGAAAGTATTGGGTGGTGAGCAGATAGTTATTCAGGCAACTATGGTGGCTGAGGGTGAGTGGATTGCTGAGGATATTCCGCTAAATATAGTATACGAAGACGAGCATATTCTAGTGATCGATAAAGCGGCCAATTTTGTGGTGCATCCAGCCGCTGGAAATTATACAGGTACGGTTCTCAATGCTTTGCTCTTTCATTGTCCATCACTGAGTCACGTGCCGCGCGCCGGAATTGTACATCGTTTGGATAAAGATACGACCGGTTTAATGGTAGTGGCTAAAACCTTAGAAGCGCATACGCATTTGGTGGCACAGCTACAGGCTCGTTCGGTTAGACGCGTTTATCAGGCGGTGGCTAATGGCTTGCTAACTGGCAGTGGAGTGGTTGACCAGCCCATTGGCCGGCATCCTCGACAGCGAATAAAGATGGCTGTGGTGTCGGATGGCAAAGAGGCTCGAACCCATTATTCTGTCTTACAGCGCTTTCATGGGCACAGCCATATCGAGTTGCAACTAGAAACAGGGCGTACCCATCAAATAAGAGTGCATATGGCGCACCTAAATCATCCTTTAGTAGGCGACAGCCTCTACGCTGGGCGATTTAAAATTCAGAAGGGTACTTCAGCTGAATTTATTGATTTTCTGCGTAACTTCGAGCGCCAAGCATTACATGCTGCTGAGCTAGCGCTTATTCATCCCAATACTGGCGAAGAGGTCAGTTGGTCATCACCATTGCCTGCAGATTTTGAGGCGCTTTTGGCACGTTTAGACGATGAACAGAGCCGTCTTTGATTATCTAATCCCTGACTGGCCTGCACCCGAGAAGGTGAGCGCAGTAATTACCCTGCGCGGTCGTGGTGCTAGCTTGGCTCCCTATGATCATTTCAATCTTGCAAATCATGTAGATGATAATCCCGGTCAGGTTGCTGCTAATCGATCCTTACTTCGAGAACAGCTAGATTTTACCTGGGAGCCTGTTTGGCTGGATCAAGTGCATGGTAATAAGGTGGTTTATGCGCCAAATAATCTGTCATTACCCGCTGCAGACGGAGCCTACACAGATGTTAAGAATCAGCCCTGCGTGATACTTACAGCAGATTGCATGCCAGTGTTACTGTGCAACAAACAGGGTACTCAGGTAGCAGCGGTACATGCCGGTTGGCGAGGCCTATGTGATGGCATTATCAGCAAAGCTTTAGAGCAGTTTGCATCAGATGATCAGGTGATGGCCTATTTGGGGCCAGCCATCAGTGCCAAACACTTTGAAGTGGGTGCTGAGGTGCGATCAGCTTTCTTATCTAAAACCGTTGCCGATGACGAAATAGGCAGTATAAAAAAGGCCTTTACTGAAGTTTCGCAAGGGCAGTATTTAGCTGACCTTTATGCTTTGGCAAGAGTTGAACTCGTTAAAAAAGGAGTGACTCAGATTTTTGGTGGCGAGTTTTGTAGTTACCGCCAATCAGAGTTGTTTTACTCTTATCGACGCGAGAAAGTCTGCGGTCGAAATGCCTCTTTAATATGGCTTAATTCAAACTAGAGCTCACCCACCTATATGATTGCTAAAATTGCCGCTATTAATGCTTGCTAAGCGCACGCTGTTCAATTAGAATTGCCGCCCTTAAAAGCGGGCTAAATCGCCTGCAGACAGAATTTAGTGGATAAGGTCGTTAACGGCCCGGCGATATTGGAGTTTTACATGTACGCAGTGATCAAAAGTGGTGGTAAACAACATCGAGTAATTGAAGGTGAAACCCTTCGTCTCGAAAAATTGGATGTGGCCACTGGTGACAGCATCGATTTTGAAGACGTGTTGATGGTAGGTGAAGGTGCTAAAGTTAAGATCGGCACACCAAATGTTAAAGGCGGCAAAGTAACTGCAGAAGTTATGGCGCACGGCCGTGGCGATAAGGTTAAGATTATTAAGTTCCGTCGTCGTAAGCATTCACGCACGCAACAGGGCCACAGACAGTGGTATACAGAAGTTAAAATTACCGGCATCGCTGTTGGGTAATTCTGAGAGGAGATAGAAAATGGCTCATAAAAAAGCTGGTGGTAGTACTCGTAACGGTCGCGACTCAGAGAGTAAGCGACTAGGTGTAAAAGTCTTTGGTGGTCAGCAAATTAATGCTGGTAGCATTATTGTTCGTCAGCGTGGCACAAAGATGCATGCTGGTGAAAATGTTGGTATGGGTAAAGATCACACATTATTCGCAACTGCGGATGGTGTTGTTGAATTTGTCCAAAGAGGACCACAAAACAGAAAATATGCTCAAGTGGTTTCCGCTTAATTATTACCCCTTGAGTTAAAAAGCCCCCATGCGGGGCTTTTTTTTTGGCTGATTGTTTTTGCTTGAAAGGACAGACAGCGTCAAATAACAACTGTAAACTAATGCTATGAAATTTGTTGACGAAGCGACAATTAAGGTTCACGCGGGTAAGGGCGGTAATGGCTGTCTAAGTTTTCGTCGTGAAAAATATATTCCCAAAGGCGGACCCGATGGCGGTGACGGCGGTGATGGCGGCAGTGTTTATTTAGAGGCTATAGAAGGGCTAAACACACTGATTGACTATAGGTACACCCGAAACTTTAAAGCGGAAAGTGGTCAACAGGGAAGTAGCTCTGAATGTACCGGTCGAGGTGGTGATGATCTTGTGCTTTCGGTACCTGTAGGGACCACTGTTTTAGATGAAGACACAGGTGAGGTCATGGGTGATCTTACTGAGTTGGGACAAAAGCTAAAAGTTGCGCAGGGTGGATTCCATGGTTTAGGGAATACTAGATATAAATCCAGTACTAACCGAGCGCCACGCCAAACCTCACCAGGCCAAGAAGGTGAAATACGTGAACTTAAGCTAGAGCTAAAAGTTTTGGCAGATGTGGGCTTATTGGGTTTACCTAATGCTGGGAAATCAACTTTTATTCGCTCGGTGTCTGCTGCGCGCCCCAAGGTTGCAGATTACCCATTTACTACACTGGTTCCAAATTTAGGTGTAGTGGGTTTAAGCGCTGATAAGAGTTTTGTTATAGCTGATATACCGGGCTTGATTGAGGGTGCTTCTGATGGTGCTGGCTTGGGTATTCGGTTCTTAAAGCACTTAACGCGAACAAGATTATTACTGCACTTGGTAGATATGTTTCCTTATCAGGGTGATTCTGCGGCGGATAATGCGCAGATTATTGAAGAAGAATTGCTAAAGTTTAGTCCAACAATGGCATCAGGTGAGCGATGGTTGGTGTTAAACAAACTTGATTTGTTGCCAGAAGAAGAAATTGAAGAACGCTGTCAGGCGGTAATTGACCATTTAAATTGGCAGGGTCCGGTATTTAGAATCTCTGGGCTGACTTCAAATGGCACCAAAGATCTCTGTGCGGCTATTATGGATCATATTGACGAATTGCGCGGCCGAGAAAGAGAAGATGCTGATTTAGTGGTAGCAGAAGAAGAGCGTCGTAATCAGATGCAATTAGAAGCACGCCAACGAATTGAAGAGCTTGCCGAGTCTCGAAAACAGGCGCGCAAGGCTCAGAAAGATGAAAACGATGACGACGATGATGATTTTGATGTAGAAGTGGTCTACGCAGAATAAAGTGGTTTAACCAGAGTAAGCGGTATGGATAGACAGACGATAAGTAATGCAAAGCGCTTAGTCATTAAGGTAGGTAGTGCGCTACTCACCAATGATGGCGCGGGCATCGATCGTCAGGCGATTGATGCCTGGGTCGAGCAAATTGCGAAGCTTTTATTGGCAGGCAAAGAGGTGGTGTTGGTGTCCTCTGGTGCCGTGGCTGAGGGTTTAGTGCGTCTTGGTATCGACACGCGTCCTGAGAGTATTCATATGCTGCAATCTGCGGCTGCAGTGGGCCAAATGGGTCTAATTCAAACCTATGAGACCAGTTTTAGACGTTTTGATCGTCAAACCGCACAGATTTTGCTCGATCATGATGATATGGCAAACCGAGAGCGCTATTTAAATGCCCGAAGTGTGATTCAAACACTGATGGAATTAAATGTAGTCCCTATTGTTAATGAAAACGATACGGTTGTTACTGATGAAATAAGATTTGGTGATAATGATCGGCTGGCTGCCTTAGTCGCCAATCTTATCGATGCTGATGTGTTACTTATTTTGACCGACAAAGACGGTATGTATGACGCTAATCCTGATGAAAATAAGGATGCACAGTTAATCACTCAGGCCTTAGCTTCAGACAGCAACCTTGATGCACTGGCGGGAAGCAGTAATGGTGCCCTAGGTCGAGGTGGCATGCAGACCAAACTTGAAGCGGCAAGATTAGCCTCAAGATCGGGTTGTAATACAGTAATTGCCGGTGGTCGAAATCAAGACATCCTCACTCGGATCTGTGAGGGTGAAAATCTGGGCACATTATTGCAGGCAGGGCAAACGCCTATTGCTGCGCGTAAGCAATGGTTGGCGGGTCAACTGCAAGTTAAGGGCTGTTTGGTGCTCGATGATGGTGCTGCACAGGTATTGCGTCAACAGGGGCGTAGTCTTTTAGCTGTCGGTGTTATCAAAGTTAGCGGTACATTTACACGCGGCGAGTTAGTGAGTTGTGAAGATTCTAGCGGCCAAGAGGTCGCTAGAGGGCTTGCCAATTACAATGCGGACGAAACCCGACTTATTCAAGGAAAAAGCACCGAGGAAATCGCAACAATACTTGGGTATTGCGACGATGACGAGCTTATTCATCGAGATAATATGGTTATTTCCAGCTAATCTGAAGCAATCTCTTAGATATGATTGTCTGCAGTTTCGTCCGTCTTTGAACTTCTTAATTTGTAACTAAACTTCCTGTTAATTACACCCTGTAATATCGCTTCCTTAAGCGGTGTACATCCCTGTAGTTCTCCGATTCCGTTTGTTATGGTGGTGGGGAGTAATCGAAACAGCCACAAGTTACTGCCCTCCCTATTCCCCACAAGTGGGTATTGTATTTGGAAGGACTCCCCACCTAAAAGTGGGTGAATCCTTGTGAGAGTTTCAATGCTCCTCGGGCATAAGAATAGAACAAAAAATGCCTAATTCCAGTTAATTGTGCAATCAATTCACATGGTAATTTTTCTAGATCAAAAGTATTAATTACCGCGCTGTTAACTTTTAATATTAATTTTGGTTGACAGCCAATTAGTAAAGCCTATCATAACTACTTTTCCACTTTGTCATCGATGAGGATATACCGCAATGCACGCAAGCCATCAGCAAGAAGTCAGAAATGATTGGTCTCGAGATGAAATACTCGCTCTTTTTGAGATGCCATTTAACGATCTACTTTTTCAGGCGCAAACGGTTCATCGCCAAAACTTTA
>ERZ1039804.1553-NODE-1553-length-12785-cov-7.072113_pt1 | contig 12785 bp, 9 predicted proteins | sample MGYA00383089_ERZ1039804 | MGnify/ENA primary metagenome ERZ1039804 (study PRJEB29581, sample SAMEA5548359) | metagenome | biome: marine; feature: coastal; material: water | depth 1 m | study: Short-term variability in the microbial, nano- and picoplankton...
AGCAACAGACCCAAAATGCAGGAAGCCAAAATAAAACCAATGCTAAAGGAATTAGCCAATGATTATTTCGCAAACCCCCTACCGGGTCAGTTTTGCCGGAGGTGGCACAGATTTACCTTCGTTTTACCAAAAAGAGATGGGCGCGGTTTTATCGGTGGGTCTCTCCCAGCATATGTATGTCACCGTCAGCCCACGCTTTAAAGCCTCGACACGCATCGCCTACACCAAAACCGAGATTGCCGACAGCCTGGACCAGATTGAACACACCATCGCCAGAGAAGCCCTGCGTATGACTAATTTGGGCAGGCACCTGGAGATCACCACTATTGGCGATGTGCCATCGGGCACAGGTCTGGGATCCAGTAGCAGCCTGGCAGTGGGTCTGATCAATGCCTTAAATGCCTACAAGGGGCAGATAAGCAGTCCTCAACAGTTGGCTGAAAAAGCCTGTGAGATAGAGATCGATATTCTCAAAAAACCCATTGGCAAACAGGATCAGTACGCTGCGGCTTTTGGTTCACTCAACTATATGCGCTTTAACCCGGATAACAGTGTCGATATTGAACCAGTGCCCTATAGGCCTGAGACCCTGCGCGAGTTGGAGTCGCGAGCGCTGTTGTTATATACCGCACAGCAGCGCAGTGCCGACGATATTCTGGTCAAGCAGAGCGCCGGCACCCAGCGCCAGGATACTTTTGCGGTACTTAGAGAGATGCGCGATCTCGCCGAAGAGATGCGCAATGTTATTTCCGGCAGCGGCAATATCGACGACTTTGCCGAGCTGATGCATCAAGGCTGGCTGCTTAAGAAATCTCTCGGTTTTGGTATTTCCAATCAACATATTGATGACTGGTACAGCGCCGCACTCAAGGCCGGTGCCCAGGGGGGTAAGTTGTTGGGTGCCGGGGGTGGCGGGTTTTTAATGTTGTTGGCGCCAGCGGAAAAACATCAGGCAATTCGCGATGCGCTGGGTAATCCACGAGAGATTCCGTTTGAGATCGATCGTCGGGGCAGCCGAATAATTTTTATCAGCGACAGATACAAAATTTAATGCAGTAAAGTATTGGCGTCATATTTTATCGCTATAAAGGATTTCAAATTCCATGGAGGAAAAAATGAAAATATTATTAACAGGTGGTGCTGGTTATGTGGGCAGTGCCTGCTTGCGGCTTTTAAAGGAGTCAGGTCATCAGGTAATGGCCTATGACAATCTTGTTGAAGGCCATGCTAAAGCCGTTGATGGCGCCAATCTGGTCGTCGGTGATATTCGCGATACTGTGCTCTTGGAAAAAACGCTGCGCGACAATCAGATTGACGCGGTGATGCACTTTGCTGCGGCCACCAATGTCGGTGAGTCGGTGGTAAATCCCAGCTATCATTATGACAATAATATCGGCGGAACTCTGTCGCTGTTGAATGCCATGGTTGCAGCTGGCGTTAAAAAAATTCTCTTTTCCAGCACCTGTGCAACCTACGGTTTAAATCCCGCCAGTCCCATGGCCGAGGATGCCGAGCAGGACCCCTGCAGCCCCTATGCAAGAACCAAGCTGGCGGTTGAGTGGATGATCAGGGATTTTGCACGCACCTATGGCATGGGCTTCACTATTTTGCGTTATTTTAATGCTGCAGGTGCTTCGAAAGATGGTCGATTTGGTGAATACCACCATCCGGAAACCCATCTGATTCCACTGGTTTTGCAGGATATCCTCGAAGGACCAAAAGCCCTAAAGGTGTTTGGTGATGACTACCCAACAGCAGACGGCACCTGCATTCGCGACTATGTTCATATTGAAGATCTGGCCACTGCGCATCTCTTGGCGATGGAGGCAATTTCTGAAGATACTGACGAGGTCTACAACATTGGCACAGGCAACGGGCAGTCGGTACTGGATATCATTAAGGCCTGTGAGCTGGTGTCTGGCCATTCGGTTAAATACAGCGTTGTCGAGCGCAGGCCCGGTGATGCCCCGGAACTGGTGGCCGATCCGCGCAAGTTGCAAGCGCGTCTTGGCTGGAAACCAGCATACACAAATATAGAAGATATTGTCCGCACTGCCTGGATATGGCACAAAAATACACCGGATGGTTACGAGAAAAAATAACAAGGATCAGTGATGAAAATATTGGTTACTGGTGGCGCAGGTTTTATTGGCTCTCATACAGTCGATAAGCTTATTGAGCTGGGTCACGAGGTGAGAATTCTCGACTGCCTTAAAAAGCCAGTGCACCTGAAAGGGATGCCACCCTGGATTAATAGTCAGGCTGAGTTTGTTCTCGGCGATGTGCGCAACAAAGATGATCTGCAGAGGGCTATGCAGGGTGTTGATGCTATTTATCATCTGGCGGCCTATCAGGACTATCTGCCAGACCTGTCTAATTTCTTTGCCACCAATGCGGTTAGTACGGCATTGATTTACGAAATAATTGTTGAGCAAAAGCTAGCGATTGAAAAAGTGATTGTCGCCAGCAGCCAGTTTGTTCAGGGCGAGGGGAAATATCGCTGTAGCCATTGTGAGGTTAAACAGAGTCCGCTGATGCGTGCGGAAAAAAATCTTGTTAAGCGCAACTGGGAGCATCGCTGTGCCAGCTGTGAAACACCACTGAGTTGGCAGTGGACCGATGAAAATCACATTGCACCGCCCAATGCCTATGCACTGTCAAAACATTCTCAGGAGCAGCAGGCAATCGCTTTTGGAGAGCGCTATGGCATACCCTCTGTAGCGTTGCGCTATTCCATTGTGCAGGGTGCGCGGCAGTCCTTTTACAATGCCTATAGTGGTGCCTGTCGTATCTTCTGTCTGAACTATTATTTTTCCAAGGCGCCGACCCTCTATGAGGATGGCGGGCAGTTTCGGGATTTCGTCAATATTCACGATGTAGTTGATGCGAATCTGCTGGCTCTGACCAATAGCCAAATGGATGGCAGGGTCTTTAATGTGGGCGGAGGCAAAGCCTATACCATTAAACAATTCGCCGATATTGTTCGCGACGAAGTCCAGCGCCGCCACCTGAAAACGCTGCCAGATGCAATTATTCCCGCGGCCTACCGCTTTGGCGATACTCGCAATGCCTGTTCGGATATTAGCCGCCTTAAATCTATGGGCTGGAGTCCCCGTTATTCGCCAGCCGACTCTGTGAGGGAATATGTCGACTGGCTCTTCGCTCAGGATAATGTCGAAGATATTCTTGAGTATGCACAACAAACTATGCAGAAACTGGATGTAGTCAGAAATTCAGCCTAACTTTACACTGTAGACGTCAGGCTATGGTTAATTGAATTAAAGCCTGGAATATCAATGGATTGATAAATGGATTATTAAATGAACTGGTTTTTTATAAGACATGGACAGATAAATTCCAACCTGAATAAAGTGTATTCGGGCCGCAGTGATGAGCCGCTAAATACTCGCGGTGTGGAGCAGGCTCACGAGGCTGCTAAGTTGATCAAATCCAAAGCGATTGATCGGATTATTTTCAGTCCGCTGGCTCGAGCGGGGCAGACGGCAAATATCATAGCCTCAAAAAATGCCCTTAAGATGACTTTTGATCCGGCGTTTAACGAGATGAGATTTGGCGCCTGGGAGGGTAAGAGTGAGAGCAGTATCCAGCAGCAATATCCCCTGGAATGGCAACTGTGGAAAACCTCACCTCAGCGGCTGAAAATGCCTGGTCGAGAAACGCTTCAGCAGCTGCAGCGACGTGTTGTCGACGGAATGCACAGCATTGCACTCGAGAGCAGAGAAGAGGGAAATAAAGACGAAAATATTTTAGTTGTGACCCATGTGGCAGTGATACGCGTTGCGCTGCTCTATGTGCAGCAGCAGCCGCTCTCGGAATACAAATCTATTCATGTTGAAAACTGTCAGTTATTTCCAGTTTCCCTGATAGACGATAAGTTGCAAAAGGCCCGTATGCAGTGCAAAGCATTGCGCGAGGTCGCCCGATGAAGGCCGTTTTATTAATCGCCGGCCTGGGAACCAGGTTGCGCCCGCTCACCGATTCGACGCCTAAATGCCTGCTGCCAATTAACAGTAAGCCGCTCCTGGGTATCTGGTTCGACAAGCTGGTTGCTGCCGGGGTCAGCGAAGTATTAATCAATACACACTGGCTGGCAGATCAGGTAACGGATTATGTGCAAAACCATTGCCCACCAGAGCTCGATGTCACTGTTTCCTATGAACAGCAACTGCTCGGCAGTGCCGGCACACTGGCGGCCAATCGGGATTTTTTTGGCGACCAGCCTTTTTTTATTATCTATGGCGACAACCTCTCGAATGTGGATCTCGCCGATCTCTATGCCAGTCATAGCAAACACAGGCCAGTGCTGACCCTGGGGACCTTCGAGGCAGAGTTTCCCGAGCGCTGCGGCATTGCCGAGATAGATCATCAGCAAATTATTCAGGGTTTTGTTGAGAAGCCAAAAGTCCCGCTATCCAATCGTGCGGCGGCAGGTATCTATGTGGCCGAGCCGGCGATCTTTGATTATTTTCCAGAACCTAAGACTTTATCAGTATTGGATTTGGGCTTTGATGTAATCCCCAGGCTAATTGGCAAAATGCGCAACTATTCGATTGATCAGTTGATTGATATCGGGACCTTTGAAAATTATCAGAAGGCCAATGGACAGTCACAGCAGGGCGCCCTCCCTTGAGGGTTGGGTTAAATTCACAATTCAGAAAGCACAGTTCACATGGAGAGTGTTTATGCACAAGTTGCATGCAGAGGGACGGCTTATGACCTCCTACCGTAAAAGTACCAGCCGACCCTGCTGGAGTTTGCTGGGTCTACCATTTGATCAGGTGGAGCCGGATCAAGCCGTTGAGATTATCGACCAGGCTATCAAGACCAAGCGTAAGTGCTTTCTCTCCACACCGAATCTAAATTTTATTGTTCAGTCAAAAAATGACGAATCATTCTATGAATCGGTGATTTACAGCGATCTGGTGGTGGCCGATGGTATGCCGCTTATCTGGACAGCCAAGCTGCTGGGTATTCCCCTACAGAGCAGAGTTGCCGGCTCGACACTGTTTGAGACCTTGCAGAACAAACGCCGGGACAAGCCAATCTCGGTGTTTTTCTTTGGCGGGGAGGGCAGCGCAGCCCAGCGGGCGGCAGACAGTCTCAACCGCAACGCCGTGGGAATGATTGCCTGCGGTGCGCTAAATCCTGGAATGGGCTCTGTAGAGAGTATGAGTGAAAGCGCAATTATCGATCAAATTAATGCTGCCGAACCGGATTTTCTGGTCGTTGCGCTGGGGGCAAAAAAGGGCCAGCAGTGGATTATGAAAAACCGCGATCAGCTCAATGTCTCGGTGATCAGCCACCTTGGTGCGGTCGTTAATTTTGTCGGTGACAATATCAAGCGTGCGCCACTGGGCTGGCAGAAAATGGGTCTGGAATGGGTCTGGCGTATTCTCCAGGAACCCATGCTTTGGAAGCGTTACCTGATCGATGGACTGTGGTTTTTACGCTTGATGATAACCCGAGTTATCCCGCTGGCCAGCTACCAAAAAATACTTGGTAAACAGGCGTCAAAAGGCCTGTCTGTGAAGATATTTAATGATATTCCCGGCAGTAATACTGAGCTTGTGCTGATCGGTTCAGCAACCATAGCAAATGGCCGCCTGTTAAAATCCAGTTGCAGGGAGATACTCGAGCAATTGAAGGCGTCTCCGAGTGTCTCTATCAATTGCTCGAAATTGGACTATATTGATAGTTCTGCCCTCGGCACCTTGATGCTTTTAAAGGCCAATATCAAGCGCAGGGGTGGTGATTTTGGGCTGTTGGGCACCTCGCCACGAATCAATCGTTTGATGCGCTTACATGGCGTTGAAGAGTTTTTGCTGGAGCAGTAAATGGACTTTAAGGGTAAAGTTGCTGGCGCTGATAAGCAGACCAGTGACAAGGGGGATGGGTCGGCAAATGGTCAGGGACTGGAGTTTAGGCCGCTGTTAACTCACCGCGGTTTTCAGCTGTTTTTTGTCGCTCTGGCACTCAGCTTCTGGCTGTACTGGGATGGCTTAGCTGAAGCTGTGTTGCGCTGGGAGCTCCAGGAAGAGTATAGCCACGGTTACCTGATTCCCCTGGTCGCACTGTTTATTCTCTGGGAAAAACGCTTCCAAATTGCCACCAGCTATCGGCACTACTCCTGGTGGGGTGTGCCGATTATTGTTGTCGCACTGCTTATTCTGCTGGTCGGTGAAGTCAGTGCACTCTATATGTTGATTCACTATTCATTTATTCTCTTGCTGTTTGGCTTGTCCCTGGCTTTTTTGGGTTCGGCCACTCGCTATACATGGGTGCCCATTGCGCTGCTCGGTTTTGCCGTGCCGCTGCCGTATTTCATTGAAGTAATCCTCACCTCGAAGTTACAGCTTATCTCTTCCCAATTGGGCGTTGAGATTATTCGACTGTGTCGAATACCGGTATTTTTAAGCGGTAACATTATTGATCTCGGCAATTATCAGTTACAGGTTGTCGAGGCTTGCAGCGGGCTGCGTTATCTCTTTCCCCTGATGAGCTTGGGTTTTATCGGTGCTTATCTGTATCAGGCATCCGCTTGGAAGCGCGCTATTCTATTTTTGTCCACAGTGCCTATCACCATTTTTATGAATAGTGTGCGTATCGCTATCACCGGTCTGCTGGTCGATAACTGGGGAACCGAAATGGCCGAGGGATTTCTCCATGATTTTGAAGGCTGGCTGATTTTTATGGCTTGCGGCGGACTGCTGTTACTCGAGGTGGTATTGATGGAGTTATTGACCACTCGTCAAAGTCTGCACCAGGCATTTGCTGTGCCGGTCTCGGTTAGTGCAGAGCAATTTTCCAGGAGTAGTCTTAGTCCTCTGAGATTTCCCGTACCTGTCGCCGTGTCTATTCCGCTTCTGCTTTTGGCGCTGGTGGGTGTTGGCAGTCTTGAGGGCCGTGACGAGGATTCTTCCCTTAAGCGCGCTGAGCTTGTCAGCTTCCCCCTAATGTTGGATGAGTGGGTTGGCAGAGACGATAAAATTGAAGCAGATGTGGCGAGAAAGCTTGGCTTCACTGAGTACGTGATGATTAATTACCAGAATCCCCAGCATCGACCCATTAATTTTTACGTTGCCTATTATGCCTCGCAGCGCAAAGGGGTATCACCCCATTCGCCAAAAGTCTGTATTCCGGGAGGTGGCTGGGAAATTGCTCATTTCTCGCGTACCAAAGTCGACCAAATGCCGGTCAATCGCGTGTTAATTCGCAAGGGCACCCAGGATCAGGTTGTCTATTATTGGTTTGAGGAGCGCGGTACACCAGTAGCAAACGAATATATAAAGAAATGGATGTTATTTAAGGATGCACTCTTTTTGAACCGTACCGATGGTTCTCTTATTAGAGTGACTACACCAGTCATGAGCGATGAAACGATGGCCGATGCAGATCTGCGCGCTCAGGCGTTTATTCGCATTAGCAGAAGTAAGCTGTCGCAGCTTTTACCGGCAAGAGATTTGTCGAACAAAGCTGTGCCGGAGCAGAGTCTGCCCGTGAAAAGTTTAGAGGGAACACAATGAGCATATCAACCATGAAGGTATTTTTTAAGGTTTTAATTGTCAGTCTGTTTGTACTGTCGGTATCCGGCTGTAGTGGATCGAAAGAGGAGGCTGCCAATAAATACCTGAACAGTGGGATCGAATTTTTTCAACAGGGTGAGCTTTCCAAGGCCAGTGTTGAGTTGCGCAATGCCCTGCAAATTGATCCCAAGTTGGCCAGCGCTTACTACTACCTCGCTTTGATCTCAGAGGAAAATCAAAACTGGAGGTCGCTGTATAAAAATCTCTCCAAAGTCGAACAGCTGGATGCCAACCATGTGCAGGCAAAAATAAAACTGGCCTATTTAATGCTGTTGGCCAAACAGGCTGATACGGCGTTGGAGAAGGCGGATTTTATTCTCGCGCTGGATAAAGATAACGCCGAAGCGTTTGCCATCAAAGCCTCAGCCTATCTGCAGAAAGAACTCTATGACGTGGCCATGGAATATATCAATAAGGCAATTGCAGCGGACAGTGAATCTGCCGAAATTGCCTCGATAAAGGTTTCCATTATGCACCGGCAGGGGGATACAGATGCCGCTCTGTCCCTGCTGACAGATATTATTGATCGTGAGCAGGATAGTTTGCAGCTGCTGCTTCTGCGTGCCGAAATTAATCAGGAAATTAATGATATTCAGGCGATGGAAGCGGACTATCGCACATTGATCAAAAATAACCCCGAGGAAAAAGGCTTCTATTTAAAGTTAGCCAAGCTGTTACATGATACTGACAGAGTTGATGCCGCTATCGAGCTACTTAAGACTTATTTAAAGCGAGATGCAAAAGATACCCAGATACGGATTGCTATTATTGAAATTCTCTCCAGGCAAGACGCGGGTAAGGGCGAAGAGCTGTTAAACCAGTATATTGCCAGAGATGCCGGTAATGCAGAGTTGCGCTTTTACCGGATTGATAAATTGATGATTGCAGGTGATCAGGCGCAGGCATTGGCCGAATTGCAGAAGATCAGCGATGGCTCATTTCAGGACCCGGATTTATTCCGTGCTCGTTCCCTAACGGCGGATTTGATCCTCGATACGGGAGACCATGACCGGGCACTAGAGTTGGTTAATCGGGTTCTGCAAGCGGACAGTAATTTTGAACAGGCACTTTTGGTGCGCGCCAGATATTATCTTATCGCTGAAGATATAGATGCAGCGGTCGCTGACTTACGCACTGTATTACGCAACAACCCTGAATCTGAATCTGCACTGGTTATGCTGGCAAATGCGTATTTATCCTCCGGCTCTGATCAGTTAGCGGACGATACTTTTAGGAAGGTTTTGGATATAAACCCAGGTAATGTGCAGGCGGCAGTGCCGGTTATCCAAAGTCTTCTGCAAAAAAAGCAGATCGATCGCTCTGAGCGTTTGGTCGAGAATGCGCTGAAGCGGGCGCCGGACAACGATATTCTGTTATCGATTCTCGCACAAATTAAACTTGCCAGGCAGGACTATGAAGGTACCAGCGAGCTGATAACGCGAATTGAAAAAAATGGCCAAAATCCCGCCTTTAGTCGTTACTTATCCGCTAAAACACTGCAGTCGCAGGGGCAGTACAAGAAGGCGATTGACCAGTATCGTCTCGCTTTGAAGGCCAATCCTGACCTAGGTCGCGCCCTGGAGGGCCTAACGGTTTGTTATATGCGTCTCGATCGCGAGCAAGCGTTACTTGAGTATCTGAAAGAATTCAGGGTGGTCAATCCAAAAAATATGATGGTTTTGTCGATCATAGCCTCAATCTACTCGCGACAGGGCGATCACCAAACTGCGATCAATGTTCTGGAACAGGGACTTGCTGAGAATGCAGGTTGGGTTCAGGGCTACACGGCACTGGCATCAAACTATCGCGCCAACAATGATTTAGACGCGGCAATTGATAGCTTTGAGCGAGGTTTGAGTGCCGTGCCTAATAGCAGCCTGTTAAAGATGCTGCTCGCATCTTCCTATGAACAAGCCGGCGATAAACACAATGCGCTTAAACTCTATGAGGAATTTTTGCGCGTAAATCCCGATCATCAGGTGGTAACCAATAACCTTGCCAGCCTGTTAATCGATGAGTTTGAGTCCGAGCAGAATATTAAGCGAGCAATTGAACTCACTGAGCGGTTTGCCAATTCAGACAATCCTTACTTTGTAGATACCTATGCCTGGGCACTCATTAAGTCTGGGTTACCGGAGGTGGCCGAGCCCTTATTGCGCCGAGTCACAGAGATGGCACCTTCAGTTGCTGTTTTTCACTATCATCGCGGAATTGGCTACGTACGTTTGGGTAAGCTCGAGCAGGCAAAGACTTCGCTTCTGGTTGCAAAAGAGCAAGCTGCTGCAAATGATGAGTTGCAGCGCTCTATTGATGATGTTCTGGGGAAGTTGTAGGCTGTTTCTCAGGACCCTAATGAAAAAGAACTTTTATTGATAGATTTATGTAAAGATGTATAGGCTTAGTTGTTTGCCTTTACTTTTTTAGGCATTATGTTTAGTCGTGGCTATGGATTAGCTTAAGTCAAACACGCAGGGACGTGAAAACAAGGATTGAAAACATGCACGTTCTCATAGTTGATGATCACGCTTTTGTCTGTGTTGGATTAAAGGCAACTCTGCACGATGAATACAACAATATTGATGTAACAACCACCGACCACGGCGATACCGCGTTGGTGATCCTTGCCAGGGAAAATATCGATCTGGTTATTGTCGATTTGTTTATGCCAGGCTCTGGGGGTGGCTTTAATTTTATTGCCATGCTCTGCGAGAGCTACCCTGAAATTCCTATTATTGTCCTTTCGGCATCAGAAAATCCTGCGCATATCCGCAAGTGCCTGGATTATGGTGCCGCTGGTTTTGTGACCAAATCCGCCCCCAAAGATGCGTTGTTCGAGGCCATTTCAAGAGCCTTGAAAGGGGAGAGATATGTTCCTGATTCGCTTCGGGAATCCATGCCGGATGTCGCCAAGGTGATGGACGAGGTGGATACGGGTGCAGATTTAGAGATTATTTCAGGTCTGGTCACTAAGCGGCAGATGGATATTTTGCGACGTATTACCCAGGGCCGATCCAACAAACATATCGCCCGTGATCTCGATCTTTCAGAAAACACCGTAAAAGTGCATGTCAGCGCAATGCTGCGCGCACTGGGTTTAAAAAACCGTACTCAAGCAGGGATCTTGGGCCAAAAATTAGGCCTCGATGAAAATTCAGAGATGGCAGATTAAAAATAATAATAAAAATAGGAATCACCCATGTCATTGAAATTATCTTATAGAAAAAATTACCTGATCCCTGCACTGTCACTTATACCGATTCCGGTGATGGCTCTCAGTGAGATGGATATGCTTACTGAGGATGATCTTCTGGTCAGTATTCCTATAGTCAACAGTGTTACCCATATGCAGCAGACACTTGCCCAGACACCGGCATCTGTAACTATTATTGACCGTCAGACTATTCAGGCTTCGACGGCGGTGGATATTACCGACCTGTTTCGTCTGGTTCCCGGTTTTCAAACATATCATGTCAACGGTGGCCGCAAGGGTGTGACTTATCATGCGCTTGGTGATGAGTACCCGCGCCGCCTCGAAGTTAAGGTCGACGGTAGGTCGGTGTATGAATCATTGTTTTCTGCGGTGACCTGGTCGACGATTGGGGTTGTTCTTGATGATGTGGAATATATAGAAGTTGTCCGCGGTGCCAATGCGGCAGCAGATGGCAGTAATGCATTTTTAGCGTCGATTAATATTGTCACACGATCCCCACTGCTGGACAGTGGCTTGTCTATGCACGCGCAAATAGGCAGTGCGCAAACACGCAATGCCGCTCTAAGTTACAGTGGAAAACTGGCTGCAATTGATCATCGTACAACCTTGAGTTTTAGAGCTAATGATGGATTTGATAATGGTCTGTATCTGGGACAACCGGTCACCGTCAATGATGATTCAGACGCACTAAGCTTCGTCACCAAGGGACTTTGGACACCAAGCTCAACGGATAATATTGAGTTTCAAATTGGCGCTACGGAAAGTAATTTTTGGCTGGGTGAAAAAGAATTTATTAAACGTGATATGTCCTATCAGTACCAATATTTGAATTGGAGCCATCTCAACAAACAGGGCAATAAGATTGAGCTTATCGCATATCACAATAAGCTCAATTTAGAAGATGATATAAAACCACAGAAAATTTCCGAAATTTTAGGCGTCGATGATAGTTCGCCAAGCTGGCCCTTGCCTGTCCCAGATACGACAATTTTTGATGGCGACAATCGATCCCAGTCAGAGCGCTGGAATATGGAGCTTAGAACAATCTTAACCCCGGCAGAGCAAATGCGTGCGGTTACCGGTGTTGCGGTTCGTCATGACACCGTTTCCGGTCAAACGCTCTTTGATACATTGGATGATATCAGCGAAACTTCATATCGCGCCTATACCAATTTAGAGTGGGTTCAGTCAGATAAACTTATTTTTAATGGAGGTCTTGTTATTGAGGATAGGGCCAATACAGGCACCTACGCATCCTATCGTCTCGCGGAAAACTACCTGCTTGGTAAGGATCATGTCTTTCGAGTTGCGCTAAATCGCAGTTTTCGAGCCCCAACTTTACTTGAGGCGAATCAGTCCGGGCTGGTTCGCTATGTTCGCGAGGATGAATGCAGTGCCGGTTCTGCTCTTCCTGAGTGCAACCCGCTGTACCGGGATATTATTCTCGATGCCGGCGGTATTTCAGATGCAGAGATTAGAAATGAAGAGCTTAAAAGTTACGAAATAGGCTATGCGGGCTATTTTCTGGGCAGGCAGCTCAGCCTAGATATGCGCCTCTACCATGAGCAGCTGAGCGATATTATTGGTGAGCGACGAGACGGTTATCCCGATCTGGATAATTTCGTCAATATTCGCGATAACACCGATACTATGGATATCAGAGGTATCGAAATTCAAACGATTTATAAGCCTGACAACCACCTCTTGCTGCGGGCGTTTTACAGCTATTCGGATATTGATGGCATAACTTGCTATCTCTCACCTGCGGCCAGCGGTGAACCCTGCAGAGAATATCGAAATCTTGATAAACACAGCCTTAAAAATAACTTGGGCTTTATGGCCAGCTATCGATTTGATGGGGGTATAAGTCTTAGTTCCACGCTCAATTATCACTCCAGATCAGAGCATTATCGAGCATCTGTGGCCGATAGTTATACGCGGATTGATCTCAAGGCAGCAAAAGACTGGAA
>ERZ1039804.1554-NODE-1554-length-12781-cov-6.558149_pt1 | contig 12781 bp, 9 predicted proteins | sample MGYA00383089_ERZ1039804 | MGnify/ENA primary metagenome ERZ1039804 (study PRJEB29581, sample SAMEA5548359) | metagenome | biome: marine; feature: coastal; material: water | depth 1 m | study: Short-term variability in the microbial, nano- and picoplankton...
ACCGCCAGCACAACCCCAATCATCAATTTGAATTTGTTTCTCCGTCCGGGTCTGAGGTGGCGCCCGACTTTCGCCAGCGAATTATGACTTGCTGCGACAAAGAACTGCAGCTGCTGGGCTATTGAGTTACCGCCCAACGCCCAGTAATCAGGGCCGTAGAATCCAGCCTCATAGCTTCACGCCACGCTACGTTAATGAAACCATAGCGCGACGCTCAATGCGCTGTCGTTACGACCGAGGAATCAGTGGCTTCCGAGACTTTGTCTCCCCCTAGCAGTCGCTGTAGCAAACCCGCTACGTCATCTCCGACCAAATAAAGCGCTGGAACCAAGACAAGGGTCACACCGGTGGCAAATAAAACGCCAAATGCCAAGGATGTGACCATTGGAATCAAAAACTGAGCCTGAACGCTTGTCTCAGACATTATGGGCAGCAGCCCCACGAATGTGGTCAAAGACGTCAAAATAATGGGGCGGAACCTATCCTCTGCGCCTTGCAGCAACGCATCCCAAAGTTCGTAGCCTTGCTCGCGCAAATGGTTAATGCGATCAATTAGCACCAGGTTGTCGTTGACCACGACGCCAGCGCAGGCAATAACACCCATCATGGAGAAGATACTGACTTCCCAGTCGAGCAAGGCGTGGCCAAAAATGGCCCCCATGATGCCAAAAGGAATGGCGGTCAGTACCAAAAAGGGCTGCCAATAGGATTTGAAGGCAATCGCCATAAGGCCAAAAATTACAAGCATGGCCAACCCCATGAACATCAGCATAGAACTTTTAAACTCGGCCTCTTCCTGAAGTTCTCCGTCTAAATTCAGCTCCAGGCCCGGGTACTCTTGCTGCCACAAAGGCAGCTTATTGACGACAATGCCGTCTACCACTGCACGGGGGCTGGCACCATCGGCCCGAACGTCGGCGCCAATCTCTAGGGTGCGCATGCGGTTTAAACGCTCTAACTTCTGATACCCCGGTTCAATGCGATATGTTGCCACTACCCCAAACGGCACCTCCTTGCCGGTAGGTGTGCGAATGTACATTTCGTCGAGGTTAGCTAGTGAACGCCGCTCGCTCTCGGGATAACGAACCATGACCTTAACGTCCTCACGACCCCTTGGAATACGTTGCGCCTCTGCACCATAAAACGCCTGCCGAACCTGCTTCGCGACACTCGCCAGCGTCACACCCAACGCCTCCGCTGCAGGCTTAAGGTCTAGCACCACCTCATCCCGGGGTGAATCAAAACTATCGCTGACATCGAAAACGCCCGGATAAGCGAGCAAAGCCGCTCGTACTCTGGGCGCCAAATCTTCCAAATCTTGAGTGTCACGCGACGCGAACAGCAGTTTAATCTGCTTGCCCGGATCCTGAATGGTAAAATCCATCCGAATTTCTTTCGCCTGAGGCACCGGACCCACGAGGTCGCGAAAGTCCAGGGCAATCTGTTCTGTATCGACGCCCTCTGACACCGTCCCAATCTCAATATTAATTTTATTGTCATTGGTGGTCGCCGAGACATGGCTGATAGCAGGCGTCACGAAAAATTCGGGACGCGCATTCCAGTCTGCCTTTAAAACTTGCGCGGCCGCGACCATGCGATCTCGCAACGCCACGGTATCGGAATAAGGTCCGCCCTCAGGCATTTCAACTGAGGCTACAACATAATCGCTATTTACCTTTGGAAAAAACGCTGAACGCACCCAGCCACCACCGTAGAGCGCAATGCTCATGGAGAAGGCGACCAAGAAGACACCCGCCGCCGCGTAATGATGGCTTAGCGCCCAGCGAAGGAACGGTCTATAACGATACCTTGCAAACCAAACCATGCCTGACGCACAAGCCTGCCTCCAACCTGCGAGGCGCTGCATGACGCGTGTTTTAGGTTCTTTTTCAGGGCCTAAATGTGCCAAGTGTGCGGGCAAAATCAGCAGACATTCGACGAGAGAAAATGCGAGGGCCAGCAGCACAACGACAGGTATTGATCGGGCAGCCGTTGACCAATCTCCCGGGAGTAAAAGCATGGGCACAAAGAAAATCATGGTACTGATAACAGCGAACATCACCGGTTTAAAAACGCCCCTGACACCTAGCAGTGCACCGACGTGACCTCGTTCCCCGCGTGCCTGGTGAGTGTGAATTGACTCCCCAACGATAATGGCGTCGTCAACCACAATTCCAAGGACTAGGAGGAAGGCAAACAGGGAAATCATATTGAGACTTATCCCGGTAAACTGCAGCATGAAGAGGGTTCCCAGAAAAGCTACCGCGATTCCACTACCCACCCAAAATGCCAACTTAGGTCTCAAAAACAGCACCAAGACAGCGGCCACTAATAGCAAACCACCGATCCCGTTCTCCAAGAGTGTTGTCACCCGCCCACGAAAAGACTTAGAAATGTCCCGCCAAATGGTTAGGCTCACCCCCGGCGGCAAGCTGAGCTGCTGCTCGGCCACCCAATCCTTGACGACTTGATTAGTTTTGAGCACATCGGGGTTAGAGGTTACATAGACTCTAAGCCCCAACGCAGGATTCTCATCGAAAGTGACATTGAGATCTAAATCCACAAAGCCGTCTTCGATAATGGCCACGTCACCCAGAAGCAATTCCGTCCCGTCTGTTTGCGTCAGTAGTGTGATGCGCTCAAAATCTGCTCTGCCGTATGCTTGCCCGCGAGTTTGTACCCGAACATCACCTTCCTGAGTTTTTATCGCGCCTGCGGGAAGGTTGAGAGAGGTCCCCTGAATCGCCGCAACCACCTGATCAAAAGTAAGCCCGTACCGCCGCAGCATGGTCTCAGAGATATTGATGGAAACCTCATAGGGTCGCGCCGTTATGAGATCGACCATAGACACCCAAGGCTGTCTGGCGAGGTCATCCCTCAAAGATTCACCCAACTCTTTGAGCTCGTATTCGTCTAAGTCCCCCGCAAGCTGTACCACCGTCATCAAATGGCGATAGGTAATTTCGGTGACAATGGGTCGCTCTGCATCAGCGGGGAAGCTATTGATGGCATCAACCCGCGTCTTAATATCAGAGGTCAATCGCTGCATGGGATAATTCTGCGTGGCCTCAACCATCACCGTGCCAAGCCCCTGTACCGCCGTCGAGCGAATTTCCTTGATACCGTTTAAATCGTGTATCGCCTCCTCAATACGGACGGAAATTTGCTCTTCCACCTCCGCAGGACCCGCACCAGGAAATGGCATTGTCACGCTCACCTGGTTGATTTGAGCGGTAGGAAAAAACTGCTTATCGAGGCTAGGGGTCGTCAGGACACCGCCAATGATCAAGAGCAGCATCAGCAGGTTGGCGGCGATAGGATTTTTGATCATCCAGCTCAAAGGACCGTGCATAACTAGCTATCCCCCAAAGCAACAGCAGTCCCAGAAACCTCAACAGTGAGGCCTGCAACCAACAGTCCTGTCTGAGCGCGAACAACGCGGCTTCCCAGAGTGAGACCAGAGACCCAAGCCCACTGCTCGGTCCGGCGTTGTACCGTCACAGACTGGCGATCAAGCTTGTCGCCTTTGCCAACGACCAAGACGGTGTTGTCCGAGCGCAGCGCTGACGCCGGTAATTGCACCAAGTCAGGCATTGGGGGGGTGGGTATTTCAGCTCGAACAAACATACCTGGCGTTAGTGGGGGGCGCCCCGAGGCTGCTGAGTCAAAAGGCTGCAGCACCTCAGCAATAGCATTGACTGTTCTGGACTGCCTATCTACCACCGCCTGAACCCTTTTAATTTGAGCCTGCCACTGCCACTCGCGTCCGCCAAAATCAGTGCTAAGTGTGACCGGAGTAGCCAAAGCCACATTGGCATTCATCGGCAATTTTAGTGCCGCCAGCTGACTGTCATTTAAGGGTAAGGCGACATCAACGATATCGGTCGCGTAAATTTCGGCGACCGCCGTCCCGGGTGCAATATACTGCCCTAGATCTACGCGTTTAGATTCAATGCGACCACTAAAAGGCGCCCGAATCTCGGTTCTAGACAGCGCTAATTGGGCGGCGGACAAATCTGCCACCGCCGCCTTCAATGCCGCCTCAGCGGCTTTCATCTGCGGCTGCCGCAGGAACAATGCGTTGGCTTCAACGGTCCCTAGCTCGCGCCATTCACGCTTCGCTTGCCGGTTTCTGCCGCGCTCCTCGGCAAGTCGCTGCTCTGCCGCAGCGACTTGCGACTGAGCCCTAGCGATCGCAAACTCGTAGTCTGCTTGCTCAAGCTGCAGTAGCGTGTCGCCCGCATCAAAAAACGCACCTTCTTCAAATTGGCCTGCTACCGTCGCTACTTTGCCCGCGACCTCGGCCACTAAGCTGATCCGCCGTCGCGCCTCAACAGTGCCCTGTGTGTTTACCGCTAGAGAAATTGCCGAAGGCTGAGCGTAGAGCACCGATACCACAGGCCTTAGAGGTTCTGGGGGCACGTTGGCCACCGGCGCTGGCTTTCCGGTCAGAACCAGGCCCGAAACCAGCAGGCCCACGCCTGTGATCAATGCAGCAATCAGAAACTTTTTAATTGTCAGGCGTTGCCGGCCTGGGCTCTGCGTAGAGTTTGTTGTCACTATCATTACCATCGCTAAATATGTGTACCGATAAACAAAGCGCGCATTGCTTTGTTTTTAACACTGCTTATACGTACCCATCAGGGATTTACGTCTGTTAAAAATTAACTAATTTTTTAGAAAGTATTTTCTAATTACAAAGGCGATTCTTGCCGGGTTGGGTAAGCAAGCACACCGCTTACACCCTTTAAGTTAATGTTTAAAACGGAGAGATTTATCATGGCTGACACTAAAGCTACCCCTAAAGCACGCAAGACACCGGCCAAGAAGTCTGTTGCGAGCAAGAAAATTGCGCCCAAGAAAGCCGCTGCTAAAAAACCAGCTGCCAAGAAGGCACCCGCCAAGGCTGCAACAGCGAAAACACGCGCCAAGCGCCCAGCTGCTGCTAGCAAAGCCGCTTCTCGTGATCTACGCGCCGTGGCTGTTGAAACCAGTCGCAATGCACTGCGCGCTGGTCTGGGCGTTTACGGCATGGCCTACGATCAAATGCTCGAGCAACTGGAAATGTTACAAAGCCAGGTAGACGATGCCCAGGGCAAGCTCAATGAGCGTCGCAAGCAAGCTGAAGCTGTTTACGAAACTCTCGTAAAGCGCGGCACCGCTGTCGAAAAAGATGCTCTTAAAGCCTTCGAAGATCTGGAGCTAGACGCTCTCACCGACCGAACCATGCTCGACGAGCAAATGAGCAAGGCTAAAGCGCGATTTGATGATCTGCGCGCTAAGGTGACCAAAACTGCATAAACCCAGTCCTGCAGAGTTCAGGGAGGCGCTGCCTCCCTTTTTTTGGCTTAAAAATCGCCGACTTCCAGCGACTCAGCGATCAAAAACCCGGCGCCAGCACAGGGCCGGAGCGGACTCCGCTGAACAGCTAAGGTAAGCTGCCTGTCATACTTCTTGGCAAGCCTTAGGAGCCTGCTGTGACTGTGAAGACCCCAGAACACATTCTAGAAACCACGAGGTCTCTGTTTAACGCTCGCGGAGAGGGCTCAGTGACGGCCTCTGACGTCGCACTGGAGTTGGGGATCAGCACGGGTAACCTTTACTACCATTTCAAAGGCAAAGAAGCGCTACATCTTGCGCTCTTCGCCAAAATGCAGCGAGAAATGGTTGTTCTCATGGGGCCTGCCGTTCAGCCTCCGGGATTGTTTACCGGCGATCGGTCGACTACTTCCATAGAAACCAGCTGGCTGTTCCTGACCGTCATTTTAGAAAAAATGCTGAAATATCGCTATTTGTATGAGAATCCCCGTGGTGTCATGGCGCGCTTTACTGACATAGATCGCGGCTTTCGACGGTTACTAAGAATGAAACAGAAAGTTTGCGGAAACATAGCCGAAGAACTTATTCCGATTGCTGGCAGAGACACAGACCCCCAATTAGCGACAGTCACTAATACGATGACACTGTGCATGAACTGCTGGCTTAGTTACGACCCCATACTCAACCCTCAAGATCCCGAAGCTTTGTTAGTTCACCGCGGCGTTCTACAAATTTTGTCTCACTGCGCACCCTACCTCGGGAATGAACAACGCAACTTCTACAATATTTGCGAGCAACTTTACCAACAAATGGTCGACGAGGAGGCCACTCCACTGGACTGATCCGCCGGTATACGTTACAAAACACGCCCGTTTTATTTATTCAGGAAAATCCTATGACAATTGCAATCGGCGATACCATCCCTGCAGCCAATCTCATGGTGATGGGCGAAAGTGGCCCAGGCGGCGTAACCACCAGCGAACTGTTCGATGGAAAAAAAGTACTTCTTTTTGCCGTGCCCGGAGCATTCACCCCCGGCTGTTCCATGACTCACCTACCCGGCTACGTAGCCCATGCCGATCAAATCAAAGCCGCCGGCATAGATAGCATCATCTGTTTGTCAGTTAACGATGCCTTTGTCATGGGAGCTTGGGGCGAGGCACACAATGCCGACCACATAACAATGCTGGCTGACGGTAATGGTGAGCTCACCAGCAAGCTTGGTCTAGAGCTTGATGGCAGCGGATTTGGGCTGGGCACACGTTCGCAACGCTATGCCATGGTTGTCGACAACGGCACTGTGACGCACCTCAACATCGAAGAAGGTCCCGGTGTGGACGTGAGTTCCGCTGAGACCATGCTAGCGCAGCTGTAAATCAGCCGTAGCCATCGTTCGGGACGTTTACCACGCGAACGATGGCTATCTACGCAGCGTCATTGCCTTAATGATGTCCTCGTTGCTACTGCGGCAGCAGCCACCATAACCCCAACGACACTACAAATGCTCCCACTAGGTTGAGCAGCAGACCCTCCCGAAACATTGTGCTTATAGCGACCCTGTCGGTACCGTAGATCACGGCGTTGGGGGCCGTCGCTACGGGCAACATAAAGGCGCAGCTGGCACTCATCGCGGCCGGCACCATCAGCAATAAAGGCTCCACTCCCGCGGCAATCGCAGCAGCGGCCAAGATTGGCATTAACAGCGCCGTTGTCGCCGTATTGGAAGTGGCTTCGGTCATGAAAGTCACCGCAAGGCAGATGAACAGCAGCATGAGATAGATCGGCAAGTTAGCCAATGCCGCCAGAGCCTCGCCGGCGAACGCCGAGAGGCCCGACGCCACAAAAGCGCTCGCCAGGCAAATACCCCCTGCAAACAACAATAAAACCCCCCAAGGAATACTGGCAGCTGTCTGCCAGGTAATCAGCGGCGCTCCTTCATCATCTCGTGACATAAATAAAACGATCACCGCCAAAAAGGCCACTGAAGCATCGTTGGCACTAGGTACACCCAGCAGCTCTCGCCAGCCGCCAAAAGGCTGTGCCCGCGTCATCCACATAAAGGCTGTGACACCAAAGATCATGAAAACCCTTTTCTCAGCACTGTGCCATGCCTTTGCATCGGGCAGGGTCACCTTGATTTTTTCAGGCAAAGATCGAGTCAACCAAAGCGCCGCAACGGCAATCATAGTCGCGACAATTGGCACCCCCCATGACATCCACTGGATAAAGCCAATGGTCAGCCCCGTTGTATCCTCGTACACCTGCATAAAAATTAAATTGGGCGGCGTACCAATCGGGGTTCCCATCCCCCCGATAGAACATGACCAAGCCAGGCCAAGTAACAGCGGTGCGGCCAAGCGCTCCTTCTGTTCGGCACTATCGAGAACCGCCAATGCAACCGGCAGCAGCATCAACACAGTGGCAGTATTGGAAACCCACATGCTCAATACCGCACCCGAAACCATAAAACCCAGCACCAAACGACGGGGGCTGTCCGACCCCACCAGGCGAATGACGCCTAGGGCTACCCGCTCATGGGCGCCGGTAGACTCCATCCCACGGGATAGAATAAAGGCGCCCAACAACAGTAAAATAAGGGGCGAGCCATAGGCAGCCCCCGTTTGAGCTGGGGTAAGCACCCCAAACATCGGCATCAAAGCGAGGGGTAATAAAGACGTAACGGGAATGGGTATGGGCTTGAAAATCCACCAGACTATGCACAAGGTGGCCGTCACTGACGTGACAACCATGTCCTGAGAAAGCCCGTAATGAAGCTCTAGCAATGCCATCAGGGCTGCCAGAATAAGGCCGGGAACAACGGATGTGTTTGGGTTTAGCACTTTTTAATTTAAACGCCCGATTAACGAATACTCGATACTGAATCACAGCTAAGAAAGTGTAAACTCTCGCGATGACTCAAAGCACTCCCCTACAATTAATTGACAGCTTTAATCGCCGCATTGATTACGTGCGCCTGTCGGTAACCGATCGGTGTGACTTTCGCTGCACCTACTGTATGGCAGAAGAAATGACGTTTTTGCCCCGCAGCAAGGTACTCAGCCTCGAGGAAATCGCGCGCATTGCGCGGGTATTTGTCCAATTAGGCGTTGCTAAGCTTCGTGTGACTGGTGGCGAGCCTTTAGTGCGCAGAGACGTCACCACGCTGTTTCAGGAGTTGGGGTCACTGCGGTCCGAAGACGGGCTGAAAGAGCTAGCCGTCACCACTAACGGCAGTCAACTGGTGCGCTTCGCCCCTGCGTTACGAGCTGCCGGCGTGACCACCCTCAACGTTAGCCTGGACACTCTAGATGCTGCGCGATTTCGGGCATTGACGCGAACGGGCACTCTTGAAGACGTCATCGCTGGTATTGACGCAGCCAGAGAACAAGATTTCCCCCGAATACGCCTCAATGCGGTGGTTTTACGCGGTAGTAACGAGGGCGACATACGGCCCCTACTCGACTTCGCCTTGAATCGCGGTCTCGATATCGCTTTCATCGAGGAGATGCCTCTAGGGCAAGTCAACCTCGCAGGAAAGCCTCTTGAATACCTGCCTAGCGACACCATCCTTAGCGAGGTGAAGCAACACTACAATCTCAATAGCGAAGCCACACCTGAACACAGCGGGCCCGCCCGATACTGGCGGGTCGATGGTTCATCGAGCCGTATGGGCCTAATATCGCCCCACAGCAATAATTTTTGCGCCAGCTGTAATCGGTTACGAGTGACTGCCGAGGGGCAACTCCTTCTGTGCCTAGGCAATGAACACTCCATCAGCCTGCGCGACCTGCTTCGTGACGGCGCTAGCGATTTTGAACTGAGTAGCGCGATTGTTGCGGCATTAAATGACAAGCCCGAGCAACACGTTTTTGACCAACCAGACCAACCCCAAATCATGCGCTTCATGAATGCTTCGGGCGGCTGAACACTTAGGATATAAACTTGGACACCACCTTATACCCCCAACTCGATGACGTGAATGCCATCAGCACCGCCTTTGGTGAAGCTGGCTACATTTGCACGCCTAGAATCGCTACGGTCGTTTACCTTGCTGCAGCACTCAACAAACCGATTTTGGTTGAAGGCCCCCCCGGGGTTGGTAAAACTGAATTGGCTAAAACCTGTGCCGAGGTAATCGCAAAGCCTTTAGTCAGGCTTCAATGCTACGAGGGGCTGGATGAGGCAAAAGCGCTGTACGAGTGGAAGTATGGCAAACAGCTGCTTTACACCCAAATACTCAAGGAGCAATTAGGCGACATCCTCGATGGCGCAAAAGGCCTCAAAGAATCGATACAACGCCTACACAGCACCGGCGATGTTTTTTATGCCAAAGAATTCCTCGAGCCACGCCCGCTGCTGCGCGCTATGGAGCAAGATGATGGCGCAGTTTTACTCATCGATGAAATCGATAAAGCCGATTTCGAATTTGAATCCTTACTACTGGAAGTGCTATCTGACTATCAAATATCCATCCCAGAGATAGGCACGATTCAAGCGCGTTCTAAGCCCATGGTATTCCTAACCAGTAACGATACCCGGGATTTATCGGACGCTCTCAAGCGCCGCTGTTTGCATTTACACATTCCATTTCCGTCCATCGAACTAGAAGGTCGCATTGTTACGGCCCGGGTACCCGATCTTGAAAGTCGCCTCAGCGATCAATTGGTCCGTTTCGTACACGCCATCCGCGAGCTGGATTTAAAAAAGGCGCCGGCTATCTCCGAAACACTAGACTGGGCTAGAAGTCTGGTGCTACTGCACGCCAACCAACTCGATGCGGGTTTAGTGCACGACACCTTAAATGTGCTGCTCAAGTATGAGGAGGACATCGTGGAGGCTGAAGGCCAGCTGGGCAAACTTTTGAAAATTGCAGATGGCTTATGACCCCAGGCACTGGAAGCTCTCAGCTACTGGCGTTCATAAAGTTCCTTCGTAGCAAAGATGTTCCCGTTTCCCCCGCCGATACCCTAGATGCGGTGCACGCTGCAGGGCTTTTGGGCTATGAGGATCGCACGAAGCTAAGAGACGGTCTCGCCGCTGTGTTGGCGAAGAGTACCTTTGAACAATCAGCTTACTTAGAAGCTTTTGATCTTTTTTTTGCACCCCAGCACCCTGACGATAAAACCTCAGATGGCCCAGAGGCAGAAAATAGCGCTTCAGAATCTACGCAAACCGACGCTCAAGATAACCCCTCGACGAGTACTGAATCGACACCGAGCTTAGAGGATCTGCTGCAGAACCCTTCAGCACAGGACGATCCAACCCTTGCCGGCCTCATGAGCTCAGACCTCATGAATGCCCTACAAGACGGTGACGAAAGCACACTGGCTATGGCGATTGAAGCCGCTGCCGAAGCCGCCAGAATCGATGAGATACGCCTGTTCACCCAGCGAGGTCAATTCACCCGAAAACTGCTTGATGCTCTGGGTGAGACCGCCTTGCGGGATGCCGCGATCGAACTTGAAGGTAACCAACCGAAAGCCTTTCAGGAAATTCAACGACTAAGAGAGAGCCTCCGCCACCGGGCCCGTGATCGCGTTGAGCGTGCCTATCTGGTCCACGCCGCCGGCGATACCGAAGACTTTTTGGATGAGGCCCTATCAGAAGTTAGGCTGGCCAATATCAGCCCTCATCAGATGGCGAGAATGCGCAAGTTAATGGATCGGATGGCCCGAAAGTTAGCGAGTCGACACGGTAGACGGCGACGGAAAAAGCGTCGCGGCCAGCTTAACGTTCCGATGACACTGCGGGCCTCTGTAGCGACAGACGGCATTCCTTTTAATACCCATTGGCGGCAGATACAGAAAAAAAGACCCCAGGTAATGGCTATCTGCGACGTAAGTGGCTCAGTTGCAACCTACGCTAAGTTTTTGCTGATGTTCCTTTATGCCCTGCAAGACGTACTGCCACGCACACGCAGCTTCGCTTTTTCTAGCTCACTGGGCGAGGTCACCGACTGGTTCAGCGAACTTTCTGTTGAAGAAGCCGTGTCTCGAGTAAATCGCGTGTACGGCGGTGCCACAGATTATGCTCGTGCTCTATCCGATTTTAATGAGCTGGCCCTGCAAGACATTAACAAAGCCACCACTGTGATCATTCTGGGGGATGCACGGAACAATAACTCCGACCTCAGGCTAGACCTGTTGGCAGAGATCAAGGCGAAATGTAAGCGTCTTATCTGGTTGAATCCCGAGCCTAGGCTGGCCTGGGGAACCGGCGACTCGGCTATGCTGCCCGTTACACAGCACTGTCACCTAGCGACAGAATGTAATAACCTCAAGCAACTGGAACGTATTATCGACACTTTACTGTCAGCAATGCATGGGAATTAGAACGCCAAATTAGTGCCCGAGCATACTGTGCCGAAACCGAATGGACGCGGGGTGAGCAGTGAGCAATCAGGAAACCACCAAGGACGGTGGGAGGTTACCGCTAACGCGGTCGCTAGAGGCAAAGGTGCTCGCTAACTACACCGGCGAGGCCTTTCAGGACGGTCTGAGGGCTGCCGACCTACTCCCCACACTAGCGCAACTTAACTCCGATCAACCCAACCTACTCAATGCACTTAGTGAGGTGGGCAGTGAATGCCTAGACCGAGACAGTCTGGCCACGCTCTGCTGGATTGACGCCACCTTTACATGCTGGGAAAACAGAGCCACATTGGCTCCCGAAATGCAGCAACTGGCAAATCGTTGTCGACCTTTAGCCGCGGCATTTGCACTAACAGACTCTCGTTTTTTTACTCCAGGAGGCCATGGTTTACACCGCCTTCTCGACGTTTTTTACGATTTCGCCAAAGGTTGGCATAGCGGTCTAGGTAACGCCGGGCTCAAAATGCTAACGACGGCATCAGATGCCGTAGACCGTATTAATGATGACTTCCCCAGCGAGGCACGGGTTGATGAGACTCGGATTTTTTTAGAGCAAAAAATACACGACCACCAGACACACCTTGAAAAACTCGACGCCCTTCTTTTGCAACGGGAATTAGCCAGCTTGGGAAATGATGCCACTCAACAAGCCGTGGCGTGGCTCATTAACACGGCTATAAGCCAAATGGCATTGCCGGGGTCTGTCGCCCAATTTGTCGCGTCAGATTGGTACGCGAGTGGGGTGTGTATTGCGCAAGCACAAGGCTTTGAAAGCCCAGAGTGGCGCACATTTATGGATACGACCCAGCTTCTGGTCGATGCCGTTCAACCGGTGAATCTAAACAATGGTGCCGAGCTGCACCGGCTGTACATGGCCATGCAGCAAATTTCGATCACCCTATCAAAGCAATTAGTCAGTTTGCAGGGCGATACTGTGGCCATCGCAGACGCCGTTGGCTTGATTGAATATGCCATGCTGCGAAATTTGCGTGGAGAGGATCTGGGATTGCAACATATCGATCCCGTGATACCGAGTTTGGGTGAGAGCCTGCCAATTAGCTCCGACGACCTTAAAGCATTGAACCTGATTC
>ERZ1039804.1555-NODE-1555-length-12781-cov-5.063413_pt1 | contig 12781 bp, 16 predicted proteins | sample MGYA00383089_ERZ1039804 | MGnify/ENA primary metagenome ERZ1039804 (study PRJEB29581, sample SAMEA5548359) | metagenome | biome: marine; feature: coastal; material: water | depth 1 m | study: Short-term variability in the microbial, nano- and picoplankton...
AAATCCACATCTATTTCTTTATCTTAATTTTCCACGTAGCTGTTTTAATATCTAAAATAACATCACTATTAACGATTGTAACTTTAGATCTTTTTAAAATATTTTTTATATCATCAACAAATTCTTTATGGTTATAAATATTTTCAATGTAATCGGATATGTCAATTATAAAATCTTCTTTTTTTGAAAAAATTAAATCATATAGAAGTTGTTCCTTCTTCATCGAAAAAATTAATTTTGGTATATATATTAAAATTAAGTTTCTTGTTGGTTATTAAGTTTTAAACTAATTCAATTAAAATGATATATTGAGTAAGATTATATATAATAAAAAAAATAATTTATAAAATGGGTAAAAACCGAAGAAGAATAACCGAAGAAGAAGAAAATGAAATAGAAGAATTTTTGGCAGATAGAAATAATAATAAACTTGGGGCTTTAAAATCTATTCAATTAAAATGTAAAACACCAGGACAAAAAGAACTTTTAAATTCTATAAAGGAAAATCAAATAACTATATGTTCAGGTAGAGCTGGATCTGGTAAAACATACATAACATCGGCTCAATCTATTAAATTTCTAAAAGCTAATGAATTTAGAAAAGTTATTTTAATTAAATCCGTAGTTCCTTTAAAAGGAGAAGAAATTGGATATTTGAAAGGTTCTTTAGAAGAAAAAATAAATCCATTTATTGATTCTTTTATAGATAACTTTGATAAAATAATAGGTAAATCTAACTTTGAATATATGAGAGCGGAAGGTATGATAGAAGTTATTCCAATAGCTTTTGCTAGAGGTAGAACATTGGATAATTCTTTTATTATAATTGATGAAGCTCAAAACATTGATGTTGATAACATGAAATCACTAATGACTAGGATTGGTGAGAATTCTAAAATGATAATTTTAGGTGATGTTAAACAAAAAGATATAAAAAATAAAAGAATGTCTTCTTTGGAAATTATAATAGAATCCTTTAAAGATATTGATGACTTTGGTACCGTTAAATTGTATTCTGATACTGATGTTGTGAGAAATCCAATAATCAAAACTATTGAAGATAAGTTTGATGAAATTGAAGATGAAATGAACAAAAGATAATATAAATAAAAACACACACTTATTTTCAAGTGTGTGTTTTTATTCTTTAAACTTAACCTCACATTATAAATATAATATTAAAATTAAACCTATTTAATGCATTCTACACTTAAAAAAGACGTAAGTAAATTCGAACCTAGAACAGAACAACAAAATTGTTTAAATTTTATTGAAAAAACTTTAGAAGATAGTAAGTTAGTTAAATTTTTCTTATTGGATCTTCCAGTTGGTGTAGGTAAATCACATTTATCTATTATGATAAGTGATTGGTATAAGAAAAATATTAATAAAACAGCTAAGGTTGATATTATAACAGCTACTAAAATTCTACAAGACCAATATTCTGAAAGTTACGGATCTCTTAATAATCTTAAAGGAAACGACAATTACAATTGTTCTGAGTTTTCTTGTTCATGTAAGTTTGGTAAACAATTGGCTAAATTAGCTAATAAGAAATGTGAAGATTGTCCATATGATAATTCTAGAAATGGATATATGAATGGTAGTTTGTCACTTACTAATTTTTATTTATATTCTATATTTTCTTTATTTGGTGATAAAATGCCAGAAACAAGAAAAGCTGATGTTTTAATATTAGACGAAGCTCATCTTTTTGATGATATAATGTGTGACTTTTTTAACTTTAAAGTAAATGAAAGATTTATAAAACGTTTTAAACTTCCAAATGAAAAGGTAATTTTAAGTGATTTGAAAAAAATAAATGATTTAGAATCTTATATCGATTTTTTAAATGACTTAAATGAACAATTGTGTGAAGCGATAGACCAATTAAGTAGAGAAATAGGTTTAGATGATAAGTTAAAAAATAAAAAACTAATAGACAGAAGTTCTAAATTATCAAAGGTTCTTAAAAAAGAAAACAATGTTACTAAATCAATGTCTGTTTTATTTGACATAACAAATGAACAAGGTAAATTAGACCTTATTTTAAAAGAATATAAGTTGAATGATTCAAATTGGATTTTTGATAAAACAAAAGTTTATAAAGATAAAGAATATAGCTATTCAATATCAGCTATTTGGTCATATGACTTTTTAGATAAATATATTTTCAGTAAATATGAAAGAGTTTTTCTAATGTCTGGAACTATTTTAGATAAAAATATGTTTTGTCAGTTGAATGGATTAGATGTTACTAAATCTGCATACTATAGAATAAGATCACCATTTGATGTTAATAACAGAAAAGTTTATTATCTACCAGTTGGTAAAATGAGTTATAAACAAAAAGAAGAAACATTTAAGAAATACATACCTTATATTAAAAAGATACTTAAAAAGTATTGGAATCAAAAAGGTATTATACACACCAATTCATTTGAATTAGCTAATAGAATAAAGGAAAGTATAAATGATCCAAGATTAGTTTTTCATGACTCATCGAATAAAGATGATGTTTTAAATGAACATAAAAGAACTGATAAGCCAACTGTTATTGTTAGTCCTTCTATGGATACAGGAGTTTCTTTTGATGGTGATTATGCTAGATTTCAAATAATTGCTAAGATACCTTATCCTAGTTTAGCGTCTAAGAAAAATAAAATGAGACAAAAAAGTAATCAAGATTGGTATTCATATAAAACATGTGCTTCATTACAACAGGCTAGTGGTAGAATAGTTAGGTCTAAAGATGATAAAGGAGATACAATAATAATGGATTCTTGTTTCTCTGATGTTATTAGATACTCATCACATTATCTTTTAGATTGGTTTCAAGATAGTGTTGTATCTGTTAATCAAAGATAAATACTTATTTAGTTAATTTGTTTATAGAAACAAAAATTAATATATAATAAAAACAAATTAATTTTTATGAGTAATTTAAATGGTGCTGGTCAAGAATATGTTCCTAGTCAATCAGGATACACAATAGAAGAGTTGATTGATATAGTACAATTAGAATTAACGGTAGGAACTGCTTTACCAAAAACATTAGCTGATGCTGATATAAGAAGAATTATAGAAACAAGAGCAATGCCTTGGTTTTATAAACATTGGTTTTATGCTGTTCAGAAAATGTATTATCTTATAAGAAAAGAAGCTTTTTTTACAGAAGAATTTACAAGATATAATTATGTTAATGTTCCATGTGAAATACAATCTGTAGTTCATCTTTATCAAGTTAAAGATGTTTCATTATATCAATTAGGTATAAATACACCTAACCTATCTGTAAACATGGGTGTTACAAATCAACCTTACCTTTCTTCTTATGTAACCACAATTGGTGAGTTAGGTTTATATAAAACCGTATTAGACTCTATGTCGGATATGTTAGATCAATTAAATAAATATACCTTAAAATATAGTTTCAATTATTTACAAAATAGATTACATATATTAACTAATGTAGAATCACATGTTGTTATGGAAGTTTATTCTAATATACCAGCTCAGTATTTATATAGAGAAGAAATGTTTATAAAATATGTAACAGCGTATTCTAAGGTTCAGTTAGGTAATATGGTTGGTAGATATGATTTTAACTTACCTGGTGGATTTAAGATACAAGCAAATGATTTAATATCACAAGGACAAGCTGAGATTAAAGAAGTTGAAGAAGCGGCTAAAGACGAAGGAGGAGCTACATCATTCTTTGTTATGGTGAAAAAATAAATTTATCTAAGTTTTTGTACTATAGTAGGAACATCACCTAATTCTAATACTTTGGATTTATCTAAATTAAATTCTATATCATAAAAATTGAAATGTAATGTCATTGTAAATTCTTTAGTATTAATCTTTTGTTGTGAATAATCAAATTGAAGATCTGAAAAAGACTTAATAATAATTTCTTTAAGGTGTATAGTATATATAGCATCTCTATGTATATCAACAACTGATATTGAAAATGGTTTTAAAAAGTTTGTATCTGTGTTAAGATAATGTTTAATTATTATATCAAAAAGTATCCAATAATTTAAATCTGAATCAACGGATCTAAAGTTTACAGTAGCTTCGTGTGTTGTTAAAATATCTTGAACATTTGTAGCAGGTTTAAATTTTCTAACCTTACCTCTTACTAACATTTGTTGTGGTGTGTCAAAACTAATACCTGGTAAGTTTATAGATTTTATTGTACTGTTTAAATAATCTAAAACATTTTCATATTGAACCCAATTTTTTTCCAATAATGGCGTATATGAGTTAAGGATTTCTTGTGGTATGAAATCTTGTGGTAAATTAAATACAAACTGTGAGCCTTGACTTGATAATCTCATAATTAACTATTGTTTCTTGGTGTTGGATTTGTTTGTTCAGTTATTGTTCTTCTTGTAACAACAGCCGTTTCTTGTCCTCCTGCAAGATTCGGATCGTCTAAAATACTAGGAACTAATCCAGCCGTTACTTCATCATTAAGTGAATCAATATTATCTTTTGTTTCAAATATCTTAAATAAGCCATTATAAACAACTGATGTAACATCTTGGTTTGTTCCTATTATATAAAATACATTTATACCAGAATCATATATACTTTTAATTCTATTGTATTTATTTTTATCTAATTTAAATACTATTTGACCAATATCTAATTGTATTTCTTCTGTTTCATCGTAAAGTGGAAATGTAACAGAATCAAAATCATTTCTTATTACAAATGATAAATCTGAATAAATAGTCAAATCCATATATTCAGGTGCTGTTGATTCACCACTAGCTAAAACAAATTTAACTATATTATCAAAAGGATAAAGAACTATTTGTATTCTACCATTTGAGAAAAATGTTTTATTATCAAAAATAGTATTATCTGATTTTCCAATTACATTGAATTTTTCAACTAAAACAGGAAAAGGTATTTTAACGGTTTGAATACTACTATTTCCAGTAGATTCATTATTGTTTACATTACTGTTTATATTACCACTACCTTCTACATTACTTCCATCAAAATTAACATTTCCAATACCACCACTAGAAGCAAACTCATCTATCATACCCATAGCATTGGATTTACCAATCAATGATGGATTAATAGCATTTTTAATATTATAAACTTTTGGTTTATAAGCATTTTTTAAATTGATTTTACTTAATCTTAAGCTATATTTAGATACTTCGTCTTGTAACATACCATACGAAGCTTTCCTTACTATATATGAATCATCAACAGCGTCTATCATTCTCATTTCAACATCAATTACAGCGGTTGTAGTAGAGTATTTTATAATAGGTCTATATTCAACAGATTCGTTAAAATCATCTGTTAAAATCATTGTTGTTGTTTTACCTCTTATATTTTGCTCAAATATAGTTATATCATATTGAACATAATATCTATTTCCTTGTTGTATAGAATCGTCAATAAATTTATTAAATTCACCTATATTACCATTATATGTTCCATATATTTCAAAGAAATCACCATTGTTAGATGGTTCTATCATCAATCCTAGTCTTTCAAATTCTGGTGTTTGTGGAACAGAAGAAACAATAGGAGCTTTACTTAAATAAGTAGTTACGTCATTAATAACTTGTTTTTTAGTTAAAAAACTAACTTCTATAAAAACAGGAGATGATAAACTAAGTCCAGAACCATCAGTTAAATTAGCGTTAATACTATTTTCTGTTGGTAGATTATCAGTTAATTGATTTGATATACCATCTACTGAAGGTATGTCTATAGTTATATTTTTACCCCACAACTTTTCTAAATACAAAAGAGGTGGTGATGTAAATCCCATTAAATTTTGTTGGTCTAAATTAGTTATATCGAAATAAAAATTAGATAAATTATATTTAGTTTGATTTTGTCTATCAAATGCATAAACATTTAAATGAATACCAATAAATTCACCAAATGTAAAGTTTATAGGTAAGTGAAATCTTAACTTATCATGTTTTATTGGACCTGCTTGTGAATAATTCTTTACTTGTAAAAATGAATAATTGTCAGTATCTATTTTACCTAATTTTCTAGATATTGGATCTATTAAAAATAAACTATTATCCTTTGAATTACCACCACCAGATGTTTCTGATGATAAATAAGAATTATTAGATGATCTAGAATTAACTAATATATCATATGGTTCATTTATCAAATTATTTGAATCGTAGATATATTCTAATAATAGATTTTTGTCTAATTTTAAAAACTTAGATATTTTTGACATGATTTATATATTAAATAAATGTTTCGTCTATTTATTTTTAATATATAAATAATAATGAGAATAAAAATGTTTGAAGATTTTAAAAATAATAATCCAGATATAATAGAATTTCATTCTATTTTAAGAGAAGCGGATATGTATCCTGAATCTGTTACTTTAGATTTTATTAAAGAAAAAACTGATAAATTTGTTGGAAAGGGGTTTTATGAGAAAATCTACAAAAGGTCTGAATATATTTATAAAATATTATCTGAAATTAAAGAAAAAAAAGAATTATTATTAGGTTTTGCTGAAAATAGATATTCATCAATTTTATCACAATATAATAAAGAAGTTAGTTTATCTCCAGTTATGGCAATACAAGACAAAGATAATAACGGATACAACGGATTTAGACATTTTGGTAAAAGGTTAAACTTAAAATCTATTATATGTTGTATGATAAATCAATTTATATGGAATACTTTATTTGGTGCTTGGTCACAAGATTTAAGAACCAGCAGTGAAGCTTTTCAAGTTAATGATGAAAAGTGGAATGTTTTAAACATACCTAAAAATCAAGATTTATATGATGGTAATGTTAGTACAAAATTATTAGATTATATAAATAGATTTGACGAAAATAAGGTATTTGCTCCAATGTTTTTATTTAAAGTTGGTAATAAATTAGACTTTTATAAAACTAATCTTATTCCAGTTAAACAATGTGAGGATATATTTGAAGAATATACTAAAATACTTAAAAAGGTTCTTAAACTTGATTTTGAAATAATTAAAAGAGGTGGTATTAAATATCATAACTTCCTAAATGAATACGAAGTTATGATAAAATTTAATTAATCTTCTTTAGTTATCTTATCTGTGAATTCAGAACTTAATTTAAATCCTAATCTTTCCATACTATTATTCAATTCATGCCATTGTATGTCACCCCAGTATTCTATATGACCAGATTTTAATACAAACTCACCATCTAAATCTAATTTATAAATTTTATTTAAAATTTCTTCATCTATGGTTTTATCTTTTACATCAACATCTAATTCTTCTTTTTTAGTTAAGTGTATTTTATAACAAGATGAGAAAACATTTTTAATAAGTAAATCTTTTTCGACTTTTAATCCTTTACATATTTTATCCATAACTTTTTTAGTTTCATCGGAAAAGTCTAAGACCTTTGTTTCATTTTCTGATTTACCATCTATATGAAAAAAGTAATTATTAAATTCAATAGAACCAGATTTTAATTTATTCAATCTTCTTTTGGTTAAATCTAAATCTTGTTTTATTTTATCAATTTCGTTTTCTTTAAATTTAATTTCATTCTTAACTTTTAAAATAGCATTTTCTTTGTCTTGAATTTTACTTTCTAATTCTGATTCCTTTTCTTTATTTAGTTTCTCAAATTGTTCTTTTAAATGATTACTGGTTTTCTTATTCTCTGAAATCTCTGTTTGTTCTTCAACAACTTTATTAGTTTTTTTATTTTTAGATTTATTTAAAATATCTTTAATTTTACTTAAAGAATTCTCAGTTGGATTAACACTTGACTTCATAGAATTTCTAAGTCTATCAATTGGTTTAATAGAACTTGTTTGTAAATAACAAAGATTACCATCTTCTGTTTCAAATTTAAATTCTGGAAAAATACTTTTATCGGTGTAACTACTTACTTTTGATAAACAAATATCATCAATTATTTTTTGTATTCTATCATCACTTATCTCATGATCACCTACATTAATAACATTAACTTGTTTATCAACAACCTCAAATTTCAATTTAACGTTTTCATTCATCATACCATAAATAGTATGTGGTTTTAAATAAGCTGTTTCGTTAATTAGATTAACTCTTGTTCCCGAAACATTTGATACAAATCCAATAAATTCTTTTTCTGTTTTAAACATTATTTTTTCCATAATTAAACATTAATATACTTTGTAATATTTTTATCTATTTTTAATAACCAGTCTTTAGAATTCTCTAATCGGTAAGTTTTTTTCAATATACGATTTTTTATTTGATTATCCAATTTCAAATCAGACATATGTTCTAAATACTTATCTAAATTATCATAATTATTATTTATTTCATTATCTGAAAGTTTAGATAATTTATCTAATTTAACTAAATTCATTACATAAGAAAATTCATCAGAATTTAAATTATTAATAACAAATTCCTTTATGTTAGTGTATGAATTATAAACATCATATAACTCATTTACTTTATTTGATTTATCATCAATATATTTAGAAATCAAATTAGTTATCTTATTTACCTTTTCTCTTATAAAGTCATGGTAAGGTGAATTATCTAAAATTGATATAACATCATCTATCTCTTCTTTAATTATTTTTTCAATCAAATAATTTTCTTTATTTAAATCTTCTGTGAATAATTTATGTAAAGAAAAATACCATTCAGTTTTTTTCTTTGCTTTTAATCCGTTATCGAATTCTATTACCCATCCTTCTTTATATTCAACAGATTTAGAAAGTTCTTCTAATTCATCTAATGTATAATTAAACTTTTCTGGAACTTTTATATTCCACTCTTCTGTGATATTATCAATATTAATATATTCACCAGTTTCATTATCTCTAAGTTTTAATAAAATCAATTCATCATTAGTATAATTAATAACTATTTTATTAAAAGGAGAAACATATTCAAATATTGGAACAATTTCATTATTTAACATATCATTAACAAATGATTTTATATAATTATCATTGTTATAAATAAAATTAGCTTTATTAGCTTGATATGAATCAAAAGAAGCTTTTGATTTAGCGACTACTTTACCATTAGGTAATTTAACGAATGAAATAACTGAACCATCTTCTTTATTATAAACAGACTTTATTTTTAATTTATTTAAATCTGTTAATTGAGTTCCTTTATTTTCGTTTATATTAAAAAACTTTTCCATTAATAAATATCTTTTAAACAAAGAACCATCTTTATTAAAGATAAATGTTAATCCACGTAATTCTAACCCATTCAATGATAAATCATTTATAGGATTAATAAAATTTTCATAAGTAGCTAATCTATAGTTAAAAATAGAAACATTAAATCCATCAATTGAATGTTTGGTTTCAGTAAACACACCATTAGAATTTTCAACTATGTTAGTAGCTTGTTTATAAGTTAATATGTTATTTTTTCTTTTCATTTAATAATTTCTCAACTACTTTAATTCTATTTATATAAACATCACCACCTAATTGTTTTTTAACATAATCAACTGGAAATCCATATACTTTACCAGTTTTATTACACATAGCATTTACTTTATACTTTCTTTTTCTGTTATTTACAGATAATATTTTATAACTTTCTGTTCCTCTTCCTTTAAATGTCATATCAATAACATTGTGTCCGAACCCAACAACTTTACAAGCTCTTTCTAAAGATTTTTCTGATGTTTTTTCTTTAGCTGTTAATGTTATAGATTTTGATCCGAATCCATCAGTTACATGGTTTATATTAACCTCTATACCTAATTCATTTTTTATTTCTGATAATTTACTTTTAAGTAAATCGATTAATTCTTTTTCTTTATTCATAAAGCTGATTTTACGGATTCATATTGTGAATTAGATAAAACTTTAACCATTCTTTTACCATATAACTCCTTTAGTAGAGTTTTAGAATTTTTTAATTGTTTTTGAAGACTTAGTACAAATGAATTTGATCCAGTATATTTTCTAATCAATTTATTTAATTCTACCTTTTCTTCTATATCCATTTTAATAATATTTTAATTTAAACTAATATACTAAACTTTAATTAAAAAATCAATATAATTTAAAAAAAAATCAATTTTTTATGAAAATTTTAATAAAACCAGAGGATATAGTTAAAAGGTGTTTATGGGATAACTATGTTTATTATATAGTAGGTTCCAACAAAGAAGCCGAAAAGGTTTTGTTAAAAAACGAAGAAATTGAGATAAGCGAAAAAGATGCTTTTGTTATTGGATTATTAAAAATAATGGAAACAGAAAATCTAATACATCGTTTTAATATGGATGTCGCTGAGTTTATTACTAATAAATCAAGTATAGAAAAGGTTGATGGTGAAAAGTTAATTTTACTTAAAAAGAAAGCTTTTGATTATATGATAAGTAAATATTTAGATAAATTTCCAGATTATTGGACACCAGATAATATGTATAGATTTAATTTAAAAGAATTAGTAGAATATATTTCTAAATTCCAAGATAAATTAGAAACATTAAAAACCGAAACAATAGAATTCCAAAATTTTAAAAATGATTATTATTTTATAAAAGACATAAAAAAAATGTTAAAGTTTAACTATTAAATTATGTATAAAGATTATTATAAATCATTAGGTCTTGATAGGAATGCTTCTAAAGATGATGTTAAGAAAGCTTATAGAAAATTAGCTAAACAATATCATCCTGATAAAAATCCTGACAATAAACAAGCTGAAGAAAAGTTTAAAGAAGTTTCCGAAGCTTATGAAGCTATAAACTCAGGTAAAGCAAATAATAATGGTGGGTACCAACAAGGTAGTAACGAAGACTTTTTTAATGGTAGTTTTAATGACTTTTTTAGAAATTTCACAGGACAAAGTTCTAATAATAGACATTATCAACAATCAACAAAGGGTGGTGATTTAAGAATAAGAATCGTTGTAACTTTAGATGAGGTTATAAATGGTGGTTCTAAAAAACTTAAATTTAAAAGAAAAGTAGTATGTTCTACCTGTTCTGGTGAAGGTGGTACTGGTGTTTCTACTTGTTTAAAGTGTAATGGTGTTGGTGTAATAAACAAACATAACGGATTATTTGTTGTGTCTGTTAATTGTGACAAATGTAATGGAACAGGTAAATCAATAAAAAATAAATGTAATACTTGTTCAGGAACTAAATTTACACACAAAGAAGAAACAATAGATTTTAAAATAAAACCGGGTACTAAAACTGGTGATACTATGATGTCTTATGGATATGGTAATGAAAGTGTAAATGGAAGTCCAGGTGACCTTTATATAAAAATACAAGAAGAACGTTATCCAATGGGTCTTCAAAGAAAAGGAGCTGATTTTATGATGCCAATATCAGTCCCATTATTAAGTTGTATATTAGGTGATGATTTAACTATTGAAACTCCTATTGGTGAATTAAAAGTACACCTACCACCAGGAACAAAAGATAATAATTACATAAGTGTTAAAGGAAAAGGAATAAGAACAGATTTTGGAGAAGGGGATTTTTTCTTTAATGTAAATTATAAAATACCCATTAACATAACAGAAGAAGAAAAAGAAATATTAAATAAATTAAAACAAAGTAAAAATTTTAAATAATGAAACAAGAACTAAGATTAAATTTTAATGAAGATAAAGTTTTAAATAATATTATAAATAAATGTTATTTTGATGGTGATAATTTAGGTAAAATAAGCGGTAATGAAAATTATTTTAACATCGAAAGTGATTCTGATACATATAAAGAATTAGAAGGATTAGACAACATAGTTGTTAAATTTGAAAACGATAGATTGATTGAAGGTATCATTCGTTGTTTAATAAAAAATGAAGATAATAAAATTAAAGCTTATCCAGTTTCAATTTATTGTATAAAGTTAGAAAATGAATTTTATAGTTTTTATTGATTAATATGAATAAACATATTATTTACATATGGATAAACGATAAAGAATTTATAGAAATATATGATTCTTCGTTTAATTTTGGATTTGATGATTATTATAATATATCAAATTTGGAAATTTACTTTAGTGATGAGAATTACAAAGGTGTTATAACTAAAGTAAATAATGGTTCTAATGTTTCAGTAGAATCTTCAGAATTTTATGTAGAAAAAGCTAAAATATTTAATATTAAAAAAATAGATGAGGATTTAGATAAAATAATATTAGAAGATTTTAAAAACGAAAAAAGTATTTATTGTTTAAATATAAATTTCAATAGTAAATTTATGACAAGTGATGATTTTGAAATGACTAAAATGCTTTTAAATAGAAAACGCAGTTTAAATCAGATAATAAAAATTGGAAACGAAAGGTAAAGATTTTTTCAAACTAATATATCCAACCGAAACTATTCATATAGATCCGGTCTCACATGATATTGGATATTGCGTAGATGGTGATTTTAATTCAATTACTATAATATACATAAATAATAATGAAGAAATTCCTAAACTAACAAATGACTTTTGTACAATAGAATCAAAAGGATGGTTAGTAGAAAAATCTAGTATAACAAACGTTTCGATAGAATTTGATAAAGATAACATCGAAATAAAACTTTTAATACATTTTCACTCTAAAATGATTAGAGGTGATGAGATGGATAAAATTAAAAAGAAAATAAACAGAACTAATAATATTAAAAATATCTTAAAAAAATAAATATGGTTTCAATATACGATAAATTAGAAAGAGATATAGTTTTCTTTGATGTCGAGACTACGGGTGTTGATATAAAAAGAGATCGTATAATTGAAATATCTGCTGTTAAATATACAACAGA
>ERZ1039804.1556-NODE-1556-length-12778-cov-34.556787_pt1 | contig 12778 bp, 10 predicted proteins | sample MGYA00383089_ERZ1039804 | MGnify/ENA primary metagenome ERZ1039804 (study PRJEB29581, sample SAMEA5548359) | metagenome | biome: marine; feature: coastal; material: water | depth 1 m | study: Short-term variability in the microbial, nano- and picoplankton...
TTTCTGCGGAGCATGGCGTTGGGCGGCTCAAGGTGGCGGATATTGCGCGTTTTGGTGATCCTGTGAAATTGCAACTTATGCGCCAGATCAAAGATACGTTGGATCCCGACGGAATTTTGAACCCTGGGGCCGTTCTACCGCAGAGGGCAGCCTAGCTGCGGGCCTGTGTTTCGATCCAATTCCAGGAGCTTTGGCACATATCAGCCAGACCGAATTGGGTTTCAAAGCCTAAAACCTTCTTCGCCTTGCGCACATCGGCCAGACAGGTTGGCACGTCGCCCGGGCGGCGGGGGGCGATGACATAGGGCAGGTCTCGGCCGACAGCCTCGCCATAGGCGGCGTTCATTTCCAGAACGGAATAGGCCTGGCCCGTGCCGAGGTTCACCACATGGCCCTGTGCCAGATCACAGACATGAATATAATCGCGCTCGCCTGTTCCGTCGCGGGTGTCGTAGTCATTGCCAAACACATTGAGATGCGGCAGTGCGCCGCTGGCGACCTTCGCGATATAGGGCATGAGGTTGTTGGGAATGTCGAAGGGATCTTCGCCAATTAATCCGCTGGGATGGGCGCCGGCTGGGTTGAAATAGCGCAGCACGCCAAAGGCCCAAGGGTCCGCAGCCGCAGCTTGGGTCAGTATTTGCTCGCTGGCGACTTTGGTGAACCCATAGGGGTTTGTGAATTGCAGCGGAGCAGTTTCGCTGATGGGCACCTCTTCTGGCTCACCATAGACGGTGGCGGAAGAAGAAAACACCAAATGTTTAATGCCTGCGGTTTTCATCGTTTCAAGGAGGCATAAAAGACCAGTGATATTGGTTGAAAAATACGCAAGTGGCTGTTCAACACTTTCGCCGACCGCCTTGAGCGCTGCAAAGTGGATCACGGCGGAGATATCATGTTCGGTGAAAATCTGTGCCAACAGCGCTTTGTCCAGCACTGATCCTTCGTAGAAAATGACCTGATTTTGCCGGGTGATTTGTCCCAAACGGATCAAAACGCTGGGGTTTGAATTTGAGAAATTGTCTAAAATGACAACCTCAAACCCAGCTTCTATGAGGGCAACATAGGTATGTGATCCAATGTAGCCTGCCCCGCCGGTAAGTAAGATTTTCTGTGCCATCTGATTATCTGCTGAAGCTATTGAACGTGTGCAATGGTCAAGCTGCCGATCTGATCGCTGACCCATTGTTGCGATTTCCAAATGGTTTCTTCGGCGACCCAAAAGATGTTTTCAATCTGTCGCCCGGCCAGATCACAGGTTTCAACACGTCTCAGAACCCCGTGTTTGTGGCCCAAAATGGTGACAGTCTCCGCGCCATGATCTGTGAGGCTGCAGTTCAGAGCCTGGGCTTCAAGATGATTTTGCGAGTTGATATGGCGCAGCACCCGTTCATATCGCCCGGAGCCTTTGAGAATAGCGCGATGGGCTGCGGAATGCTCTGAGCTCATGAGGTCATCGCCAAAGCCGCGCGAACCTGCCAACAAGCCATGTTGCAGCAGCAGCACAATACCGTCGTCTGAGACATAGGTTCTGGTTGGACCATTTTCTTGGATCATGTTCAGCGAAGCCTTGGCCTTTAACTTAGGTGCGCTGACCAAAATAACCGGACCAGTTGTGTCTTTGGTGACACTGGCGCGGGTGAAGACTTCTGGCTCGGGCGCTGCTTGGGCTGCTTTGGGTTTGAGCAGTGCCAAGCTTTGATCCAAAATTTGCCGGGATAGGGGGCGGGTGCCATCCACAGATGGGGACCCGCAGCCGGCCAAAAGAGCCATGAGGCCCAGAGCAATAAATCTGTGCATGGGCTACCTCCAAAACCGGCCCCATTGGGCCTCAAGTTGCGGAACATGGGTGTCACGAACCAGGTCATACAGCCGATCCGAAAGATTCAATTTCGCGCCGCCATCGCGCAGCAAGGGGCGAATGACCACCGAACGTGTCACACGGCTTGGGCGTCCAATGCTCCAAGAGGTTGGAATTTCCATGACAATACCTTTGTCAAAAGATCCCTCGCCAAAATCATCAAAGGAAATGTCGGTCAGGGTCGCATAGGCACCAACCTTCCAGCCGTTGTTGAACTCCCGGTTCAATCGCAGGCTCATCCCCCAATCTTTTGCCAGATACCGACCGAGATCTACCTGTGCATGGAGCCCGTTTTCGAAAGCATAATAGCCTGAAAAATGTCCGGTAACCGTGTCGTAAGACCTGGGCGCACCCAGGCCAGCTGTCGTTACGGTGAGCGGGGCAAAGCCAAGCCCGTCGAAACTTCTTTGCCGAACGGCGCTGACCTCGAAGCCAAGACCAAATTTGCTGTCGACCGGTTTCCACAAAAGCTCGGCAGATAGGCCGCCGTACATGCGCTCTAAATAACCGATGCTGAACCGGCTATAGAGATTGGTTCCAGGGCGAAAGCGATAGTTGGCCGTGAGGTCGTGAAGCACAGGCCCATCCGCGCGATCGTAAAACGTGGAATCGGACCGCACATGGGTTATGATGGAGTCAGAGTATCTGGGATCGGACGTGTAGTTGTCGACAATGTTTTGGCGAAGCGTGCCGGTAACATAGACCCCCCTGGTGGGCACCCATTCGGCCGTTAGCTTTGCCCCAAGCGATAGGGCGACAGGATTGTCCGGGTCAAATAAGGATGCGGAGGCGTCTGGCCCAAAGGACCATGTGAATTGAGGGTAAATGCCCTCGGCGGAAGCGGCTTTATGATCTATGGCTGCGGCGTCTGTCACGACTGTGGCCGCGCGCATGTCAGCTGCGCCGGTGGGGGTGGCCTCATGGGTTTCCAATGCATCGCGCGGGAAAATCACTTGAGAGCCAGCAATGCCCTTGACCATTGGAACCACGGCTATTGTGTCAACGGAGGCGGGGAGCACATTAGACAACAGTCGTGCGACATGGCCGATGGCTTGCGGTTGGGATTGATAGCGGTGGTTTTCGATGGTCGCAATGGCGATCGTATCGGTCAAAGAGAGACCGATGAGCTGGATACCATCCTGCCGAAGGGCTGGGGTCAGCGCTGCCATAAGGGCGCTGCGCGAAGATGGGATTTCTGACCAGCCGGCCGGTGCGACCTGGGCCTTTGCGCGTGGCAGCACCGGCATGGGGGCCGGATCCCGGGTTGCGCCGTTGGGATTGTGTTTTGGATTGCTTGTGAGACTGGCTAAAATACCAATTTCGTCACCATGTTGCGCATAGGCGGTGAGCTGGACCGTTGGCTTGATCTGATAATCAAGCGCAAGATTGATCGGGGAGCGATAGGCAAAATGTCCGTGAGAAACTTCTTGTGTGTATGCATCTGAAGAATACTCAGCTTTCAGCGTCACCTTGTCATTAACCGGCCAAGCCACGCCGGCAAAAAGGGCCGCAGGGCCGCGAAACCAGCGCGCTGATTCGATCTGTCCCCCGGTGCCGGTATAGCCCGTGGCGCGGGTGTCAAAACGACTGGAAATAAGGCCAAGAGGATTGTCAAAACCATTGTGTGATCCCAAGCGGCCCCAACCGATACCTGCGGTGGCGACAACCGGGCCTAGGTTCTTGCTCGCTGCGACATACTCGCCGCTATAGACGCCCGTGCCGATAAAATCTTGCAAACCTACGGCCACAGAAGGCCGGCGCTCCGTTTCGTCAAGCAGGCGGTAGCGCAGATCAAAAGATCTGTCATAGAGCGTATCGGTTGGCCGTCCGATTGCAGAATAGCGAAAGGCGCCTGTCAGCCGGGGAGATATTTGGAAGGTTAAAGTATTGCGCAAACTTTTGCCGGATTGCGAAACGGAAAAGATCAGCTCTGCATCGGGCGCGGACTGGGCGCTGGGCATATCAATGAGACCAGGCATGCCAAAGGAGTTATATGTGATCTGCGGCTCAGCGACTACAATATGCCCAGTGCAGCAAGCCCCACTAAGGACAGCCCAAAATAATTTCATTAATAAAATCCTTAACAATGCCTTTGACTAACTTAAAAATGCGAAGCTTGTAAACTATGGATCCAGAAACAGGATATTTTTTGTTGGGCAATTTACCTGTCGGCACGAAAGAGCTAAGGGCATGTCATGACAGCCTATAACCCTCCGATGGACCCTTTGGATGTGATCCATCAGGATCATGAGCTTTTGTTGGTCAACAAGCCCTCGGGTCTGTTGTCTGTGCCCGGGCGAGGACCGCTTTTGGCGGACTGTTTGATATCCCGCATCCAGGCTGACTATCCCACGGCACTTCTGGTGCATCGGTTGGATCGAGATACCTCTGGCGTCATGGTTTTTGCTTTGTCACCCCATGCGCAGCGTCATTTGGGGCTGCAATTTGAAAAACGCCAAACGCAAAAAACCTATGTCGCGCGCGTTTGGGGGCAAATGTTGACGCAAAGCGGAACGGTTGATCTGCCCATCATCGTGGATTGGCCAAACCGTCCGCGGCAGATGATTTGCCATGAGACCGGCCGCGCAGCGCAGACAGATTGGCATGTGATTAAAAGTGGCCCGCAAGAAACGCGGGTAAAGTTAAGCCCAAAGACCGGTCGGTCGCATCAACTCAGGGTGCATATGCTGGCGCTCGGGCATCCGATTTTGGGGGATCCGTTTTATGGCACGCCGGAAAGCCAAGCGGCCCCGCGTCTGATGCTCCATTCTCACCGTCTGCGCTTACGTCATCCTGATGGTGGCGAAATGATGGATTTCCGCGCTAAAATACCGTTCTAAAATAACATCTTAGTCGTATGGATGCCCTCTGGATAACCCAGAGGCCAGAGCAGGCGCGGCCGTCATGTGGTGTTGAAATGGGGTGACGCAGAGGTCTTTTCGCACGACGATGCGCCGTGCCGCCGAAGATCCTATGCAGCCCATCAAAATTCCCGTTCAGCCTTTACAGTTTGTCGAGGCAACAGAAATTTTGATGGGGCTTTAGGCCTAAGAGCTACGCGTCTTCCCAGCAGCTCACAGCTTTGATTTCCATGAACTCATGCAGGCCAAATATACCGCCTTCGCGGCCATTGCCCGATTGCTTATAGCCGCCAAAGGGGCTGCCCATGCCGAAGCCGACAGAGTTGGTTTCGACCATGCCTGAGCGCAACTGCCGCGCAACGCGCTGACGTTGCTCTTGATCGCCGCATTGGATGTAATTGGTCAAACCATAGGGCGTGTCATTGGCAATTGCGATAGCCTCCTCCTCTGTATCAAAGGGCATGATCGTCATGACGGGGCCAAAGATTTCTTCGCGGTTGATGCGGGCTGTGTTGTCCACATCTGCAAAGATCGTTGGGCGGACATAAAAGCCGCGGTTCAACCCTTCAGGGCGACCAAGCCCGCCGGCGATCACTGTGGCGCCATCTTCTTTGATACCCACTTCGATCAGGGTCTGGATTTTGTCGAATTGCATTTGACTGACCACGGGACCGATGTGATTGCCCTCCTCCGACGCGGGGCCAACCTTGGTAGCTTCGGCTGCGGCTGCGGCTTGCTCCAGGGCCTCCGCATAGCGAGACCGCTCCACCAACATACGGGTTGGGGCGTTACACGATTGGCCGGAATTGCGCATGCAGCGGGCGACGCCATTGGTCACCGCATCTTCAGCAGCATTGGCAAAAATGATATTTGCACCTTTTCCACCAAGCTCGAGGCTCACACGTTTGAGCGTATCGGCAGCGGCTTTAGAAATGGCGATTCCTGCGCGAGATGACCCTGTGAAGCTGACCATATCAACATCAGGATGCACAGACAGCTGCGTGCCAACGCCCAGACCATCGCCATTGACGAGGTTGAACACACCGGCTGGAAAGCCCGCCTCATGGATCATCTCAGCAAATAACAGGCCTGAAAGTGGAGCGATTTCTGAGGGTTTCAACACCATGGTGCAGCCAGAGGCCAGCGCGGGCACAGCCTTGAGCACAATTTGGTTCATGGGCCAGTTCCAAGGCGTGATCAAAGCGGTGACGCCAATGGGTTCCATCACGGTGCGCTCATTGGGCGCTTGAGGGCCGAGCGGGCGATCAAATTCGAAGTCTTTGAAGGCATTAATGAAGCCTTGCAAATGCCATGTCCCGGCACCAACCTGCTGATTACGAGCTAATTTTTGCGGTGCACCCATTTCAAGGCTGATGGCTTCGGCCATATCTGCCTGCCGGGCTTTGTAAACGTCGAGGAGTTTTTCTAAGAGCTCCAAACGCTCCGCTTTGCTGGTTTGGGACCAGCTGGGGAAGGCCGCTTTTGCCGCTGCGACCGCTGCATCCGTATCGGCTTGACCGCCTAAGGAAATCACCCCAAGCACATCTTCGGTGCTTGGATCTATGACATCAAAGTCATGCGCTGTTACTGGATCAACCCATTGGCCGTTAATATAAAACTGGCGTTTCTCGATCATTTTTGCCTCCCGCAGAACTGAATTCGAGCGAGAATGTCATTGCCGGATAAAATGCGCAAGCGTTGAGGGCATCGGCAGGCAAAATTTTTGATAAAATTTCTTTAGGCATATGGTTTGGTCAAAAAAAAGCCCCACAAAATGCGGGGCTTTTTAAGATGTATATCGCTGGCGGTTTAGCCTTCGCTGGCCTCATCGGCTGTGATTTCTTCGCCGGTTTCTTGGTTGACCATTTTCATGGCCAAACGCACCTTGCCGCGATCGTCAAAGCCCAGCAGTTTGACCCAGACCTCTTGACCTTCTTTGAGAACATCTGAGGGGTGGTTCAAGCGGCGGTTTTCGATTTGGCTGACATGCACCAGACCATCGCGCTTGCCGAAGAAGTTTACAAATGCACCGAAGTCGACAACTTTGACGACTTTGCCTTTGTAGATCGCATTTTCTTCAGGCTCTGCCACAATCGCGTGGATCATGTCATAGGCTGTTTTGATGCTATCACCATTCGGGCTGGCGATTTTGATCACGCCTTCGTCGTTGATATCGACTTTAGCGCCGGAGACTTCAACGATTTCACGGATCACTTTACCGCCAGAGCCGATAACTTCACGGATCTTGTCAGTTGGGATCTGCATGGTTTCAATACGCGGAGCGTGTACAGAGAATTCCTGTGCGCCCGAGATAGATTTGCCCATTTCACCCAAGATATGCAAACGACCAGCTTTGGCTTGCGCCAAGGCTTTTTTCATAATGTCCTGCGTAATGCCGGCCACTTTGATGTCCATTTGCAGTGAGGTGATCCCAGCTTCTGTGCCGGCCACTTTAAAGTCCATGTCACCGAGGTGATCTTCATCGCCTAAGATATCGGTCAGAACGGCATATTCGCCATCATCTTCCAAGATCAGACCCATGGCGACACCTGCGACAGGGGCTTTCAAAGGCACGCCTGCATCCATCATAGACAGCGAGCCACCACAAACGGACGCCATAGAGGACGACCCGTTGGATTCGGTGATCTCAGAGACCAAACGGATCGTGTACGGAAAGTCAGTTGCCGCAGGCAAAACCGCCTGAAGGGCGCGCCATGCCAATTTACCATGTCCAATTTCGCGGCGACCCGGAGGGCCAAAGCGACCGACTTCGCCGACAGAATAGGGCGGGAAGTTATAGTGCAGCAGGAAGTTGGATTTATAGGTGCCGTGCAAGGCGTCGATCATTTGCTCATCATCGCCGGTGCCCAAAGTGGTCACGACCAGACCTTGCGTTTCACCACGGGTAAACAGCGCGGAGCCGTGTGTGCGTGGCAACAGGCCGGTTTCGCAATTGATTGCGCGGACGGTATCTAAGGCTCGGCCATCAATGCGTTTGCCGTTCTTAACCACATCGCCGCGCAGAACTTTGGATTCCAATTTTTTCAAAGCAGAACCGAGGTTTTCATCGGCCAATTGCTCGTCGCTCAGGCTGGCTTTGATTGCTTCTTTCGCAGCGGCAACCGCAGAGGTGCGTTCCTGTTTGTCGGTGATGGCATATGCGGTGCGCATAGCATCTTCACCCGCGGCAGAAACGGCGGCGAAGAGGTCGCTGTAATCTGGAGCTTGGAAGTCGAAAGGCTCTTTCGCGCAGTCTTCCGCCAGATCCACGATCAGATCAATCACAGGCTGGATTTGCTCATGAGCAAAAGCAACCGCCCCGAGCATCTCATCTTCAGACAGCTCATAGGCTTCGGATTCAACCATCATCACGGCATCTTTGGTGCCGGCAACAACCAGGTCCAAACGCTGCTCAGGGTTCTGGCGCAGATTGTGCATGTCATCAATCGTCGGATTGAGAACATAGTCACCGTCTACAAAGCCCACACGCGCCCCGGCGATGGGGCCCATAAATGGCGCGCCTGAGATGGTCAGAGCTGCTGAGGCCGCGATCATCGCAACCATATCAGGATCGTTCACCAAGTCATGCGACAGAACGGTACAGATCACCAAGACTTCGTTTTTGAAGCCCGGCACAAACAAAGGCCGGATGGGGCGATCAATCAAGCGTGATGTCAGCGTCTCTTTTTCAGTTGGACGCGCTTCACGTTTGAAAAAGCCACCTGGAATTTTACCGGCCGCGTAATATTTTTCATTGTAATGTACAGTCAGAGGGAAAAAGTCCTGACCGGGTTTTTGGCTTTTGGCGAATGTTACGTTCGCCATAACTGAGGTTTCACCCAAAGTCGCAATTACGGTGCCGTCGGCTTGACGGGCAACCTTACCTGTTTCCAAAGTAAGGGTTTCTTCGCCCCACTGAATGGATTTTTTAGTTTCTGTAAACATCTATGTTTTCCTAAACGGCCCATTGGCCTGTCACATGGCGGCCCCATTGCCGCCGACCCCGATATCTTGTTTTCGGGCGCTGGAGTCCGGGCGCCGCGTTTCAGATAGCGCGCATCTATAGCAATATTTGCGTCGGGGAAAGGGGGGGCGTGATTTTGCGGCCTTGAACTCAGCTTAGGTTGGAGCGCCTTGGGCCGCTGGTCCTTCAAAGATCTCAACCACGCAGGCCCCAATGATCAGGCAAGCTCCGATCCATTCCAGCATCCCCATGGCCTCTTCAGGCAGCATCCAGCTGGCAGTGAGGGTGGCGACAATGACTTCGCTCATCATCAAGAGGGCCACACGGCCGGGAAAGAGAAATTTTTGTGCCCAGAAGATAATTAATATCGACGGCAAAATGATCCCAATGGAAATCACAGTTGAGGCGGCTGCGACCTGTTGCAAAAGCGCCAGGCTTGGAGCCGAGGTTTGGCCCCATAGAGCCCCGAACAATAGTGCGAATACAGAGGCGAGGCAGAACTGAAACAGCAGCAACGTCGGCATGGGAACTTCGCCATAACGTTTGATCATCGCGCCGCCCACGGCCCAGGTGATGCCCGAGAGGAACCCTAAAGCATCCCCCATGTTCAGAGGGACCTGCCCGCCGCCTTGGGAGACCAAAAACCCAAGGCCGAGCAAGCCAATCGCAATGGCGATCCAACGGCCGCGGGTGACTTTTTCTTGCAGCCAATAGCTGCCGATCAGCGTTGACCAAATTGGCGCGAGGTAAAACAGTAACGTCACACGCACCACTGAAGAGAGCACAAGACCGATGGTGAACAGCGCCACGGTTAAGCCCATAAACACGCCAATCAAAGCCCCGCGGCGCAGATGCGGCAGCTGGCTGCGCAATTGCCACAAAAACAGTGCCAGCGCGACAAAAGCAGCTGGAATATTGATCAAAGCCACGGCCCAGTCTTCGCGCACGCCCATCCCTGCAAGGTAGCGCAGCGGAATCCAATATAGCCCCCAAATTCCTGCTGCGATCAACACAGCGAGGGAGGCAAACCGGTTTGAGGGATTGGCAAATCGCATACAAAATCTGTCCAGCAGATAGGGCCCATTGTCTAGCCCAAATTTAGACGGCGGCCCCCAAACGCAAAAAACCGCACCCCGAAGGATGCGGTTTCAAAATCTCGGATTGGACAGATGCTTAGCGGCGCAGGCCCAAACGTTTGATCAAATCTTGGTAACGGGCTTCGTCTTTGCTCCGCGCATAATCCAGAAGCTTACGACGTGTAGCCACCATTTTCAGCAAACCGCGGCGCCCGTGGTTGTCTTTTTTATGGGTTTTAAAGTGCTCAGTCAAAGTCGCGATGCGCGACGACAAGATTGCAACCTGAACTTCAGGGGAACCTGTATCGCCCTCTTTGATGGCGAATTCTTTCATGAGCCGTGCTTTTTCTTCAGCAGTAATCGACATCGGGGTCTCCTTTTAAGGTTAAGGGTTATGGCGCAGGCCGGGATGTCGTCCAGCAAGGCCCGTGGAGGCACCGCTCTAAACCTCACGAGGAATCTGAGCGATGGCTGCGTATAGGGAAGTTTTTTGCGAAAGGGAAGGGGATTCTCTAGGGCGCAAAGAAGGGTGCGAAAGCGGCAAGAACAGCCTGAGGATTTTCCTCCATAACGAAATGCCCAGACTCGCAGACGCTGGCCTCCATCGCAGGGGCCCAGCTGCGCCAGATCTCTGCGGCACTGCCACTTTTGGCGGGGAATCCATGCGCGCCATAGAGCAAGCGGAGCGGTGCGGTGATCTGTTTTCCGGCGGCTTTATCCGCCTCATCCAACGCGCGATCAAAACTGGCTCCTGCGCGGTAATCTGCACACATGGCATGAACCCGCGCGGGGTCCAGGGCTTGGGCGCGGTAACTGTCGAGAGCTGCGGGGGAAAAGGCCGCAAGACTTTTGCTCAGCGTCCATTGCGCCAAAGTCCAATCCACATAAGCGACAGGGTCCGCCCCGATCATCCGTTCTGGCAGGGGGGCCGGTTGGGCCAGAAACGTCCAATGATAGGCGGCCATTGCAAGATCTGCGGTCCAGCTGGCCCAGAAATCGGCTGTCGGCACAATTTCGATAATGCCCAGCTTGCCCAGCCGCTCTGGATGGTCCAGCGCAAAACGATAGGCGACCCGCGCGCCGCGGTCATGGCCGAGGACATCTGCGCGAGAAATATTCAGCGCGGTGAGAAGCTCGGCCATATCCTGAGCCATATTGCGCTTGGAATAGGTGGTGTTGTCTGCATCATTCGCAGGCGCGTCGCTTTCGCCATAGCCGCGCAAATCGGGAATAATCACATCATGGTGCTGCGCCAATTGCGGCGCCACAGTTTCCCAACACATGTGGTTTTGCGGAAAACCGTGGATCAACAGCAGGGGCGTTCCCTGCCCGGCGCGATGCACAGCGAGATCGACGCCGTTGCAGCGGATGACTGTCTTTGTGAAACCTTCAATCATGTCCAAACCTCGGGCTGCTGAGTATAGGCGATATAAAGCGGATGTTTGGGATGCCCGGCCTTTGACAGGCCCAAATGCAACACCGAACGGCCCGACGCGCGCAACAGCGCCTCGACCTGAGGCCCGCGGTTCAAATGCGCGCCATGGGTGCCCCAGGCGGCAATCACCTGATCGCCCCATTGGCAGGCCTCAAGAATCGCTGCGTCATTCTCGGGACCGATGGGATCAAGGGCGGCGCGCATCTTACGCGGGTCGGTGTCGCGCCAGGCAAAGATATTGGTCACGCGAAACCCGCCAAAGCCCAAGGCCCGCGCCCGCCGCTCGCAGCGCTCAACCGTGGGGTCGTTTTGCACCTCGGTGGCGGTGGAAGGGTTGAGCATGACAAAGCTCAACCGCCGCCCCTGCGGCTCCCAAACGCGGGTCAGAGCATAGCGATAGCGTTCGCAGTCGGAATAGACCGCGACGCTGGGCGCATCGTCTTTGATATGAGAGCGGGTGATCATGGCCTATGCTGGGTCATTGCGCGGCGGAGTTCAAGAGCGTTTGCCCCGCGCGGCCTATGGCCAAGCCTCTGATATCTTGCCATTTGTCAAAATATTTTGCAGGCTCGCGCTGGCCGGCCCATTGGGGCGGCGATATTTGATGACAAAGTGATTTGAACCGATGAGCGATAGTGAACCCGACCAGATTTTGGCAGAGGAGAGCGACAACCCTTGGGTGAAGCTGATCCTCTGGACGCATCAGAGCCCACTCCGCCCAGCCGTGCTCTGGAATGGGTTCATGAGGTATTTGGTTGAAGAACGATTGAAGCACTTGCAACCCGAAAATTTTACAGAGGAACAGCGCTTAGGACTTATGAAACGATGGGGGGCTTACAGTGCGGAGTTAATGCACCACTTGCCATTGGATGACGATGAACTGGCGGAAGCGAAAAACTTGTTTCCGAAGGATACCGATTTCCGGAAATTGGAGCCAAGGATAACGATCGATGACCATAGATTCAGCGAGGCGTTAGATTTCAACAGCGCAATTTTTTTAAACGAGATCAAATTTACAAATTGCCTTTTCAAGCAAAGCGTTGATTTTCGAGATGCAAATTTTGAACTAGAGGCCTCATTTTCGGATTCTGAATTTTTGGATGAAGTCAATTTCGGACAGGCTCGATTCCACGCTGGCGCTATGTTTGATAGCGTTACTTTTGGTGGCCAGGCTGATTTTTTTTGCCAGCGGCTTGACGATTATTTTGGAGCAAATTTTAACGAAGCAAAATTTGAAACAATGATCCCCATCTTCTACGGTCGAAACTTTCATCCGGGCTGTAAATTTCATGCGGTGACCTGGCCAGAAATCCCAAAAAGAAATGGTCCAAAGAGGCCTGTAGCCAGTATCGAAGACACTTTGCTGAACCATATCAACTCTTACGAGTACATCCGCACCCAAGCTGAAAAAATCGGGCAGCTGGAGCTGCGTAAAGAGATGATCCGGCGGGAGCTGGCTTGCCGCGCGGAGATCGCAAAGCCATCATTTGAACGGCTTTTGCGCAAAGCCTATGGCTGGATTTGTGATCATGGCACCTCAATTGGCCGGCCGGCTCTGGCGCTGTTTGGGCTGTGGGTTTT
>ERZ1039804.1557-NODE-1557-length-12778-cov-7.583746_pt1 | contig 12778 bp, 10 predicted proteins | sample MGYA00383089_ERZ1039804 | MGnify/ENA primary metagenome ERZ1039804 (study PRJEB29581, sample SAMEA5548359) | metagenome | biome: marine; feature: coastal; material: water | depth 1 m | study: Short-term variability in the microbial, nano- and picoplankton...
TTTTCAAAAAAGACGATATTGGAAACTTTACGATTTTTCAAATAAGTGACTACAAGTCTGTTAGCATAATTAGACAACTATATGATTTATTTGTTTCATATAATAGTCTTAATTGTATTTACTACTCATCAATTCATAATGGTTTCAATCACTATCTGTTGTCTCATCATCATCATATAAATAAGCACAATGCTGTTTCGTAACGATGTGTCTACTCTTATTACTATGTGAGTATTCGCCACCACACACATCACACACAACACGATTATTTTGTTTTTGACGAAGTGCTTCACGATTTGCTTCATAATACGCAATTTGTTTTAGTTTAATTGTTTGCTTATTTTTCTCATAATATTTTTTATTCGCATCGCGATATGTAGTAGTCATTATACTTAATATTGAAATATATTAAAATGTTTTTATAAAGTAATAATATATAATGAATGATAATGATAATGAATTCGTTGATGATTTAACCATACTTCCAGTAAAAGTGCCGCCGGTTGAAAAGAAAATAAAACACCATCCCATATTACCAGATGTGAACAAAGGAGCGTGTTTGATTGATATTGCTAAACCGCGATCCGGCAAAACATTAAGATTAGTGAATTACTTGCAAAATCCCAATTTTTATGCTGATAAATTTGATGCGGTATATGTTTATTCGTCTACGATGAGTAATGGTGATGATACTGCTCGTTTTTTATATGATGCGTATGGAGATACGATTTATAGTGAATATAGTGACGCACATCTCCAAAGTATTATTGATTACCAAGATAGCATACCGAAAGCACAGCGTCCCAAGATAGCATTAGTTTTTGATGACTTTATCGCATTTCCAAATATAAATAAAAATAGTTTAATGTTTAAGATAGCAACATCTTACCGACACCACAACATCGGTTTATTGCTTTATAATACCCAGATGATGAAATATCTCCCACCAGTTGTAAGAGCAAGTGCGAATTATGTTATTTTGTCTCAAAATTCCAATATGAAGCAAGTTGAAGCATTAGCGGAAGAGTATGGTGGAACGTATGGTGTAGATAATTTCAAGCACATTTTTGAACAAGCAACTTCCATTCCATATGGATTTTTATACATGGATTTATACGGATTTACTGGAACAAGCAATAATCCAAAAGCATATTCTAACTTTAACAAACTATTATATGAAGCACCTATTTCGTATACGCGTAATAAAAAAACATTACAAATGGGTGTTATAAATGAAGAAGATGAATAAAAACTTTATAAAAAAGTAATATTGTATATAGTATATGGTAAAATTTATTGAATTTGAAGAAGAAGTGCCGGTAAGTGAAGAACTGGACGCAGATTTGAAAATAATTAACGCTGACCTTCCACCAGCACCAGAAGATTTAACGTCATCACCTTTTATTACGACACCGAAACGGAAACCAGCATTCAAACCAGAACCACCGAAATCGAGTGATATTGAGATTGAAACACAAATGGCTGTACATCAAGAAGAAAATGAAGTCATAGTAGAAGAACAAATACAAGAGACACCAAAAGGAAAGGTAAAATCATTGAAACCAAAGAAAGCATTAACTGAAAAACAAAAAGCACATCTTGAATTAATGCGAACAAAGAAAGTTGAAAAAGCACAAGCAAAAGTGAATAAAACATTACAGAAAAATAATATTGTAAGAGAAGCACAACCGATAGCACCCACCGAAGAAGAAATGCGGACTATGGAGAGTGACGAATTTGAAGCATTCTTGAAAAATATGGATAGATTTGATAAGATGGTGAAGGCGGTAAAAAAGGAAGAAGAACGGAAACAACATGAAATCGCGCAAAAAGAAAAAGAAATGGAAGATAGAATTAGAAAAAAAATACAATTAGAAAATAATCAAAAACAAAATATTAGCACACCGAGCGTCCCACTGACTAGTATTCCAGTGATACAACAACCACAAGAACAATCATTTGGAATGTATTCCAATATGTTTGGATATTAAAAAAAAATATATTATAAAAAAAACATCTATTATATAAAAGATGGGTGACTATGGAAGTGAAATTGACCGCATTAATGATTTAATCAAACAATCAAAAACAGACGCTTCGTCTGGCTTGGGTAATGAAATAGCCAACGCGCAATCACTTGCTACTGAAAATTGGAATAGTAAAAATGCCGACTATACTGCGAAATATGGACATCTTGCCGAAGGTGGTGGTGCCGAGATCGCTGGCGCTTTTGGATTGAAAGGAATATTCAAAGGTGCTCAAAAATTACAATCGCTTTATCAAAAACACAAAGCACAAACGAGTGAAGGAACGACGGAGCAACCATTAACCGAACAGACCGCAGCAAATAATCCCACTGCCGAAGATGCGCAAGCACCAGACAATTTACCAGCAGAAGACGTTCCAGATGTGCCGAATGTTGTCGCTGACGCACCGCCAGATTTGGATTTAAGTGGTCCGCCGGTAGACGCCGCTGCTGGACCGCTAGATAATGTTGGAGCAGAGAGTATGACGAGAGTTGGTAATGCTGGTCGTGGCGCAACAGAAGAAGAAGGACTGACCCAAGCAGACACCACAGCGCCTACTGGCGAAGGTGCTGGTGGAGATTTATTTGATGCCTATCCACGTATTGGCGCAAATAATCCAGCGAGTGATGTCGGTCGTCCACCGATTGAAGATTTAGATGCTCCGGCGGCGGAAGGTGCTGGCGAAGGTGCTGCTGCTGGTGCGGCGGAAGGTGCTGCTGCTGGTGCTGGTGAGACTGCCGCAGCAACTGGTCTTGGCGATATTGTTGCTGCTGGAATTCCGGTCGTTGGTGAAGGACTACTTGCCGTTGCTGGACTGGTCTCAATCGGCGAAGGTTTGTACCACCTTTTCCATCACAAGACAACCCAACCGACAATTACGACTGCGCCGACTGGTGGAATTGCTCCGCCATCTCAAACGCTTACTAAAAAATTTGCTTTATCTATCCCTTCAATCGATAGCGCTGCCGATCAACCGGCATCCGTTTCTTCATTCTAATGAAACATTAATTGTAAATTGTTCTATTATGTTTAATAATTAAAAAAAAATATTAAATATAATTTCTTTATAGATATTATAATGTTTAAAGCAAATGACCCTAATAGTTACGTCCCATCTCGTTCTGTCGCCATCAAACCGGAAGTAGTGAGTGACGTTGGAATGAACGAACAAATTCGTATTAATATTCCCAGTTTTACCGGCTTTGTTGACCCCAATCAAAGTTATTTAAAATGTGATATTAATTTTAAAAATGCGATTGGTCAACTCGTCCCAGACCCAAATGGTGGCGTACATAGTTTATTTCGTAATGTATTATATCGTGATGGAAATAACGCCACAACTTTGGAATTGAATGAAGATTATAACGCAAATAAATCACTTCTCAATCATTTTACAAGAACGCCAACGGTTGCGCACAAACAAGAACTTTTTTCTGGTGTCCAGTCTACTATCGGCGACACCCATGATGAAAAAACTTTATATTATGGCGCACGAGCGATTGCTGGCGGTTCTACTGGTGCTGACCCAGACCGAAGTGTGCGAACATCAAACACCGTTGAAGTTCAAACGACACTCAATTCTGGTATTTGGAAACAAGGAAATATTATTCCAGTATCGGCAATGAATGGATTAAGAGTCCAGATTGATACCGATGATATTCTTCGTGCTTGTCTGTATACCGACCTTACTGGTGATGATATTTTGAGCACCACCACCGGTCGCTTCTTTTCTTCAACGTCTGCCGATAAAACAGCTGGCGGCGAAAAAAGAGAAGACGCCGCTAATTATGATGTAGAGATTGATTGTGTAAGCACGCAAAACCCTTTCGGCGTTGGCGATTTACTTTACATTAGAGACGCTGGGTCGGCGATTGGTGCTGGAAATGAAGAAGTTCTTGGAACTGTTATTGGATTTAGTGATAATGGTGGAAATCTTCGTATTACATATGTTCCAGATCGCCTTCGCGCAGTTGGACTTACAAGCACACACGCCACTGGTTCTATTGTTTATTACAGAATGAATAACAGAACACTTGGACGTAAATATTATACGGAAGCGGATGCTGCTGGTGATGTAAAAAATGGAACAATCACAGCGCCTTCTTACGTTTTGTCTAACATTGAGATGGTTGTTCAATCGGTTCAACCGCCACCGCAGTATGTTGAAGGATTACTCCGCGCAGCAAGTAGCGAACGTGGTGTTTCATTTGATATTTGTACATATGAATTATTCCGTCATAATCAGTCCAATACCGCTGGACTGACGCAATGCCAAATTCCAACATTGATGACGCGCGCGAAATCACTCTTTTCTCAACCGCTTTCGGTAAATGATGCGAGAACCTTTCGGTATTCATCGCTTTCTGGAATTGTAGACAATGCTTCATCATACGAATGGATTTTTGGCACCCAGCATTACCCTTCGCGACTTGTTCCATTAGAACGATATTCGCAAGCAAAGGGAGCAAATGGGACTTTTGGAAGTGAAGCACTCCACGTGAGCGAACTTCAAAAAGCAGTGGTTAATGTAAATGAACCAGTTAGAAATCTTCAATTAATTAAAGACCATTTCTGTGTTGCTAGAAGTTTAACAAAATATGGACAAGTCATGGATTTATCCCCCCAGACGTTGTCTCTCCGTATTGACTACAATACTGCTGGTGCTGAACAGAAATTATTTAACAACTATGTATATGGTCTGCGACGTATTACAATCTCACGTGGAAGAGTTATGGTGAGCCAGTAAGTCAAACGCATTCATTTTCTAGAAATAAATGAACGAGACAAGATAAAATCTATTTAATATAATTAAAAAAAAATAATAAATAAATTAATGTATTTATTATATATATAATGAGTTCTTCTATGCCCAATATTGTCTCCGTTGAAAAATTTGAAGTTTTGCCAAGCAATCAGCCGGCTAATAATACCTATTCATTTCGCGGTGGAAACCCAATTATTACCATTTCTATTCCAGCCCAAGCAAAATACCTTCGTCCATCATCTGTAAGAATTAATGGAACACTGCGATTAAATACTTCTGCTGGCGTTTTGCCGGACAATGGTAATTTAAAAGCCGGCGGTGCTGTGGACATTGGTCTGTCGTCGCGTGTTGGCGTCCATTCGGTATTTCAAAATATTGTTTTATCAAGCGAAGCCACCAACCAGTCATTGGAAGCAATTAGACAATATGGGCGTCTGGTGTCTACCATTCTTTCATCCACTCACACACCGCAAGATTTTATGACTGAAAAATCGTGTGTTGCCGTTCTTAATAGTTTAGAGCAAGCATCTAAAAATCTTGTAAATAATGAAATTCGTTTTTCAATTCCGCTTTATGCTGGTCTGCTTCAAGGTGGAAATCCAATCCCACTTTCGCAGAATGGTGTCAATGGACTGCGTGTTCAGTTGGAACTGGCGAGCGATCAGCAAGTCTTATCTGGCGCAAATGCTGGCGACGCTGCTGGTGCATTTTACCAGTTAAGCAATATTTCACTTTCTGGCGATTTGCTCGTTCCAGATGACGCTGGTGTCCAGCAATTGTCGGTCGCTGGGTCTGGTGGATTTCAGTATAATTCATGGAGTTCGCTGTATTCAGTTATTAATTCAAGTGATTCAACCCAGACGTATAATTTAGCAAGTTCGCAAGTTCTTTCTGTCGTCCATACCTTTTTGCCGGTGAATGCTTCAAACAATTATGCTGCTGATGGTTTTGCTAATCCGGCACTTGCTAACACTGATGGAACTGGAACTAATTATGACCAACCGTGTAATTTGAAGAGAGTGTCGTTTTCACGTGGTGGTGTAAAACTTGGATTGGATTATGAGATGGATTGTGAAGTCCAGAACCAAGAAGGTATACCAGAGACACAAGTAATGATGAATTATTTGAATGCATTCCAACCGATTTCTACTTTATCCAGAATGTTAAATAACAAGCAACTTCTCTCGTATGGCGGTAAGGACCTTGTTCCATACCGACCGATGGATCAACTTGCTAATCGTCAAGTCGGTCAGTCGTTTGACGCACAAAGAAATTTTGGGATTGGTTTAGCAATGGATAGAGTATCAAATGTTGGCGTCAATTTTAAGGGACAATCGTATGCTACACGCATTGTTAGTGATTTAGATGGTAAATCGCCGAACGCAGTGTTTACCTTTATTCTTTCAAAGAATGTTCTTCAATATTCGCCGAATGGGATTATGATAGCAACTTAAATTTTAATATATAATTAAAAAAAAAATAATAAATAAATTAATGTATTAATTATATATATAATGAGTTCACTTCCACCCATTCTTAACGTTCAAACTTTGCCTACAATCAATAATATGGAAATCAAAACCGAAGTTCTTGACCCTATTACGTCGTCTAATCAAGAAGTCGTCTTCCAAATTCCCAAAAATGGTATTCTTGATGGCGGTAGTTTTGTATCACTCGCCGTGAGAACCGCCAGCGGAGTGAGTGACGCATTTTTTCCCTTACAGACTGGAATACATGGATTAGTGAAAAATGCATATCTTATGTCTGGGTCAAAGGTCATTGCTTCAACCGAAGAATACGGACATTACCAGACTATGGCGAGATTATTTGAAACACCAGAGCATCGTGCCTATATTGAGCAGATTAAGTCTGGAACATCTATGGATAGATTTAACCAGAATGATGTCGCGCTTGGACGCATTCAGCCGAAAGACCTTGCGTATACGACATTTGATGCGGCGGCAACCGCTCGCGCAGTCGTACCAGATTTGGTTAAACCCACAGACGACGACAGCACAACACCAGTTTTTTCTGTTCCACTCTCGCATCTTATTCCATTTATGCGAAGTAGGCAGTTACCGCTTTTTGCGATGAAAGAAAATATTTACCTTCGCCTTGTGTTTAATACACAAGTTGCTGCTGGCGATGTCGGTAAAGTGTGTTGCTTTCCAGACGGCAGCGGTTCATCACCGGTAGTTGTTCCCAGTTTATTTAATGTTAAATTTTACAGCGACCATCTTTATTATTTAGATGGTTCAATGGAGCAAACTCAATCGGCAATTTTTAGTGATAATGGTCTTTCGTATTTGTTTGAAGATTCAATTCTTACCAACGCACAGATACCAGCAGTAACCAACCCAACTGCGCCAGCAGTCACAGAACAGCGATTTGAACGAGACATTGCTGTGAGTGGAAGAGTTGTTCGTAGTCTGTTGCTCCAAGAAAAACCATCTGGTGAAAAACATCCAGTTTGTGGAGATTATATCTCCAAGTGTATGACGACGGATGATTCACTTAATTACAGAATTAATGAACAGCGAATTTACGATAGAGATTTGACAACACCATCGCAGAAATATAACGAACTTACAAATGTGATGGGTAAGCCATTACAAGTCCCTTCGCAGTTATATTCGTTTGATAGTGATTCATCCAAAGCGCGAGCAGATCGTCAGTTAGACCAGAATTCGGTCTACATTGGACAGATTGAAGGACATCAGCTTCCAACAGCAACCGCGACGCTTGCCGCCGATCGAGTAACTGATATTCGTGGTATTAACCACTATACTGGTATTGACCTTACCACTTCTGGAATGAATGTTTTGGGCAATGGGCGAAGAATTGGTGTAAAACCGATTATTGTTCAAAAGACTGAACTTCGTCCAGTTGGATTTCAAGGCGCACGTGAGATGCGGTGCTGGGCATCAGTGGAGCGCACCATTACCATTAAGGACGGAACTGTTATGTTGAGTGCTTAATCGTAAATAATTTATATATTAATATTAAAAATAAAACATAATATTAATATATGGCAAAATATATACTTGTAGAAGCAAATAGATTACGTGGTAATCAAAGTTATAATAATATTAGCGAAGAGCAAGACATATTTAAAAACAAATGGATAAATAATATTGCTCCATCTGGACTTGTTATAAATACTGGTGACCAGTTGGCGATACAAGATATTATCGTTAATAGTCGTGGAGCAAGCGACGATGTCATGGAAATTGACGCATCTATTAATGAAAATGGATTTTTAGACAATAAGGTCGTGGTGGAACATTCTTTTTATATTAATCATATTGCAAGAAATACAGCGAGAATGCCTTTTTATAATCATTCTACATATCGTGGTATTGGCACTGTTGTTGCGCCAACGGTGGACACATCCACTTTAACTGGTTATCAAATCAATGCCGAGAGCGGACAAGCGCTAACACCTATACAAGCATTTTCAATAGCCAATATGAAATTGATGCTTTCACGACGAAGTCTTGGTGAAACATTCTTACCACCGAGCAACATCGGTGGTCCGGACTGGGATATAACAAAGACATATAGATTAAAAAATTATTGTGCTGGTTCTATGTTGTGTACGTTAGAGACAAAGACCATTGGTGCTGGTCAATCTGGTGTTGTTAACAGCGGATACGTTGTCGGTGTCTACACCACGACGACTACGCAAACACCGGCTGCGAGTGGAATGACGATACGTATTAATTCGGTAAAAGAAGAAGAAGGTATATATGGTATTATAGATGATTGGGACGTAGTAAGTCTTGGAACTGGTTATGATGGAACCGCACCAGTGGTCATACCGAATGGTGGCGATGGACAGCCGGTTGTTGGAACAGCAGCGGAATTCAACGTTATTTTATTTCCAGATTTGGATTCATATCAATCAAGCGACATATCGCCGGCAGATGGTTCACGTTTCTATTATGCTAATCACGATTATACTGGATTGGTGAATAAGATGGATGCTAGCGCACCACCAGACCCAGACGTTGTTGAAGCATCTACAATGGTTGAGACGATGGGAAAACGTACACAGAAGGTGACGCTTGAAGCCAAAGGTGGATTTCTCACACCAGACAATTTAGCCACCTTACTCACCGACCAACTCCATGAACCATCGCGTATTTCAAGACGCAATAACATAGCACCTTATATTGATTTAACTAATTTTACATTTAATCACAGAATACCTTATCAACCACAACTTTCAACAGTCGGCAATCCGGTTCTTATTGAGACACCCACGTATAAAGTCATACCATCTAATTTTGACTATACGTGTATTGATGGGAAAGCAACGGTTGCTGGTGCGCGACGTGGCTTCTATAATGGACTAGCGTATAAAGACGCAGACCGCTTTTTCGCATTTAAAGAATGTTTTTATAATTTCAATTATGGAGCAAATAATGAAGTTACTCTAAAACCATCAAACGATATATCGTCTGGAACTGTTGGTAGTGACGATTGTATTGGTGGTGATTTTGGAAACCAGACGACTGGCGATTTGGGAATGAGAGTATGTTCGTTAAATCGCTTTCTACCGAGCGCGAATGGTAAGTCTGTAAAGGCAGACCGCGTGTCGCCAATTGTAACGAATATGCTCTGGACTGAAAGTAATTTAGAAAGAATATCAAAAGCATTTCGCAAAGCAGAAACATATATTGGCGACCAATCATTAGATGTGGACGTAACGAGTGGAAATTATTTTGCTTCGCTTTGTGTTAATTTAGACATTGGTATGTACGATGACGAGTTGTCCACACAAGGACCACTTACAAGAAGTGCTGATATTGCGTCACAATATCCACCCTACGCAAATCAAAGAGTAAAGTTCCAACCACTTTACTCAATGGCAGATACTAACACACCGCTCGAAGTTCCAACAGATGTTGGTGGTAATAATACTGGATACCAACGAGACATAAATAATCACGTAAATGATGGACAGCAATTATCGTCTATTTGGGTTCGGTCAAGACACGATAATAATATTCAATTTGGTAATGGAGATATTAATTTAACCCAATGGAAAGAAGCAAATCAGCAACAATTATTTGATACCGAAGGCACGCTTGAAAGTTTGTTTCAAGGGAGTTGGGTAGATGAAGATGGAAATACACAGAACCAACAGACAGCCATTCAACGGAGTGATTATTGGGATATTTGCGTGACGCCGGTATTTGGTAGAAATAATAGCAATGGACATATGTATAACGATAAACCATTTATTGCTTTTATTAATGCGTTAGAATTAGATGAAGGTGGAACATTTGATAAAAATAATCCATTAAATTCAACGTGGAATATAGATATTAAAAATTGTGGTGTTGGTGAGCAATTGGGACTTGACCCATCATTTACAAGAAACCAGTGTGTCGCATCATTATCGCCTATGCTTGGCGACAATACAGATAGTGCTGGTGTCGGTGTGAATCGCGAAGATTACATGAATTTACAATATATTGGTTCAGTAGATCCAAGTATTAAATTTGACCCATCGTTGTCTCGCTTTGCTGTTAGTGATTTGAATACACAAACGGTTGTGTCTAATGGACTATTGACTGATATACCAGAAACGATTGAGCCAAATGGAGACCCAGAACAACCAGTCATAAAGATTAATAGAAGTGGTCAAATATGTCCACAACGTCAAAAATGGAAAGGCGCGGTCGGCGCAGACCCAGACGTGGGATTTACCATATCGCCGTTTGAACAAGCACGACAAGCAGAAGGAACTATATTAGATAGTCAAAGCGGTATAGCCATTGAGAATTTATATTTGATTGATTCAAGTAATACCGAGACAAATGTTAAAGATGAAGAAACATTTAATTATTGTTTATTGGATAAAATGGGATTTAGATTAAATCAGTTTATACCAGCATTTGGTGGTGAACAAGCATTTTTTACAAACGCATTTATTTACCAGTCCATTGCAAATTCATATAATCAACAATCATTGAATACAATAAAACCGATGACCACTGGTTCATATGTCTCTTCGGCAGAAGTCCAAACACTCTCAACAAATACAAGTAGTCAACCGATGTATGATTTAGGAGTTGAAGCGTTGAGAGAAGCAGTTCCCAATATCACATCTGGATTATTAACTGCTTTTAATCTTCCAACAAAATTATCATATCCGTATTTATGTGTTTATTCGTCTATGCCGAGTGCTGGAACTGATACGGAATGGATTGGCGGTGGCGATGGACATAGTAAAATCCCTTGTATGGGTATTCTCACACGACAGAATAATGAAGGAGATTTCTTTTATACGACCGAGACAAGTTATAATTTTACTGCTACAAAAGACTTTACGTTGAGTGAAGTTGAAACAGAGTTTAGATTACCAGATGGTTCTAGACCCAAGTTAGAACCACAATCGTGTGTTATTTATAAGATAACAAAACCAATTCAATCGGTTTCGCCAGAAAATATACAACGAGTTCAAACAACAAATAAAAATTCTCGTACGTAATATATATATGACAAATAAGGGAAGTTTGGAAGAATTAAAAGATGCGGAACAAATTCGGCATTATCGTAAAAACTATTATTTAGAGAATAAAGAGAGAATATCAAAATATCAAAAAGAATATTATTTAAAAAAAAAAGGACTTCCACCGACACATAATTTAAAATGGCGTGGTGTTCCCATCAAAACAATGACGAAAGAATATGGAAACTTTACAATTTCATTTAAATAAAAAAATAAATAAAAATAATTTCTTAATAGAAAGTATAATGAGTGGGACGTTTGGACAATATCAAGATCTTCTTCTTTCCAAGTTAAGTAATTTGAATGATGCTTCAACATCTAATACTATAATGACTGCTACAACCGATGTAGCAGACCACGCAACAGCGAAGCGATTGCTTTGTGATGAAGATGGTCATTTACAAGTTGACGTCGTTTCCATGAGTGGTGGCGGTGATGCGAGTGCTGCTAATCAAACCGCCGGTAACGAATCTCTTGCCGATATTTTAACTGAATTACAGACACCGACAGCCCTTGCGAGTGAGAACTCGCTCCAAGCCGTTGATTCTTCTATTCAGTCGTTGAGTAGTGATATTGGTGATGTCGTCAGTGCCGTCCAAGATTTAGACACACCAATCCAAGATGTGGGTAGTTCTGTCAATAACGTAGATGCGTCGGTTCAGTCGGTTGAGAGTGCTATCGGCATGATGTCGCTGAAACTTCCATTAGCATTATCGTCAAATGGAAATCTTCAAGTAAGTATTGAAGAAGGTGGTGTTGAAACACAACTTCCAACCGCATTATCTTCTGCTGGTAATCTTAAAGTCAGTATTGAAGAAGGTGCTGGTTCGCTGGCGACATCTGCTTTACAGACTGTTGGCAATGCGTCGCTTTCATCTATCGCATCCAATCTTTTACCGGCGGCGACTGCGGCGAACCAAGCAACGCTCTCGGCAAAGTTGCCGACGGCGCCGGATAGTGATGGACGTCTTATGGTTGCTGGTAAGGCAGTATCAAATGTTGCTGTCGCGAGCATTGCGACATCGGTGGCGATCGGTGGAAGTCAAAATGTGAGTTGGAATACCGATGGTTATAGGTCGGTAAATATATATGGTGGTGTTTCTGTTGGTCAGTCAATTAGCACTGGTTCTGGTTATGGTGTGTACGTTATCATTGAGAACTCACCGGATAATACGAACTGGTATTTCTATAAAGAGCTATACATTAATAATGGTATGAATTACGAGAATAACATAGCGAATGTTGAAACGGTGATTGCTCCATATATGAGAATGACTATGACGAATGATGATTCAGTGGCGAGACAAGCGAATCTCTATGTTCACGGAATTAAGTCAAGAGATTAAATTTTTTAAATCAAATAACTTATGTCCATCTATTTGGGGACAATTCAGTTTTGTCAAAGTGAATTTACTTTTGAAATAGAAAAAATAAAAAAGGTAAATAATAGTGAAGTAGAAATCC
>ERZ1039804.1559-NODE-1559-length-12767-cov-6.802155_pt1 | contig 12767 bp, 13 predicted proteins | sample MGYA00383089_ERZ1039804 | MGnify/ENA primary metagenome ERZ1039804 (study PRJEB29581, sample SAMEA5548359) | metagenome | biome: marine; feature: coastal; material: water | depth 1 m | study: Short-term variability in the microbial, nano- and picoplankton...
TCTTCTTTGTAGTTCTTGATGCATTCTTCTTCCATCAACTCTACCATTTTAGAGTAAGAGATTTCTTCTCTATTAAGTTGCCATTCCAACTCTCTTACAAATCCTTGCTTTAAGTATTTACCCATTCTCTTTGGTGTTAAACGTACATTGGAAAATCTACACCATGTCGGTGCACGAATGAGTTGTGCACTTCTTCGTCTAATTCAATTCTTACATCAACATCACTATCTTTAAACATTCCTGTCAAAGCAGTAAGATCGAAATCAGTATATTCTTGATCATCGGTTTTATCTTCTAATGTTCTTAGTGCAGTTTGGTAAACTCGTAATGCTTTTACAATAATATCCTTTTGTGCCTGTGGTAATTTAATAGTGTTTCTCATCTTAGTCTACTTTTTCTTTTTTACGACTTTTCCAATCTCTATCCATTCTATTCTTTCTGTCATTTTTAAGAGCTTCGCGTTCTTTATTAACTGGAAATCTACTAAAGTTTCCCATTCCGTCCATATCCATATCATCGGCCTTAGATTCACCCATTTGACCATGTCTATCGTAATAGTTTGGATAGTTTTCTTCTCTCTGCTTTCTAGCACCATAGAAGATGTTCCATATTGTAAAATAGATGTAAACTGCAAATATCAGTCCACCCATAATAAAGAATCCTAGGTTCATGTGTTTCGTCTTTGTCTGATTGCTATCGCAAAGAGGAGGATAGTTCCTGGCCAGTGTGCCGAATACTGAGCTTCTTCTGTGTAACCTAATACTCCATACGTTACGGAATATAGAAGGCATGCAAATGCTAAAATTACTGGGTACCAGTTATTGAAGAATTTTCTAAATTTGTTAAATCTTTTCATTTTAGTTTTATTTGATGTTGCTTTAAGTCTTTTATGATGTCTTTTCGAACTGTTTCTAAATATTGTTCTCTTTTTTTATTAGATACAAATGGTACGGACCAGAATTGTTTACATTTTCTCCATAATGAAAGTCTCCATCCGAATACAAATGTAAATACTCCCATTACCAGCCTCAATTTAGGTGAGTTTAAATAAAGCGTTCTAACAGGTAGTGCAGGAGCACCATGTGTAATATATGTTCTTACCTTTTTGTCGCTTAGGAATGGCTTAGGATAAGCATACGGGCCTACCACTGGTACAAATTGATATGCATACCCTGGGGTTAACACTTCGTCAAAGAAAATCTCCATTCTAGGCGTTAATCTAAACCACCAAACCGGAGAGATAAAGTAGATACGATCTGCCCATTGAACTAGCTCTTTATATTTTTCAATAAGATCTGTTCTTGGTCTAGCAAAACTGTCACTGTATAATTCAATACATTCTACTTCGTTTAAATACCCTGGAGTATTTAAAAGAGTTTTCTTAAGAGTTCTATAAATACCATTATAGCAAAACGATCCCTCATCTGGATGGCCAATAACTATTAGGTTTTGCATTCTTTCCTTCTTACTCATAAAAATTTCTTAAATTGTGTTTCTTCTCTCTTCCGAGCTTGTTCTAATTTATTTGCATGATATTCTCTTGCATATTGTTCCATAATCTGGCTCATTTTAGTATAATGTGAAAATGCATCGCTATCCACAGCTAAATCCGGCCATTCGTTTTCGTCTAGCCAACTTTTAGCTTCTAGTGGCATACAAAAAATCTTTTAAATCATCTCTACTTGTTGGTACATCATCCCATTTCTTATCATACCAAAATGTTCTACCATTTCTATCTTTTCTCTTTGACATTTCAGCATTGCCATAACACAACATAAAGCGTTCTTGGATAGCCTCGTCTCCAAATGGATTATCCCAATCTTTAATGCTTCCACCGCCTTTAGCATACGCTAGAAGTGGAATATCACGGCATAGATCTAAGAGCTTAGGGTATTTTGCAAATTGCATACCGGCTGGCAAGAATGGATCTACATCTTCAGCTCTAAAAATAATTTCAGCTCTTAAGTAATTGCCAATACCATTGAAATATTTTTGGTCCATTAGCATTTCATATAGTGGCTTCTTGAGTTTAGTCAAGTTAGTCATAACGTTATCCCAAAATGCTTTGTATTCTGTAGTTGGATCTGGTCCTCTATTATCAGACCATACTAAACCCTGTTTCCATTTACCAAAACGCCTAACATCTACAAATGATAATGTAGTTCCGTCTTTACGATAAAATTTAAGGTGTGAATGTTTTACTTCGTCTCCAGTATTAGTTAGCTTAAAATGACCTGACATTCCCATTGTAATTCTAACAGGAATAAATTTATCTGAATTTTCATCTAAAAAGTAAAGCACCATTTCTTTACCTTTTGATTTAGCCTTAATTTTAAATGATTCAAATGGAATATCTAAATCATCGCATTTATGTACAGGATTCTTTTCTACTCTAACATAAGTAGCTCCTTCTGATGCTTGATTGACGTAATCTGATGTGAACTTGAGTTCTGCTAACTCTGGCATAATAGTGTGATTTAATAGTTATACCTTTTCGGGTATAATTGTTTCACTATCGTCATCTTTTATACCTTCTCGGGTATAATTCCAGGATTCTTCCCAGAATATTAACACAGGATATTGTGGTTTATGCAAGCTCATAGGTTAATTCTGCTTCTGGATCATTAATAACATTAAGAATAATAGGTTCAGGAGCTCCAGCTAGCTGAAGGATGTGTGCCAGTCGGCCAAACGCGCCAGCCCTGCATAATCCGTTAACTCCCTTTGACATGTCGTTACGGTCCTTTAAAATGGATGAGATGTGCATGTGAAAAAAACCTGTTTCGCTTAAATTAGAATAATCTAATATGAGTGGTTTATCAGAAATTATATTCATCTTCATAGTCTTCTAGATCGTTAATAGATTTAATATTCTTAAAATTAATTTTAGGTTCTCGGTTGCGTTGTTTTTTCTTTTTAAACTGCAACTTTTGTTGGCGGTCATCGCCTTCGTCTTGGGCCTTCATTGGCTTGCTAGACTTTTTCATTAGAAATTTAATTTGAAATTATTCTTTTGTAGGAGGAGTATACTTGGTATCTTTGTACTCCCAGCTATTACCTACTGGAGGGGTATTAAGAGTATCTGTTGAACACCATACTGGGGGTGGTGTTGTATTAGGAGTATCGTAGTATGGGTTAGGAGTATACATTGGATAAGAAGGTGGCATATAAGTATCTCCTTGAAGTAAAATTACAGCTTCTTCTGCTGTAATCTTCTTTTCATCTAATAGTCTTTGTACAATGCTTGCTTTTGTCATAATAAAATTATTAATTACCCATTTGATAATCGGATGGTGGCAATTCATCTAATAAGCTACCAGGAGCTGTGATGTTTTTAACCAATCCACTAAGTTCGGCTTTGATAACCCTTTCTTCATATTTAGCATATTCAAATTCACCCTTAATATAATCATTAAGCGCTTTTCCTTGAGAATCTGCTAGATTAAATTTATTCCATGTTTCTGTATCTACAGCTTCATAAACGTATGTTGCCCATTTAAAAACTACAGTCAATGTCTTATCTGTAAAATTGTAAGTTGCTGAATTAATAGTTGAGCTCGTGTAATGTGATGTTGTACTAGTTACCATAAATTAATCTGTTTAGTACTTATATAGAGATTTTGGATATTGTTTATTAGTCTCCTAATCCAGTTGGCAAATTGTTGATTTTGACACCTTTCGAAGTTAAAACTCTAATTAATCTATTAATATCGTCTGAGTTATTACCGCCTCCGCCACCGCCAGTAGCGCCATTAACTATACCTCCTACTACTTTACCTGGTAGGCTAGCTAGTTCTGACAACATACCTCCTTGAGCATCTTGTGCATCTCCAACTGATGTTTGGAATTCCATTAGAATATCTGCTAGACGTTGCATTGCAATTTCTAAAGATTCTCCCATTGCTGCAAGTATATCTGAAGGCTCGCCACCTTCAGCAAGAACTCCTAATGCCTCAAACATTCTTCTAGATTCTACTAATTTGTTATAGTCTACTGCGTTTATACCGGCTGAGATCTCAGGGAATGCTGTGGCTCCCATCGTAAGAGAGTTTCCAATTGTATGCCAAAGTTCTGTTTGCGCATTATAGCCTGCGATCGGTCTTAAGAATCCAACATCACCGACGAACATACCAGTCCATGCGGCCATTTGTTCTAGACTAGTTCCATTTACAGCACTAGCAATTTGAGGAGCTGCACCACCTATTTTCTGATAAGATGTACCGACTGCTTCAAATAAAGTACTCTTAGCTGCTAGAACTTCAACATCGTTAGTTACACCGCCATACAGTTTAGTAAACTCATTCATTGGTTCTGCAGCTACAGTATTAACTGATGCTACAATCATTGGAATAGCGACTGCCATTCTCATATAAGATGTTGCTAATGTTCTAAGCATCTTATTTTTTGGTTCAAACATTTCAGGAGGAGTTTCTCCACCGAATATAGATGAGAATGCTTTACCTTTTTCAACAGTAAATTGAGTAATTGCGCTAACAATTAAAGGTATTGCAACTCCTAACTTTTCATAAGTCCATCCAATTGCATATACTAATAATTTCTTAGCATTAAGATCTACGCCTTCATCGTTAGTTCCAACAATAGCCTCAATCATAGCTGATACTTTTTCTTTAACTTCTGCTCCGTCTGAAATTGAAGTTGTAATTGTAGTAACATCTGTAGTTGATGCTGCTAAGATACTATAAGGTTCTTTAATATTACGCGCAGCGTTAACACCATTAAAAAATGATTCTGTCCAGAAACCACCTATTACTGAAATAGTTTCTACTAGAGACGTAACTTTCTCTCTAAGTAATGCAGGGTCTGTAATACCCTCTGTAAGTGCAGCTGCAGATTCTACTGCTTCTGCTAATGAAGAATAAGGATCTGCTAGTTGTAATGCTATTTCAGCACCCTTTTCAAAATTAGATGAAGAAAACCATCCTCCGCCGTCGCCGACTCCTGATTTACCAACCTCTTCAAATACACCGGCTAAACCTATAATAAGTGCTTTTGTATTCTTAGCAAGTTTAGCAACTAGAGTATCTACGTCTCCGATTGATTTATATCCTGTTGCATTACCATCTTTATCAAATCCAGTTGGGAATTTAAGCATTGCCATAGACTGTACACCTTTTGCTAAATTAAATAGTGGTGTACCCATTTGTTGTACAACCTCAATACCTTTTTCATAAGCAGAAGAACTAAACCATGAACTACCTTGAGCAGCGCTAGATTCTCCAACTTCTGCAAATGCAGAACTTAAACCTGTTACTATTAATTTAGTATTGGCAATTAAGTTTGGTACTGCGCTTGTTAGATCTATAGTTTCAAATCCAGTTGGATTACCGTCTTTATCAAATCCAGTTGGGAATTTAAGCATTGCCATGGCTTGAACACCTTTTGCAATACCAGTAAGTGCTTTACCCATTCCACCAACTGCAGAAATACCTTGTGCTACGACTGATTTATCTCCACCACTTCCAGTTAAAGCAGCTAGAATTCCACCACCACCGCCTGGGTATTTTCTACCAACATCGGCAAATGTATCTGCTAGACCTGCCACGATCATTTTTACATTATCACTTAATTTAGGTAAATCAACATCTCCTATAACTGCTGTAAATACTCTAAGTCCTAATGCAATACCTGTTAATGCAGCACCTGCTAAAATTAAGGTTGGCGCTCCTGCCATAATACCTATAATTGCCAATGGTCCTAATGCCATACCATCTGCGATGGCATCCATTGCTGTTTCAAAGTTAGTTTTCTTACCACCGAAGAAGCCTTTTTCACCAGACCAGTTAAATGCCTTATTACCTTTTTCAGAAATAGTACCTAATTTAGCAAAGTTAAGTAATGATAGAGCTCCGATACCAACAGAGATTGCTAATACTGCAACTCCAGCTGCTGTCATTGCAACAGAACCTAATAAGATTAGAGGAGAAACTACACCGGCTGCTGCCATAGCAACTCCGATACCTCCTATAATTGCTCCCATTACAAGAACTTGATCCATTGTAACATCTTTAGTAGCTGCAGACATTATAGCCACACCAGCCCCTAATATAATTAATGCCACACCTGCAACCATCATAGAGGCTGCACCTAATGCTATAAATACGGCCGCTAAACCGGCAACACCAAATACAACAGCTAGTCCACCTATTAATAATAACATACCGACGCCCTCTTCAACTGTAGGTAATGATGCCATCATTGCAATTACACCAATTCCTAAGACTATTAATGCAACTCCTGCAATTATCATTGCAAGTCCACCTAAAGCTATATTAGCAAAGGCCATACCTGCTACTCCAAATACTAGGGCTAAACCACCTATGAATAATAACATACCCATACCCTCTAGAGGATCAGGAAGTGCCAATCTCATAAATCCAATACCAATTGATAGTGCAAATAGACCTAGACCCATAATAATTAATCCGAGCGCGCCTTTTACAATTGTTGCTATTTGATTTCCTATAAGGTACATAGTTACCCCTACAGCTCCAATTACCATTAATATACCTAATGTATCTAAAAAGCCAGGCATGATTAAATTAGCAATAGCTAATGCTACAGAAAGAGCTAAGATTGCGCCTGCAGCTAAGATTAAGCCCATTGATGTTTTCTTAATGGTTTTATTGATTCCCATTTTTTGAAAGAGCCAGAATACACCACCTAGTACTACTAATACAATTGCTGCTACAAATAAACCTTTCAGGATTGCTCCGGCAAATGCGTTCATTAACATCAAACCTAGACCGATAGTGATAATACCAAGTCCTAAGAATGCTAATGCCTTTGCATAAGACTCTGCTTTCTTTTCATCAATTTCGAACCCCTTCTCCCACATCTGGAATATTAGACCTAAACCAAAGGCAACCAGCCCAAATACAATAAGTCCTCCAATAACATGTTTTGCAAGTACTGCCATTAAAGCTAACGATAAACCAATTGATAAGATACCTAATCCTAACAAGACCATTGCCTGATTAAAAGTATCAAATTTCTCTAGGGCTTCTTCACCTAAGTGCTCATCTATATACTTAGCCATTGCAACAACACCTAAAATCAGAGGTACTGTAAATAACATACCTATAATTGCAATAGGTGCTATCAATACCATTGCTGCCATCATTAGTCCAAATCTCACAATTGATATACCAATGGCATGAAGTATTAATAATTTATCTAACTCGTCTTTTTCTAAGTTTTGAGTTGCCATTTTAATACCCTGTATAATAACATAAATACCACCAACCCAGACTGGGGCGGTAACTGCAGCAATCATTAAGATTGGTATTCCTATTACCATCGTTGCTGCAAACATTAATATAGATTTACCTATATCTCCTAATACTACTAATCCGGCATTAAGTGCACCGAATTTTGACGTTAAATCTTTACCACTCTCGGCCTTGTTTAACGCATCAATAATAAAGCCCATACCTAAACCAATAGGTTTAAGTGTAGGTGCTACTAAATTTAATACAATAGCTTCTTGAAGCCCACCGCTACCGCTTTTAGTACTTTCAACAATAGTTTCAATGGCCTCAACCATTCTGTCTATTCTATCAAATATCTCTCCACCTTCTTCAAAGGTTTCTGCGACAAGTAGTGTATTTTCACTAATTTCCTCTAGAAAGCTTCCTTGTTTGCCACTAAACTTATCAAACGCGGTTTGGAATGGATCCTTTTTAGGCATGTAACTACTTATTATTTTTACAGAAAAAGGGGTATGCTTAGGAAAACATACCCCTCACTCTTATTATATATCTCTACATTTTCGGCATCTTAAACGATGGCGTCTTCATAGAAGGGATCTTGGGCATCGAAGGCGTTTTATACTTAGAGCTCATTGCGCTCTGTTGATCGTTGGCCTGTTCTTGTTGATCCGATTGTTGCTTATTCTTATTCTTGATGTACTCCGACAGATTCTTGACATAATACCAATATTCGTAGTAATACATGTTTTCGATCTCTGAAGGCTGCATCCTAAGATGTATACCCAGGTAGAACTTTGTCTTAAAGTAATTCTCCAGCGAGATCTGAAATAATGAAAAGACTTTTGATGCCACCTGGGAACTCAAGAGGGGCTTTCACCAATTCTCCATTGTCTCCAGTAGTTTCTAATGTTGCTTGAACACCAATTCTCATTCTTTCAGCTAACCTATATACAATCATAAACTTTTTTTGATCCCAAGCTTTATAGTCTACTTCTAATTGAAATATTTTTGTTAAGCTTAAGGTTCTCCAATCACCTTGGATATAAGGTAATACTTGAATAAATGCCTTATCAAAATCTAGTTCTTTCTCATTACGATCTTTTAAGTATTGAGTAACCTCTTGCATAACACCAATTGTTGGTGGCGCCATGATGATTTCACCAGCAGAACGAGTTTTAATAACATACGTTCTCTTTTTATCATCATAATACCTTTCTATCTCCTCATCGATAATAGATGGTACTAAGTTTTTAACTGATAACTCAACTTCTTGTTGCTTTTTAGTCTTTTCAGTTTTACCAGATAACATTAACTTATTTTCTGGTTCCGGAAAAGTAAGATCTCTAATAGAAAGTAATAAAACAATTCTATCCTCTTCTAAAATATCTTTGTAAGATAGTCTTTTATTACCAGCAGTCATCTGTGCACATGATTCAACTATTGAATTTAACTTCTCTTCCATATCAATGTAGTTATTCTCATCCATTGTAGAAAAGTGTCTAATTTCAGCAGCTCTTGCAGATCTGATTTTAATTACACTATCAGCAGGATAAAATTTACCCATTGATGGTAAAGTAATCTGATCTAATACATGCCATCCTAATGCACTATCAGAAGATTGTGCTTTATCTGGTGTAAAATTTGCCATATTAACTCTACCTAAACCTGCAGAATCTACTGCTGCTTCCATGTCGTTTGCTGCAGGAGTGTTTGACTCGGCAGTTGGTCGATTAATACCGTCTTTGGCTTCTAAAGCTCTTGCCATTTTAGCTTCTTCAGCACTCATTTTGTTTTTGTCTTTGCTCATTTTATTTACTTTTTAGGTTTTTAAGATTTTGTTTAATGTAGGATCTCTGCTCTACACTTCTGTTACTTAATTCTGATTTAATTAGATTTCTTATGAACCCGCTAACGGATATGGGACGAGTCTCATTATCCAAAGCGTCGTTCAGAATAATCCTATTTACTTCCCTGACTTCCTCCTCGGTAAGCAGTACTTGTAATTTTTTTGTTAGTTTATCGCTCATAATCTCTTATTAACTGAATATTATATTATGTTTTTTAAAGTTAAAAAAAGAACGTGTTGTTTAGACACGTTCTTTATACTTAATTTATTAAATTAGTTCAACTCTTCTGAAAAAGTATCACACTTCCAACCTACTTCTAATGCTACTGCGTCTGCTGACTCGTAGTTAAGTTCACCAACAAGGTTTACACCTGAAGTGATGAAACAATCATCTAAAGTAATTTTTCTGTAAATATCACCTTCTCTGTTAAATTGTACAACAACTATTGTACCAACATAATTCTTTTTAAGACCCATTTCTCCAGTTTCTGGATTATATTGAGCTCTATACCATTGTCTTAATGTTTTGTATAAGTAAGCTTGGTTAGAATCATTTAAGTTAAGCGAGAAGCTAACTGTAATATCGATTGCAGTTGCACCAGGCATACCAGCGTAAGATCTATCGGAGAACTTATATTTCTGTCCGATTGCATCTACTGCAGGAGCCATAGTATCTAATCCACTAATTGAATTAACGTGTTGTAAAAGGAACTCTTGTCCAGCAACTCCATCCGGTGGTAAAATTGTTACCTCGAATAGGTTAGCTTGAACGGGCTCGAAGTTTCTTCCCTTCTTGCTAGTTTGGTCCTCTGAATAATGTGGTAAAGCCATATCTTTAATTTCTTATTTTATTTATATATCGTTGTTTTCTTATGCAAAGTTACCTGTTGCGATTTCACCTGTATTTAATACTGTTACTCTCGATACTAAGATTTCAAGACCTTTAACTGGTTCTACGAATGTATCTAAGATTCCCATGTTGTTATCGATAACTTCAGACGTGTTGTTTGAGCCATCCATGATATTCTTATAGTCGTATACACCACCATCTTTCTTCACTGATTCCATAAAGTTATCAGCTAAAGTTTTAATCTCTAATCTAGTTTGAGCGCTATTGAATTCAAATAGGTAGTTCTTAAGGATTTCTGCAAGACCATCTTCGATGTAAATTAATACCTCTCTTACGTGAGCTGAAGATAATGCTGATTGAACTCCTTGTTGTGCAGTCTTGTTACCTTTAATAGTTAAACCTACGCCTCTTTCGAATACGATTGGGTTGTAACCAAATGGCTCAAGAATATCTCTATCATTCTTATCAAATGAGAACTCTAAAGATTGTACTCCTGTACCACCTACAACTCCTCTTCTTGGACCTGCGATGATTGACCATGGTAATGCATCTAAATATTTGTCAATATAGTTGTTTGATACGTAAGCTGCTGGTGGAATTACTTTAGTTCTTCCATTCTCAATTACATTAAGACCAGGACCGTAGTAGAATGCGTAAGATGCACCTTCGTTAATCGATGGTAATGTGTAAAGAGATGTTGGATTAGTATCTAAGTTACCTCCTGTTGCAACGTGACGTACATTAAATCCGTAAGGAGCAAATGAGTCTTTAAACGTTGGGTTAGTTGCTGCTTTAAGTTCTTTCACCATTGGTGCGTTAAGAATTGCTGCTGCATTTTGTCTTTCTTTACATAAGAATGATAATTCTTCCTTATTTAAGATTGATCCGTTCTCTAAAGAACCAAATGTATCAACTACATATCTAAATGTAATGTTGTCTTTATCTACTAAAGCGTTACCTAAACCAGTACCTGGCTTAATTGCTGCTAGTAATTCTGCAATATCCTTTGCAGTTTGTGTTCCACCTTCTAATGGGAATGTCTTATAGAATCCAGAAGCGTCTTCGTATCTCTTAAGTGCGTAAGCTGGTCTAGAAGAAACTACTCTGTGAGTTTCAAATCTATAATAAGTTACATCATTAACAAATGTTTTAACGATTTTCTTAATTCTAGATAGTTTGCCACCATCACCTGGTATATACATTCCTACTTTAATATCAGCGTTTAATACACCAACACCATTGATAGAATAAGTAAAGCTACCTGCGCCATTGTCATCCCAGTTCCAACCACCACTTAGTGTAGGGAACATTTCAGTTCTAGCGTTTGGAGATAATGTCCAAATATCAAATTGTGTATTAACTTTAGCGTTGTATACAACTAATTCAGTTGCTTGTGCGTTTGCATAGTCTGCGCTAAATCCAACGTTTCCAACTGGAGATATAGTTACAGCACCAGTTACGTTATCAACTTCAATGTTATTAATTGCTACATATTCGCCTGCATTTTCAGATAATAAGAATGCTCCTCCTCCTGTTACTAAACCGCCATAATCAAATGGTCCAGCTGTAATTAATAAGTTACCATTAGCATCAACTGTAATAACTTCTGGGTTTTGCCATGTTGCAGCAACTCCAGTTTCGAATTTTTCATAAGATTTAGAGATATTACCTAAAGCTGTGATAACTACATTGCCATTAACATCTTCTATTGAATCAATCTTAACGTATTCATTACTAACTGCTGATTTTAAATATTTAGCATCAGTAATTTCTGGTTTAAGAGCATCTGCTGTAGCAGATCCAGCAATAGTTAATACTGAACCATCAACAGTAACTACACCACCATATTGAGTAAAATCAACATTAGCGCTAGTTTTTTCTTGGTTTACTTTATGCGATAATACTTCATAATCTTGGTAGATGTCAAAGTTGTTACCGATTAAATCGATTTGTGGAAGTGCATCTTCTTGTACAGCACAGAATAAACCTGTTCTTCTAGCCTCCATATTAATTAGAGTTTCAATGTACATTTGATTACCTTCAGCATCAATAAATTCAGGGATTAAAGATAATCCATTGTATTGAGCTAAAAGAGTTACTTCTCTTAATCCAGCGAATTTAGCAAATTCTGACTTTAATAAACCATCTTGGTCAAAGTAGTTCCCGTAGTTAGGGTCATTGTTTAATTCAGCAGCGTCAAATTTACCTTTGAATACAAATACATCTACTAAGTAGTCTGATACGTATTCATCAGCGTCAACACCTTCTGGAATGTTAGTTTCACCGTACCACTCTCTTGCAGTTAATTCAAAACCTCTAGTATCAGCAGCTTGTCTGATGATAATTGTAATAGGATCTTGTTTAATGTTTACGAAAGAGATTCCGTGATTAGTGTCTTCAGCAGCAGCTGTTAATAACTTCTCGTCTGAAGGATTCCAAAACTTATCAGTATCGAATATATCGCTAAATTTCTTAGCTGATTCTTCAGATGCCTGAATAGTATTAGCAGATAAACCTTCCGCAGAAGAGTTAGTTGCTGGAGAGAATACTGATACTTTATCAGCTTCATCAGCAGCAGTTAAGTTTAGTGCTAAAATTGGTCCTCTAGATAAAGCTTCGATAGCTGATCTGTGGAAGAACATATTTTTCTTTTCTAGTGACTTATCAATACCACCGAAAACTTGTTTAAATTGTTCAACATCTTCTACTAGTACTGGAGTGTTGTAAGGACCTTTATTAGATCTACCTACAACTAATCTAATAGTCTCAGCAGGGATGTTCACGGTTTGTGATTTGTCAAACTCTAAGCGATATACGCCTGAGCTTTTGAACTGTAGTAATT
>ERZ1039804.1565-NODE-1565-length-12737-cov-6.636177_pt1 | contig 12737 bp, 14 predicted proteins | sample MGYA00383089_ERZ1039804 | MGnify/ENA primary metagenome ERZ1039804 (study PRJEB29581, sample SAMEA5548359) | metagenome | biome: marine; feature: coastal; material: water | depth 1 m | study: Short-term variability in the microbial, nano- and picoplankton...
ATACTGCGTTCCAATATGTAGGGTTTGATGATCCAAAAAAGTTAATACAGTTACCTGCGTCGTTTCTTGCTATTCTAATTGCCATGTACTATTATCTTATTAAGGTTACTAATAATCCAAGTGGTTGAATAATCACTGGGTTATCTGATTTGATTGCTGGAAGTGTTAAAGCGTTAACATCTTCATTTGAGGTAATCCACGCAGAAATTTCAACTCTGTTAAGAAATGATCTTCCTACTGTTCCTTGTCCATAAAATATCGGCTGTGCTGTTAACGGAAAAGTAAATGTGATATCATCACTATCATTTCTGTTAGAGTACCATAGTGCGGGCTCCACAGTTGTGTTAGCAATTTGAGGAATAACGTTAAAGTCAAATCTAACTCTAAGCTGATCTCCATAAACCGCATCGTTTAATCTTATTCTACCTGTGGTTCCTTCAAAGCCTGTACCACTAGAAGCTGGATAATTAGTATCGAAATCAAAATCAAATTCAAAAAGTTTTGAAACATTGTTTGGTAGGTTTGCCCCTTGGAACAATCCTATTCCAGTATTTCCACTTGGGGTAGGTGTAGACCAGTAAGGGTTATCTACTGCAGCATGCACTGAATCGCTAAGCGAAAAAACTTTCCATAGTTCTGCATCAACATTTGCCTGTGTATAATCTATACCTGCTCCTGCTTGCCAAACATAATTGTTTGAAACAGGTTTATCTGCAAATGCTCCAGTGTGTGAATAACCAGATTGTCCTGCTAAAGCGGTTACTGCCGATGCTGAAGTTGCTAAATTAGTTCCGAAGAAACTAGCAATCCCGGCTTCTGTTGAATAAGTAACAAACGTTGTGCCATCTGTACTTCCAGAAAAAGTAGCTATAGGGTATTCTGTAATCTCTTCTAAGTGCTCAGAAGCTATTTGTACCGTATCCCCCCTAAAGGATATGCTTATATCTTTTTTGTTGTAATATTTTGTTGCTGATCCTGTTTTTTCTAATTTAAACACGTTACCAACTGATGTTACCTGATTTGCCATGCTAATCTATTATTGTTGTTAAATAGTTAATAAATTCTTCTAGCGTTTTTGACTCACCCTCTGCAGTAAACGGGGCTAAACCTTTTAACGAAATTTCTTGATGCTCAGAATGTACTTGTACTTCATCGCCTTTTACTTCAAATGCTACTTGCTGGGAATTAATATAGGCGGTCGCATTATCTGCTACCACCTTTATTAAACCTCCTATTTTTGTTATATGTAATCCCATACTTTATTTATCACACTTTTATAACCTATATTAACCTATCTAACCTCTTGTTGTACCTCAATTGCTGTTTCTCTTGATGCAGTTTCGTACACACTTAGATCTTTTACTTCTAAACCGGCTAATCGCAATATTTGTAAAACTAAATCTGTTTCTTCGCTAGGATCTAATTCGAAATTTGTAGAAGTCGATGCATTGTATTGTGGTGTACCTAACACAGAGGTGTATCCCCATACGACGTCAGCAGGTACTTTTATATATTCTACTTCGATATCACTTACATCATCACCGGTAAGTGGTGCCGCTCCATATATTTTAACGCCCGCGCTATTTTGTGTATATACCGGCATAGAATTACTAGGATGGGCTATAGGTGATTGTAGTATGTATCTGATTTCTTTTCGGGTTGCACTGGTTGCCTCCACGCCATTGAGTAGCAATGTACTTAAGCGGTAGCAGTCTCCAGGTAAAATAAAGTTTGGAGAATTAAACGTAACCACACCGTCAGTCTCAAATTTTGCAATTTTAGATTCTAATATGTCTATAGAGTCTGCGTGAGTAGTGGAATTACCAGGCATGGCTAACTGTAAATCCAAGTCATAGAAATATTGCTCTAGCGTATCTAGTTGCGCCTGGTTGGCATATAAATTGAACTTTTGCGGGGTTAAAAACCCACGTTGTTCTTTATTTAATATAGCCAAAACCCTCTGGTATACAGTATCAACATTAATTGCCATAACCTATTTATTTTTTTCGTTTAGTAACTGGTACGCAGTTAGGTACGCTTCTGTTTCCTTTTTTCTTCATGCCTACTGCTTTATACCCTTTCCAGCATGATTTCTTTTTCCCTTTCATATTAACATTTCCATTTTCTTAATGCTAAGGCTTTTCTTGTAGGCTTACCATTTGGTTTTTTCATTGGTCCTTTTACTCCAGACATTCTCGCACAGAATGACTTTCTTCTCCCTGCCGCTTTAGATCCCTTTTTAACCTTACCTGTTACTGCAGTTTTAAGTTTAGACCCTGGATTAGCTTTTCTATATGCTGCTACACCTTTCTTAGTCATTCCACCTGACTTGCTGTAGTTCTTCAGTGATTTTTTTCTTGAAGGGGCTTTCCCCTTTTTTGCCGCTGCCATATCTTATTTCTTTTTAAGTTTATTTCCTCTCCTCATTCCGTAAGTACTCCCAGATTTAGTCATCATAGTAACACTTCCGTTAGACCTTCGACCAACTGGAGTAGCACCAGGTACATTCCTGTAGTTAGCAAATCTATCTACTTTTGCTACAGTCTTCTTCTTTGTTTTTGTGGGAGTTTTCTTTTTAGCAACTACTTTCTTTTTAGAAGCTACCCTCTTTTTCCCTTTATCTGTTGCTTTTTTATATGCCATAGTATTAGTATTTTTTGATTTTTTTTGTTTTGCCGAGCTCCATAGGTTTTCTTTTAAGTTTTCTGCTGGTAGCTTTCAACCCTCTTTTAGGTTTAGGTAAACTTTTTTTAGTAGCGCGCATTCCGGTTTTCTTTTTGGATTTGTTACATCCACATGGTTTTTTTGGACCTTTCATATTGGTAAGTATATACCACAAAGATAGCCCGTAGGGAAGGGCTATCAATTGCAGTGGTTAGTATTAAATTCTTTTTAAGATGCTTTGGTAAATTTCTACACCATCATCTGTTTTGAAAAACGCTGCTAATGCAGAGTAAGGGTTTTCTCCAAATGGTACAGTCATTACTTTCCTGTTAGTAGCTTTCCATATAAAAGTTCTTTGGTCGTTTGCAAGATCTAATACTCCTGCTTCAACCGCTTTAACTCCTACATTTCTTAACTCAATGTTTTCATCGTTCGCTAGCTCAAGGAACAAGGCAGGGTCTCTACGAGCCATTACCCTAACATCTCTTCTAATTTCTTTAGATTTCATACCAGAAACAGCGTTTCCAATTTCAACTCTTAAGATTGCCTCTGCTAAATCTATTTCCATTTCTGCAGCTGCATTTGCCGCTTCCAACTGTAGATCCATATAATCTAATTCGTTTTCTGCGTTTTTAACTTCGTCTAACTCTTTAAATATAATCCCATTTAGAGGATGATACATAGATAGTAATTTTTGCAGAGCTTGTTTTGCTTTAGGTACAACTAACGTTCCATCTCTAAACACAATATGTGCTAATGTAACATGTCCTTCTTGTTCGTCCACAAAGACTGATCTTTGATTGGTAGCATAACGAATTTCTCTTTCGTATCCTAATGCCTCGTCAAACCATAACAAAGGGCGCTTAGCCGTGTGTCTAGTAGGTAAGGTCATTACTATTGGAGTTTTTCTTGTTGCTAGGACGTATACTCTGTCTTTAATTTCCCAGGTATTTACCGGAGCTTTAGGTGCTTCAGTGGTTACTACTGGTGCTTCAGCTTCGTAAGATACGGTAGCCGGTGCTTTTTTTGGTGCAGCCTTCTTTGCTGCAGGTTTTTTAGCTTGTGCCATGATAATATGATATTATAAAATTGTTGTTATTAATTATAAGAGTAATAACTACCCCCGAAAATTCATCGAGGGTAATCATCACAATATTTAAACTCTAGCTAGTTGCTTTGAACTCGATAAAGTTGTTTGCTCCTTGAACACATAAACATCTTTCAGAAAGCATTTGTACATTCATCTCATCGATGTCAGACGTAGCTGCTCCTACAGATCCAGTGATCCAAGATTTCATTCTTCTGTTATCAGCCTCAGAAGCTCTATAACGTACGTGTAAGAAAGGTCTTGAGATATTCTTACCAAGCGTTTGATCGTAAACAGTTTTTACACCTGCTGGTATCAACATTCCTTGGATATCTGCGGTTAAACCTCTAGTAGATGCATCGTTAAGATATTTCCAGTCAGTTTTATAGAAGTCATAAGATCCTCTTCTGAATCCGCTAAATCCTAAATCAAGTGCCATGTTCTCAGAGTTAGAGAATACCCCGTAAGAAGTACCACCTGATCCGTAAGAATTAGCACGTGCTAACATATTGTCGATATCTAAAGAAGTACCTCTATCTAAATAAAGCATGTTCTCTTCGATAGCTCCTTGCTTATCTAACTCACCTAAGATTAAGTCAAACTCAGCTAAACCAGTTAAACCAGTCGCGTTGTCAAAATCTTGGTCGTTAAATACTAAACCTCTAGACTCAACAGCTGCGAATAAACCTTCAGTACCTTTTACTGTAAAAGTACCACCAGTTTGTGGGTCAGCTGCAGAAGTGATAGATACAGCTGCTTTTTCAGCTTCAATCATTTCCATTTCTAAGTAATCTTCGAAACGTAATCTAGTTTCGTGCTCAGACTTTAAGTACCATAAGTATCCTGATGCTCCATTCTCAGAAGTAACTTCTACCCATCCAATCTGAGCTGTGTCAGATCCATTGATGCTGTAAAGGTCCTTGATGATAATAGGAGAATTAGAAAACTTTTGGAAACCAGCTTCTAAGCTACCTCTTTGACCAGAAGTACCTTTTCCGTGCTCAGATCCGAAAACGAATACTGCTAAGTCTGGATTAGATACTGCCACGAAAGATGCAGGCCAAGTTGCTGAATCATATGGGAAAGCTTCGATAGAATCATCAGTGATAGACTTAACAAAAGCCTTAACACTAACTGGTCCTAAAGACACTACTATTGTTTGATTTACTTTGATTGCGTGACCTGTAATATTAATTGTATTGTCAGTCGCGTCGTTATCACTTGCAATTACTGCATCGTCATAAGCGATATGTAATCTACCTTGTTCTGACCATACTACTTCGTCAGAAGCCATTGGAATCTCTGCAGAAACCATTCTTAAGAAAGATCCTATAGATCTGTTCCCGTAACGCTCAACTTCTTTCTCGTACACTTCTGGTAAGAATTGTTTAGTGAAATTGAAATCATTCGAACCAATCGCCAAATAGTTACCGTTAAATAACGTTTTAGTAGGCGATGGAGTTAAAGATGCTGGAAAAGCACCACCTGTTGCAAAACTCATAATTTTAAATTTTTAAATAATTAACTTTTTTTGAAACTTTTAAATCTCAGTTTGCCAGACTCGTGTCCCTTTTCCACTGATACAGTTCTTGCACGTATTTGACCTGAACTAGGAACATTTTTACCGTGACCTTTACGTGGCCCCATATCAATGTTCTTTTTGTCTTTAGCCGAATTCTTGATGGCATCTGCTTGACCTTGTTTATAAAAGTGGTCTGCAATTGCATCTGCATTCATTGCTGTGAATAATGCCTTATGGTATCCTTTCTCATCTTTCAAAGAATTATCATCGCCTAAGTACCTCTTAGTAAAATTCTCGATTGAAGATTGGGCTGCCTTTGTACCTTTCACATCTTTTACATTATACCTGTATCGTTTCTCACCGACTTTAAATTCAAAACCTTTGAATTCATCGTTAAATAACTTATTAGTTTTATCTGTAAAGATTTGTTGTTTCTGGGTACGGCTTTTAAGGTCCGCCTCCTGGGCTTCATTGTGTCTATTAAAAAAATCAACTGCCTTCTTTTGATCCGGCGTAAGCGAAGATCCAGCTTTGATTTCATCATAGTACTTGTCTTTGAGTCCCTGTAAATGCTTTTTTGCTTTACCGAGATCTCTCTTTTTTGCTATTACTTGTCTCTTTAATTCGCGATCAGTTAAATCGTCTTCATCGCCATCATAGAGATCCTCCATAATAATATCAATTTCTTCTGAATCTAGGCTAGGCTCTAGAGAAGCATGATACTTGCGGAGTAATTCGTTATCGTTTAAACTGTCTACATCTACATTTAGTTTGATGTAATCTTGTATAGTCCCGCCTGTTTCTTTAATAAACTCTGCGAGCTTTTCAATGTTTTCAGGGTATAAAGGTGCAGCTTCTTCTTCAGGCTCATCCTCTAAATCTTCAACCATATTATTAAGCACTTGATCTAGCGCATGGTCTTCGTCACCTGTTATTTCAGTTAGTAGATTATCTTCTTGATCATCATCTTCACTGCTTTCATTGTCTCCACTGCTATCACCATTATTACTGTTATCAACATCCCCAGTATCACTACCGTCAGAGTCACTGCTGCTTTCATCAGTTTGAACATCGCTTTGGCTGTCCCCAACACTTGCTTCATCATTACTTTGATTTTGTTCATCATCTTGCTCGTCATTTTGATTACCTCCGGTGGGAGCATCTAAGTTTACTTTGTGCACTGTATCATCAGTTACACTTCCAGCGTCTCCAGTAGCCCTTAAGTCTACTTTAGCGACACCATCGTCATTGTTGTTTTCCATGATAAAATATTATATAATTATTACATTAATTATATCACCTAGGTTCGAAGGAACCTAAGTTGATACCTCTATTTAAGGAGTCATTTCCTTTTGACTCAAATTGATTAGCGCCTGCTTTTTGCGCCGCCATTTGTTGTTTTGATTGTTCTTTCATTATATCTCTACCATCCTTACGATCTTCCATGTAAGCATCTTTCATAGATGGTAAAGCAGTTGATTGTTGTAATTTTAAGTTTAACTCAAACTCATACAACATTAATTCCTTCTTACTTTTTACTTCCATTGCTAACGCCCTTGTAGCAATTTCTTCTTCAAAAGATAGTGTGCTTTGTTTAGCTTGCTCCGCTTGTTGCGCTTTTTCTATTTCCATTTGAGCAGCCATCTGTTGATTTTGCTGGTTTGCTTGTGCTTGCGCTTGGATGTTTGCTTGTTGAGCTTCTTGTTCTCTCTCAAACTTCTTTTTCTTAGCCAGCTTTAAAACTCTATTCGCTGTCTTCAAATTACGTACCTCTCTAATATCGATAGCATCGTCCAGATCAATAAGTTGATTAGCAAGTGCTACTTGTATATTATTTTCCAGTACCTGTCTTTCTTCTGCATCGGGTAAAAACTCAACCACAATTCCGAAGTCTCTTAAATGTAATTCAGACAATTCCTCTAATATTCCAATATCATGTGCGCCTATGCTTTGTATCCATGCTTCCTTTTGTGGGGAATACTCTAACACGTCTGAAATTCTCAATGATAAACAGTCAGCTAGATACTGAGTAATAGCGAGTGTCCCTTCTTGAATATGCCTAGTAGCTGTGTTTGAATTAGCTGCAGCTAGCTTCTGCACACCAACCAATGCTTTAGAATCAGGGGTGCTACCATCTCTGGCCTCGTTTAATCCGGTCACATCTCTTATCATCTGTAAATAGTAGTTATACGTAGATATTAAAGATTGTATTTTATTATTACCTGATCCACTAGATACTTCTTGAATAGGTACTTTACCCGGATTCATATCTCCTTCTCCAGTAAATGATCTACCTATAATTGATCCTGTCTGGAAAAACATTTTCATTGCCTCTGCAGGATTGTAGTTTGTTCCGTTACCTAAATCAATTTCTGCTAAGCCATCAGCATCAATATAAATACCGTCAGGCATCATTCTTGATAGTACTTGCTGTAGCTTTAAATGCGTAAGTTGTATCATATTAGCAAATCCTGTAATTCTACTTACAGTGCTTTCTATAACACCTTTGTACATACGTGGCGCGCATATACTATAATTCATTAAGACATTTTGCGTTGACGCTTTTGGTCTTATTTGATTTTTAGCCGCTTCCCACTTTAGCATCTTATTACATCCTACTACATAAACCCCTTCCATTAATATCTCGTAAGGGTCAGCTACTCTTGTAAAGTTTACTTGTTCTTCCGCAGGTGGGTTAAAAGTAGAATCCCTTTTAATTGCTTTTTCTGCACCAGTTGCGGTTTTCTTTACTTTATATACATCCTCTACAACTGTTTTATACTCAAAGTATAACAATTGTACAGAGTTAGAATCTACCTCGTTTGCACCGCTAGATACTGAATTAAAGTTTTGTGTTTGTTGTACTCCTTGTTGTTGGATTTCTTCAAGTTCCTCTGGGTCCAAGTGTGGGAACTGTTTTTGTAATTCGTTTATGTGGACAATTTTAATTTCTCCTGCATAGTACAAATCATTAAAGTAAGGATCATCAGTTGCAGACCACACTAAGTTTGAAGGGTCTACGTAGTCTATAACAATACCTTCATTTTTAGAAAATCTAGTTTTTGCTGCACCAACACCTATAGTAGTAATGTCGTATGTTATACGTTTAGAAATATCAGAGTATCTGTTATCAGCAAATACCTTGTTAATTGCTTTTTCTTCAGCAACCTCTGCAGTATCTTTGTAGGACATTTCCATGTGTAAATCAAATTCATCCTTTGATTCTGGTAATTCCTCTGGGTTATTTTCAGCAAGATCAACTCCAAATGCTTCAGACGCAAATGCAGTTAATTCTTTTGTATCCATATCTCTCAATATAGACTCCATATATTTTGTTCGCTTAGTTACCCCGAATTCATCTATAGAATGTGCCCTTGCTTTAAAATCCCTTTCGGAAATTCCATTTACAATGATATCTACAAATTTAGGAATGATTGGTACAATCTTCCAATCTAAGTTCATATAAGATAAATCACCATCAATTGCTAATTCATCTTTATACTTTTGTATAGATTGTTCTCCTCTTGCGTATAAACGCAGATTATGGAAATTAGTTTGGTTGCTGGAAAATCTATTTGATCCTGCATTGGTTCTAAACCATTCTTGTTCGATTGCTAATGCAATCTGTAAACCGTAGTCGCTTCCTAACTTTTCTTCGTCGGATGCAACTTGACTCGGGAAATAACTTTTTATAACTGACTCAGCCATATTAATTGTCTCTATTAATTATAGTAGATTGTCCTCCACTTTGATTATACCTAGCAATACCTAAGCTTATTTTCTTTACTGTTCTTTCTACGGTAGGACTATACAAATTCCTATTTACCGCCATACAAGCGAGGCCAGAGCTAATACTGGCATCGTAAGCAGTCCTATTATTGATATCAAATCCTACCCAATCCTGCAGTGTCTTTTGGAAGTACATGTTACCAAACCCACCTTCCGGGAGTTCACCTACAAACTTGTCAATGTACCACTCAAGTGCTGCCGCGTGATCTTGTTTTATTTGTTCCCCTGAATTTGGAATACCACCAATCTCTTTCTCAGTAATTGAAAGTTTATTCCAAACTTTATCAGGTCTATTCATAGAGTAACCCCTATATCCTCTTTTCTTTAAATGGTATAAAAGTCGAGGCTTGTTATTCTCTGCTAATATTGGCATCCCATAAAATACGATTGCCATTAAAATATCCTCAAAGAAAATCTCCGCCGTTGGAGGTCTTGATATATACTCTAAAAAGAACGTGTGGGGTGGTGCATTTTCCATACTAAACTTAGTAAGACCGTGTAGCGCCCCTTTAGATCCGTTGTTCCCAACTGTACCTGATATATCATAACTATCACACCCAAACGCTCCAATATGAGCATTCCCAGGATATTTATTTCCGTTCTTTAATATTATATTGTTCTGTAAGTGTGTATCCGGTGTCCAAGAAATTAAAAACCTTCCTTTTGAATTTGGTACCCATTCTACTGCAGAATCCTTAATACCATTTTCCCACTGGAAATTACCCTGTGTGATTAATCCTTGGTATTTAGTTCCTTCATTATAATCTATTTGAGAATATAGTTTTGTTAAATTAAACAAACTATTTTTAGTTTCATCTCTAAATGCATGCTCTACATATCTTGGATATTGCCTGTAAAATTCATTTAAACCATCTTGATCGTCCTTTAAACCATCTACTTCGTTTTCCCAATGCTCGATTACACCTATTTCAATTACTGAGCCATCTAAAGCAGCAACTGGTGTTTGTGGAGTATCAAAGACCGGGTGTCCATAAGAATCAATGAATCCTTCGAAGTTCCACTCCATAGGAATGAATAAAGAATATAGTCCAGAGCTTGTCTGTCCGTTGCGATTTCTTCTGGTGACATCAGACTGCCCCCATAATTTTTTAAAGTTGCTTCCACCTTTATCTAATGCGTTAGAGGTAGACCCCATCATACACTTTCCAATGATACGACTACCAAGACGTAAACAAGTTTTTGTTACACGCCAGTTATTTAAAATGTTATTAGGTTTTTCCCATTTACCAGATTCATCATGAACTAATAGTCGGAGTTTCTCCCCATCATAACTGTTATCTCCTGTATTCTTCCAGTCAATAGTTGTGTCCAACCCTTCCATGGAATCCATCATTTCCTGCTCCGGGCTTATTCCGCCTTTAGCAACCATCCCTTTCTTTGTTAATTTTGTTGCAGGTACTCTATATGCTAATTCTGTTTTTGGACGGTCCATACCATCCTGGATTGGTTTGAAATAGAACGGATAGTTTAGTGACATCGGTACAACCTTATCGGTAAACATCTTTTTTGCGTCTGCCCCTGTTTTAGATAATATACCTAAACGAGAGTCAGATAATTGCGTTCCTAAATTTACTGTTTCCCCTGACGCCATAAATGAAAACCCAGAACGCCTGTTCTTTAGATAATCCATTCCGTAACACCTTGGATCTGCTTTACACGCTTCCCAAAATAAATAAAATAATCTATTTGATTCCCGGAAGTCTGCCCTACCAACATCAATCTTTGAATGCTGCATGTAAATCCAGTGGCTACCGGTAATATAAGTGTCTTTCCCGTTATTCTTAAACCAGAACCCCTCGTCTCTATTTTTAAATTGAGTTTCTATATAATCAATCCAGCGATCTTTAAACATAGCCGGTTGTCTTTCCCACTCAAATATACTACTTATTCTAGAAAGCTCCTTAGGTTCGACCTGTGCGCTCCAGCGCTGCTCTTTAGCTACTGTAGAATTCTTTGAAACTGATTTAGGGGCTTTAGGAAGGGCTACGACTAATCCCTGTATATCGTATATCTCACCAATGGTACCATCTTTACCTACAATGATTACATCGTGTTCTTTGTTATACCCGTATTCCCATTTTTTAGACTTATTAAGTCTTTTAATTTTATTAGCTGGTATCGGAGTAACTATCTTATATAATGTTTGCTCGTATTTGACCATCTATTTCTTTCTTGCGTTTCTTTCAGCAAAACCTTTATAAGATTCTTTCTTTTCAGGCTCTACTTCGTTTATCATATCCTCCTCTGATTTAATCCTCCCTAGAATTTCGAAGGCATCAAAGATAGCTAACTTCTTCGCAGCCGCCGCGTTCTTTAATTTCTCAGCAGATAATTCATCGTCAACCATAGGAGTTTCTACGCCGTCTTCTATTAAAGTTCTACCATCGCCCATAATAATTGGGGCTTCAGCTACTTTAATTAGTTCCTCCACTGCTTGCATTCCAGCTGCTATTATTCGCAACTTGATCTGTTTTGTATCCATGGTTTATTGTTAAATTATATGATAAAATTCGATATACTTTTTTACCATCAACATTAAACTCAAACTCACTACTTGGTGTAAATGCTACAACCTCATTTAGCGCAATAGTTTTTTCTGATGGATCAGGATAAGCTACAATCCCCCATAAAGGTATTTCTGTAGTATCTTGAAAAAGTCGTGTTTCTTTTATTGGCTGCACAAAGGTAAAACCGGGAAGTGCTTCCCAACCGTTACCTTTGTCTACCATATATACTTGATCTTCTGGGCATAAATAGTTGTCTTCGTTAAAATACGCTCTACTATTTTTTTCTTCCCCGTGTACATCTCTAAATCTTCTGAATATATTATGATGAACTAACACTTTATGTCCAACCTCTATTCCAGTCCTATTACCAATTACAGGTGTGCTTAATACAATGGCTTCTCTATTAACAAAGATATGATTTTGCATCTCTGTGTTTAATATCAAACTTTTTCCTTCTACTTCCTTCGTATTGTTATAACGTTTTCCTGCAGGGGTAATTAAAAAGTCATGTATGCTTTTCATTATGTGAAATCGATGTTATACTCAATAGCAATTCCCATATTTTTATTAAAAGACTTCCAGCGTTTTACTTCACTGAATTTCCTAATAAAAATCACATACTCCGTAGCTTCCTCTATAATGTCGGCTATCATGTGACCTCCATACACTTCCTGACCAACAGAATAGTGCATGGCATTCGTTTTATAGTCAGTACCTATACTTATTTTTCTAATTAGTTCCATCTGCTGCTGGGGTGTATTCACCGGTCTCCATATTTATTGATACTTCTCCGTATTCTGCCTCTAGTTCTTGTTTAACTTTCCCAAAAGATGCATTTACCTGCATAAATTGATTCATTGCAATTCCCTTTTCAACCGATAACTCTCCTATCCTTTTCTGTATAAGTCCTAATTGCTCTACGTGCTGTTTTACTGCATCAAGTTGTTCAGTGGTTAGTACATTGGTTTCTGTTGCTAGCTCTTTTACTTTTGTTGCTTTTGCCATTTGGTTTGATTTTATTTAATTAAATTATTCTAGTTATTATATCACACTAATTTAGGAATACCTAATTTTCCAGCTACGCGTAGAGCGAAACTAACCAAGTAGCTAAGATTGGAATAGCGCTTGCTATAAAATCCCACCACTC
>ERZ1039804.1568-NODE-1568-length-12732-cov-4.963793_pt1 | contig 12732 bp, 17 predicted proteins | sample MGYA00383089_ERZ1039804 | MGnify/ENA primary metagenome ERZ1039804 (study PRJEB29581, sample SAMEA5548359) | metagenome | biome: marine; feature: coastal; material: water | depth 1 m | study: Short-term variability in the microbial, nano- and picoplankton...
CCTAGATGACTAGGTGTCTTGTAATTTCCATAAGAAGGTTTTCCTAGACTGATGCAACCTTTAAACTTAATAAAATCAGGTATTTTTTCTATGACAACTGCATCATGTTCAAAAATAGTAATCTGATGCCCTAGCTCTATACACTTTTGCCATAAAGAATAGTGTGAAAAAAATGCAGACATGCAGTTTTCAAGCCTAGAGTATTCTTCAGTAAACAATGTGGGATTGATACCTGCCTCAGTAAACAAGTTATGAATATCATTTTTAGGCGTGATTGCAGGAAAGTGGTGACACTCTATGTTAAACTTATCAGCCGATTCAATACATCGCTTTGCCGCTTTTACAGACTTTTTATTATTCATAATGGTAATGACATACGCTTGTGTTCGTTTATTACCTGATGTTCTTTTTATCATTATATAATTCTCTTGCTTAGGTTGTTGTTGACGAATATCCTGTGTTTTGAACAACAGTAAAATACGGATAATACTGCTGTAGCCAAGGGAAGAATTGTCTACACATAAGAGCATCATTAGGCCATATGCCTACTTCTAATGTCTTATCTAGCAACATCTTAGCCGCCCATGGTTTAATTATATATGCAGAATTTCCAGGCAGTCCATTAGGTAAAGGAATATCACTAGGATCATCTACATAAGGTACTGTTACCATACCGAATGAGTTATTAACACCTAACTTAACCTTTGTGTCGTATATAGTAGCTTTTCTAGTTGTTCCCAAAGGACTATTGATTGCAACAATTCCACCATTCCATTCACCCATAGGTTTTTCATTAGGACGTCCAGTTTCTGTAACAGGCGATCCTGGATACTCACCTCTACGATCTTTACGACCACATAACACAATTTCTTTATGCGTATACATTCTTGTAAAAAATGCATCATGCTCAAGAATCATAATTGGTTCATTAAGATCAATACAATGTTGCCATAATCTCATATGACTAATAGTACATGCGGCAACTTTAAGATAGTTCTTTGCGCTATAGGCTCGTTTATATATTCCTGTAGCAAAATCAATACCATCTTGGCTTGGATTTATAGGCCAAGTATAGTTAAGATTGCCAATATTGTTGTAAAGTCTTCTACCATAATCTCTATTAAAATAAGTTTTTATGTCTGCATCAATAGTTTCAGGTAATGTAGCATCTATTATATGAGGCTGTATATCAGATAACGTTCTCACGTCATCAATGTTTCGTATTGACCACAAAAGTTTACGTGTGCTTACTAAAGATCTATGATCGTTCATCATTGTAATGATAAAAGCCTTTATTGCCCAATCATTATATCCGTGATCTGGTCTAATCATTTCACCCTCTTGCATATCAACTTTCTCTATTATAACACATTAGTTTGTTATTTAAAACAATTAAATTCGTTTAAATACAACATAACCAACGTTTGTAATTCCACGTTCACATTCAACAAACCCATTACTATCAGCCCAAGTCTTTAGACAGTCGTAAAGCCTTGCATCAGGTTTACCCATCATAGCAGTCGTATCATGGGCAAGTATATATTTCTTTACATTACTGCCGTGCATAGTCAACTCTTTTATCATATGTGCAGGATGGTGATAAGAATCTATGACCAACATATCAGTCATATTAATACAAGCAAACCCTGTAGAGTCTGTCTGATTTACGATCAGTTCAATGTCTTTATTTTGTGCATATTTTTCTGCAATAGGTTTTAAGAATTTGTTGTATCGGCTCATATCCTTATCGACAAGATACACACGCTTTGGATTAGTAAGCAAAGCCGCTGAAGCAGTCCCACCTTGATGTGTTCCTAATTCCATATAACTCTTACAATCTTTCATGTATCTTGTAATCGCGTCATGTATTTGACAATAATCTTCACCATGAGCTTCTTCTTGTTGACGTACTATTTCAGAATGAAATTTCTTTAACGTATTCACGTGTCCTAATTCAGAGTTTATCATTTTTCTACCTCAAGTGCATCTTTGCACATATCATCTAATGTTTTTGTTTGTTTAAAGAAAGGCGAGTATTCAGGTACAACTGATACAGCAACATCACCTTCACGTCTTGGCATTACCTTTTGATTTAATTCAATACCAGAAACACGATTCATAGTGTCTATAACTTCTTTTACCGATGTACCATCGGGAGACCCAAGACACTCTATTTTATTTGTAGGCTTCGCATAGACAATATCAACTATACCGTTTACAATATCAGTTATGTGAGTATAATTTCTAATGCAAGTACCATCTCTTGTATCATAGTCTGTGCCATAGATATTCATAACTTCTGATTCTGCGCTGTTTGAAAGTACAGAGTTTACCACTCTTGCTGCTTTACGAATTAAATGGGATACATCATTATCATATTTAAGCATACCATCATTACCCGATACATTATAGAAACGTACAATAGTATGATTATCAGGGTGAAACTGTTTTGTTATAAGTTCACCGGCATACTTACTCCCAGCATATGGGTTAGCCACAGGATCAAATGCAGAACCTGTAGAACAATATATCATATGCTTTGAATCAACAAGATCAATCACATTCTTTGTTCCAATAGCATTGGTCATATAATAGTCATATGGGTTCTTTACTGAATTTGGAACTTTAGTCATAGCCGCAATATGTACGACTTTATCAATCTTTAACCAAGACTTACTAAGTGGTTCTCTAATATCCCATTCAAAAAAATCATCAACTACACTACTAATATCGTTTTGATTCGTATTATAGTCTGTGCCTATTACGTTGTGACCTGAATAATGTAAGGCATCACATACATGAGCACCAATATAACCTGTAGCACCCGTAACTAAAATTCTCATAATCTCTATCCGTCATTTGGCCAGTTTTTATTGACTGGTAATTTCCATTCGCTTATTGGTTTATTTGTTATTTGATATAATGCTTCTTCTGGCCAATCGTCTGCTGTCCGATACATTATATGAACTAGTTTAGGATTATCTCCTCTGTTATCACCTATCTCAGCATTAGGGTGTGACCCTACTTTGTGCATATAACAATTCCATTCATTAGGTATTCTCATTAGCTTAAAGTTAGGTAAATGTATAAACGCTGAAAAGTAATCTTGAAATAGTCTATAAAATCTTGGGAACCCATCCATCATATTAACATATTCTTGAAAAGAAGGCCACTCTTTTTTCATCTTCTGTAGACCTTTTTTAGATATAACCACAACTCCTGTATTGAATACTTCTGGTCTTCCCTTTTCATCTGTAGGATATTTTATACCCCATTTATCTTCACATACCTTTGCCCACTGTTTATCAATCACACTGTTGATACCACCTGAATTGTATATCGTTCTAAAGTATGGTTGTTTTGGCTCAGTACATATACCAGCGTCTTCATCACTTAACAAATCAAATATATCATCGTTTAAACCATCTGTAGGAAACACATCAATATCTACTAAAGCAACATTATCGTATACGTCAAATGAGGCATCGACTAATGGATTAGCTGGCTCATAATAGATAGGTACGTTCACTGTCTTACTAGCTATTTCTATGTTGTGATCGAACCTATACTCTGCACCAATTCTTTCTGCATAATCTTTCATTAGTTTAGTGCTTGATAGAACACCAGACTTCAAAGGTCCTTTCCAATACTGATAAATTAAATTACTCATAAGTTTGCATTCCTAAATTTTTTGACTGTTGCCAATGATGATACTATTGCCTGATGCATGTCAATATACACATACATTCCACACCTACCTATAAAAGTAGTATTAGACGTTACTATCTCTTTATACTTCTTATATATATCTCTATTTTTACCACTAATATCTTTGACAGGGTAATATCTTTCCATATCATTATCAATATAATCACATGGTTCCTCGTAAGTCAATGATGTCATTTGGTCATTAGTACCATGATTAGGATAGTTTTTCCATTCTGTTATACGTGTGTAAGCACCAGAATGTGTAAAATTAACAGTAGGTGTTGGAAGTATCTTTGGTATAGGAAGATTCACATGGTGAAACTTTAAACTTCTATATGGTAATTCACCAAACTTAAAATCGTGGTAAACATCAATCGGCATTGAATTAAACACATGATAGTAATTATTTTCCATGCTACGATTAAACTTTTTGTTTAATTCTACTTCAATATTTTTATGATTAAAAATTTCTTCAAAGACTTTAGTATATCCGTTTTTAGGCATAACACCATATTGATCGTTAGGAAAATATAACTCATTATCATCATCACGTGTCTGAACTCGCTTCATAATATTAGGATCTAATTCTTCTATTTCAACACCCCACATCTTTTTAGTGTAAGGTCTAAAAAAAGTATCGAGTATGTTTTCTTCTCCTACAACACGCTTTGTATTAGCATTAACAGGTAGAGTAACATAAGTACCATCACTTAATTGTGCCTTTACTTTGTGTTGATAATCTTCCCACTCATCAAACTTTGTGACCCAATCATATGCGACTTTGTTATTTGTATGGAATATATGAGGACCATACTTGTGAACTCTAATGCCATGCTCATTAACATAGTCATAAGCGTTACCACCTATATGTTTTCTTTCATCAATAACTTTTACTTTATGACCATCGTTAGCAAGTTCATTCGCAATAACGGCACCGGCAAAGCCAGCACCTACTACTAGAATATTCATAATACACCCATCGAAACTAATTCATTATAGTTTTCAATCTTTTCTCTTTTAGGACCTTGTGGTGTAATCTTTGTTCGAATATGTATGAACCCAGCTTCTTGTGGGTTAGGCAAGAAACTACACTGACACCAACTAGGGTGTAGATGTCTTATATTAGCACTCATACCTGCTCTATTAGCCAAGACGTGCATTATACCTTCATCTTCAAAGTGATAAAGTTTATTAAACTTCTGCATCCAAGCGTCATTAGATCTAACTAATTCTGCTCTAAGTTTTTGTCTAAGACTTCTATCCATTTTATATATTGCTCCACCCCAATATGGTGCATTTAAACTACCTAACATTGGATACATTTGAGCTAATTGACTATGCAATCTCTTTTGCACAGTGTGATACAAACCCACTCCAACCTCTTGAAATATATCATTTTCCATATCTTTAGGTGCAAACATATCAATATCAAGCATTAGCACATCGTCGTAATCGTCAAACTCTTTGTTAATCATATGCACCTTTTGACAAGGCGAAGTTAGCCATGAATTAAAAGGTTTACCTGTTATAAGTTTATAGTCGGCACCAACAAGATTAGCATACTCTTTTATGTTTGCAATAGATAATTTATCAAGCTCACGCAAGTCACCATCCATATGTTGTAAGATAATCTTTTTTACCATGGGACTGTAGCCTCTATCACAGAAGAATGCAACGCCCGAATATGACCAGGAGTATCAATATTCTTGAAAGCTTGAACGGCAGACCTTTGATATTCAAATTCTTTGACATAAGTAAAACCCTCGTTTTTTAATACATTAATCATTTCTTCTTTATACCATAGATGTTTATGTTCACCATTCTGATGTAGCAAACCTAAAGCGCATTGTTCCTGTTTAGATTTATGCTCATTACCAGCTGGTGCAAAGTTATGCTTTACAACATAGAAATCGTAGTAGTGTATGACAAATGGGTGGTTAGATAGATCTTCACCACTGCGAAGATAGTCCACAAAGTCCATAGAAGGCCATATAGTACGTATAACACCACCTGGTTTCATCACTCTATACATTTCCTTAAAGAAGTTTATACCTTCATCCTTCTCTAAATGTTCAATGAAATGTTCGTTATACACACCATTATAAGTATTATCAAGAACGCCTCGCATTGGAAGATCTCTCATATCATACACCATACACCCTGGTGTAGGAACGTCACGTACACCGTCCCAGTTCAGCCCTCGGCTTTTTGAAGCCGCTATCTCTAAAAATCTCACTACTCTACTAACTCCATTAGTTCTTCTATGTTCTCACCTTCATGCGGAATAATATCCTTATGAAAGAAATGTAAGAAATGAGCCTTTTTCATTTTCTCATGCGGTATGGCATTAAACAATCCATTCCACTCATAGCTCAAATGTTGTAGATTCATTTTTTCTTCACGTATAAAGATATTCAATAATGTTTGATCTGTAGACCATTTCCATGAACCCATACCATCAATCAATGGTTTAAACCTTGGTCGTTTCAAGAATTGCATTGGCGTTTCGCCATTAAGATACTTGGCAAACGATTTATTCATCACCATCATACCCATGTTAAAAAACTCTGCACCATGTTGATTCCATTTCCAATCAACACTTCTTACAGACTGGTATTGCATTTTAGAATAACCAGTAATCTTGCCAAAGTATTGAGGCGTTAAAGGCATCTGGCGTTCAATCACACCAGCAAAATCTGTGTCATCGTGTAATTCTTCAAATACGTTAGGTGCGTTAGGACGTATCCATATATCGCCATCGACTATAGCAATTTGGTCATAGTCTCTAAAGTAAGCAAATGCGTTCTCTTTCTCATAGATAGGTAAATAGCCACCATGCTTTTCATAAGACTCTACACTACGATTAGTCTGAAACACATCAGGCTTAATTGAAAGAATAGGTGTTTTCTGTACGATATGATCTATACCATGACGCTCACAGTATTCAGCTACAGACTTTGTACAGTGATCATAAAGTCTTTTACGTTTACCAACATATACTTGATATATTAATCTTTTCTTTTTCATAACATGTTACCAATGCTTTATTGTTTTATTATCGCGTTTAATTTGTACGGCTAACTTTAATATAGTCTCAGGGTATTTTTTACGTTTTTTTGATAATAAGTTATCTACGTTAAACATACAGTCTTTATTCAATGCATAGTCTTTTAAGTATATAGCAACATTAACTGGGAGATAATACCCTGCAGCCGGCGTACACTTATCATTATTATAACAAAATGTTTCTATTTTGTCAACACCCATAAATTTAGGTAATTCTTTCATAATCATACAATCTTCTTCTACAATAACCATAGGCCGATTAGTTTCAATGCATTTCTCCCAAAGAAAGTAATGACTATACCATATCGCTTTTTCTGTCTCGGTAAACTTTTCAATAGATCTACCTGAACTAGGGTGATAGTTTTTCCTAGTTAAATTTATAAAACTAAAATTATCATTCGGTGTTATAGCATTAAATAGATTTACCTTTATGTCAAAATCTTCAAACGACTCTAATGCCATCTGTCTAACCATTCGAGAATCAGGGTTATCTAGTAACGCAATCATCCATACATTATTATCTATAGTCATTTAAATCAAAGGTAGTTCCGTGCATTTTATATAAGTCTCTCTCGTGATTAGTGAATACTAAAACTTCAGGATCGTCTATTAAGAAGTCACAACCAGTACAAAAATCTGGGTAGTCTCCCATTTCATGTTGTTTACGGAGTTTATTGTATTCTTCACCATACCATATATCTTCTAAGGATTGTTCTGATAAGTGACCGAGTACCGCTTCATCATCTCTTCCAAGAACCTGACAACATGGGTGAATAGCTCCACTGGAGCCAGAAAGACCACCAGCACGAATAACCACATCAGGACTGAAAGGGCGACCACAAGTTTTAGTAGCACCTTTACGTTCATACTCGGACTCATATACTCCAGACCAATTATGCATTTTCCAAATTTCTGTTTTAACTCCTGCTGCTTCAACAAGTTTTATATACTGACTTCTTTCGTAATCAACATTTTGATTATCGAGAATAAGGTGATATGTGGCGACAACACATTCTGATTCAGTTCTGCTAACATATTCTTGTGTAGCATGTAAATTTTCAATCACTTTGTTGTAGAACGGACTATTCATCCATTTTAAATATGTGGCAGGGTTGTACCCAATAATACTAAAACGAAAAAAGTCTGTTCCTGCATCAATTACTTCTTCCATAAAATTACCAGACATTTTCATACCATTAGAAAACATGAACGCCTTTGCACCATATTTTTTAACAATGGCAATATACTCTGGTAGATTACTATTTAATGTAGGCTCACCTGAACCTTCTAAGTTTACTACCTTTAATCCGGCTTCAGCACATTGAGCAACAGCGTCTTCAAACTCGTCTAAAGACATTTTCTTTAGCCAGTTTTTACCACGCGCTCCTGTCTTACCATCTTCTTTAGTTTGTGGACACATTTGACAAGTGTAATTACACCCACCATTAATCTCAATTACCGCTCTATCAATTTCCATTGTACCATTTCCACCAGTGTTCTTTTTTGTTCTTTGCTCTTCTATGCGCCCAATCGATAGGCTTAATCAATTCATTCCCTTTATCTATAGGAGTGTGTAAGTTATATAGATACTTTACAAACGTCTGTGTCTGCAAATCTATTGCGGTAGGCGTATGATACTGAGTTATCTTATCTAAAGTCGTAACAAACATAGGCTTATGAAAGTTAGCCGCAATATAATGCCACATTCCGTCATAACAGAATATAAAGTTACAAGTGTTTATATGATAAGTCGCTTCACGAATAGGCGTTCTGTAACACAATTCTACTACATTATAACCTAGTTCAGTCAACGCCTCAATAATCAAGTTCCATTGTTCGTTTGTAACAGCACGTTTCCAATAACGCGGAATGTTAGCATTGAACGTAGCTCTCCACATAACAACCTTGTTTTCATCAGTAGGAAGTTTTACCCTAGGGTCGAAAACCCATGTATTACATAACCTTCTTCTACGAACGTCCATCCAATCATATCTACTATCGCCAGTAAACTTTCCCAACTTGCTGTTAGTTATATGGTTTATTGTTACGTCCGATTTAAGATAGAGACTGTTTATATAGTCACAACGCTCTATTATAGTTTCTGTTTCTTCACAATGATGTAAATAGTCTATGCCATGTTCCCAATGAAGATTCAATATAAGATGTTCTTTATTCTCTTTAGACCAGAAATGTGCACAATTAAGCGCGTGCATTACGTCACCCATTCCAGGTGACATACCCCAATCAATACTACGTGTCATTAAAACACCTTTACTTTATATTTCCTTTAAAATCTTGTCACATATTTCATTTGCACGATAATAATTATGATTAATCAAATAGTTTCTATATTTATTAAGATCACTTATAGTACCACTAGCACCTTCAACTGATTGAGTTAATCTTTCATATTCGCTACGGAGATTTAAGTATTCAAATACAGTCATTAGGATGTTTCTCCTGTAATATATTCATAAATCTGTGACCAATTTTTCATCTTAGGACAAATCTCTGAATTCATATTGTAGCTATGTTCTATAAGAATACTCTCAAGACCTAAATCTAAACCAAGCTGTGCATTTTCAATTTTGTCTTCTATCCAATACAAGCCACTATCTTTGTATGGAGCTAATACTTCATCTTTATTTTCACCACAATCTGTATAGATAAACTTTTCAAAAGCAGTATTACCAAATAACTTTCGTGTGTTAGACTCTCGCAAGTCTTGAGCCATAGGATCTAATGATAGTGAAGTAATCATGTGAAATACATAGCCATGCTTTCGGTGCAACAAATCCATGTAGTACATAGCATCTCGTAAAGGTGGCAAATAGCCAATTGCAGAAGAGGTATTAAAATGTCTGATTAATAGATCTTTTTCTTTACTGTCGATGCCATAACGCAAAGCCATATCATAAGTAGAGCTTTCAGTGCTATGTGCTTGTGTAGTATAACCCATCTTTTTCATCCAAACACTAAAAGCGTATTCCCAATTCATAAGAACGCCGTCGCAATCTGTAAGTATTAATCTATCTTGATCTGAATTCATAATCTAGTCTTCTTTCTTATTATATATTATCATAAAAATCTTCAAACGTTTTAAGCAATAGTACGTTTCTTTTATGATAATCGTACATATCATCTTGATGTTGGTCTAAGATTGTATTAGTCTTTTTCGGTTGCATGAATAAGTCTTTATATCGTATGACATTTAATTTTATATCATAAGATTTTAACTGACCCAGAGCATTTCTTTCTATCTCGTTGTCAATATATAACATAGGCTGTGAATTGTCAAGAGCTAGAAATGTATGAAACTTTATTATATAAGTATCTAGGTCACATAAATTAAAGTTTTTATGTTTTAGCCAATCAAAGAGATAAACACTGTTCCAATACGACAATGGGTAATTTAAAGGAAACTCTTTTAAAAAGTTGTGATAGTCAATCCATATATGCATAAACTCTTTAAAAGACATAGTATCCATAGCAAGATTAATACACGCTTTTAATTCGTTGTCATTACCCACAGAAGACAGTGATCTAATAGCGTTATATTCTTCATCAATAGAACTATTATTATCATCAAATATGATAGGTGGTCTTGATCCAAAATATCTTTTTATAGTAAATATCTTTTTTACAAAGTCTATTTCTTCTTTAGATGTGCAAGAAACCCAATAACCTTCTAGTGTGTTTTTAATGATATTGTCAGGATCAATTCCTAAATTGCTATCAAGTTTATTCGCATTAAACCTTCTAATATATCTGTCATTATTATCAATCCAATCATGTTCATGTATAATTCTTTTAGAATACTCATCAGGTTTTCTTACTTCGCAAGGTAATATATTCCAACAAGAGCCATTCCAAAAAGGTGTTTTAATTTTTCCATCTACTTTAGCCACTAGTTCAGAATCACTAAAATACTCATTAAACTCTTTATCAAAGTATTGAATAAAATAGTCTATATTATAATGCTTGGCTAGTATTGTAGATAAGAAGTTTTTACCAGCACCAGGAATGGCACGGATAGAATAGTGGTTATTCATTCTTTACCCATATAGAGAATATTCTACTATGGGTTTCTTTTGATTCGTCCCAGTCTTCTTCACAACATTCTAATGTGCAACTAAACTCTTCTGAATATAATTCGTTTATTTCTTTAGACCAAGGGAAGAAATTAATGTCCTTACATTCTTCATTTCTATGATCTTGTCTGCCTGGATTTTGTCTCCATATAATCTTACCGCCTGGCTTTACCATAGAAACCACTTTTTCAACTTGGGGATAAATCACATCAGAATCTCCAAAGTTGATGCTACCTAGACAAAGAACTACATCCCATTTAGTATCAATAGGGTCAAACGATTCAACATCAGTCAATTCGTCACCAGAGTTTATGGCAGGGTCAAACGCATATAACCTATCACCTAGATGTTCTTTAAACGGATTGTAACCACACCCTACATCAAGGACTTCATCATTCACACTAATATGCTTTAAGATATTCTTGACACTACTTAGTTCATACCTATCTCTATTCATACCTTTCCAATGATTGGCAAAGTAATGGTTAATTTTAGATTTATCTATAGACATAAACTTGCACATCCTTTTTATTATAATTATGAACACCCTCGGAATCACAAGGGTATATGTTCTTTGCGTTAGGTCTTGCGACACTACACACGTCTGCTAGTTCCATATTATTTCCCACCCTAACAACTCTCTGACGATTAGCTTGAATGAAATTCATAATATACAGATTTTGAGACTTGATTTCTTGAAACATAATCTTATCATTAACATAGTATGGTTTATAGTTTGGGTACTTTATATTAAAACCTCCAGCATCAAACCATTGATTCATACATTCAAAGTCATTACGAAATACCATGATAATAGGGTAATCATAATCTTTTGATAGTCTAGTAAGTTTATGTGAAAAAGTGTGAGACTTAATCAATCTAGTTCTCGTATCTTTAAAAGACTTAAAAGGTTTGTCCCAGTCTTCAAACTCATTACTGAACTCCATACCTGGATCCCAATAAGCTCCAGCGTGCATAGCATAGTTTCTATCATTAGCAACATACTGTCTTTCAACAGACATATCAGAAGAATCTATATCAGAACTTACACATAAAGTTCTGGACACCGAGCTCCATTTAGAACCCGGTGCGCCTGTCATAAGTATATATCTATTTAACACAGACATTTACTTAGTATCCTTTGCGATATGAGGTACACTACCATCTATCATATAACCTACATCATTTCTGCGTTTGTCTAGCCAACTATGTTCCACATAATGTACGTACTTTGCATTAGGGTCTTTGTTAAGAATATAATGTAAACGTTCATTATTATAATCTACAGGTATATCCAATACGCTATCAAGACTTTTAACATATTGATGTCTAAACATATAAAGTAATTCAACACTTAAAAATGTATGTCGATACTCAATTATGTCTTCAATCTTATTTAAGTAGTTATGCAAACTCTCAACACCACGTTTGCGTAATTGGTTTTGTGCTGTGATGTTTTGATCTCTACCAATAACAGCAACTTGTAGATTACCTTTTTCATTAAGCCTACGCAACACTTCTTTGTAGTTTGGATATTCTGTATGTCTTACACCATCTTTATCTTTACTAACATAAGGACCACTAACGCTTAACACATAGTTTTCATGTTCTTCCCAGTCATAGTTGTCAATATTCTCAGGTGTGTTCCAAATATCTTTGTAAGGTGCATTGTCGTGATTGATCCAATACTCACGCAGTAATTGATCCCAACCACACACGTTGCTGTGCATGGAAAGGACCTTACTAAACACATGATTACCAGTACCTTGAGGACCACTTGTAACTAATATGTTTGCCATTATTTTACTAATCCTGACTTATAAATCGCTTTGATACCAAATGCTTCAGTATTGAATTGTACTAATGT
>ERZ1039804.1571-NODE-1571-length-12703-cov-7.671806_pt1 | contig 12703 bp, 8 predicted proteins | sample MGYA00383089_ERZ1039804 | MGnify/ENA primary metagenome ERZ1039804 (study PRJEB29581, sample SAMEA5548359) | metagenome | biome: marine; feature: coastal; material: water | depth 1 m | study: Short-term variability in the microbial, nano- and picoplankton...
TGGTTCGAGATTTGACCAGGTGGGCCCACAGATACATTAAGTCGCTGATTTTCAGCGACTTTTTTGTTTTCGTGTTTTCTTTTTAATTGGATAACTGATTGTTTTTCAGCACTTAAAAGGTTTGATGTCGACTTGGGTCTGATGTGTACCAAATTACTCATAAAGGCTTGATTCTCTATTTAAGTTTATGTACTAGTAAGTCACATGTTTAGATCATATGTACCAAAAACAAGATTATTGGTACCTAACAATAATCTCGTGTAAAGATAATTTAAGAGTCCTTACATGTAAGGAGCTTCATGTAAAGCAAAATTAGATTACTTATTATGAGTTGAAAATTAGACAAACTACCTTTTGAAATTGATGTTGAAACAAAACCAGTGTTTTTCAACTCAATTAAAAGTAGTAAAGCCCTTGTTTTTGAAAGGTTTAGATGGTGACTTTGCTAAGTGTACGTCACCTTTGTGTTTAATGCAATTGAATTAATTTGGGATGATGGAATAACGATGTCTGGGCTTTTAGAGGGGAGTTAACCGATAAATGAAATTGTTTACCCAAAGCAATTATCTTCGTTTCCAGTCAAAAGCGAACTCGGAAGCTACCTAAGAAGTAGAATTGGAGTTCCTTCTGGACAGCCAGTTAGAAGGCATCACTTAGAGAGCTACGGGAGAACAGATATTTCAATGTCAAAGATAGGAGAAGGTCTCTATCAACTTGATTTTTCTGTTTAGGTATACTTATTTTCAATCGTCCCCGAATAGTTAGAGTTTACCTACTCGAACTTAATATTTTTCCCTTTTGCAACAAGTTCAGGATCTAGATAATGCTTTTCAACCACTTTCATATCTGAATGACTACTTAATTCTACCATATCGTCTCCAATAGACTTATTTAAAGCTGTTAGATATGTATACAATGTCAGGATATTCAATTTCTAAAAAGAAAATAATTCAAAAAAGGAATGATTAATATGCTCCTTACATTTTCCCGACTTTAAAAATCATTTTTCGGGTCCATTTCTCTTCTTTTATCAAATAATCATTATTCTCCTTTTCTATTAGTTCAGAAATAGAGTTTAGATAAATTTTTAAAGAAGCCTTTGCTGAATCATACTTTTTTAATCTAATAAAGATTATTGCTTCTTGTTTGTGTAAATTAATTGTTGGGTATACGTTTAAGCTCTTAGCTTTTGTAATATAGCCAAGTGCTTCAAGATTCTTCTTTGGATTATCAAACATAAAGGTGGTAACCATAGCTAGAATTACATAGTCCTCTTCTGTAGCTATTCCAGCCTTAATATTTCTGTCCACCAATAAACTACAAGCTTCCAAATGAAGATTATTAAGTTGTACTGCTGCATTGAAAGAATTTACAAAAGATATAGTTTTATCATATTCAATATCAGTGAATTCTTTTTTTGGTTTTCCAATAGCCTCAATCCTTTTCTTTATTGAAGGGTGGGTTCCACTTCCAGTTAAAGCTATATAGTTTCCATTTATTTTGTTGTAAGTTTTAATCTTAGCTAGAACAGATGATAAAGAAGTGTGGTCGACCCCAATATAATTCAATACATTTTTAGCACAAGCATCAGCTTCTTCTTCTTGTTCTCTTGAATACTTTAATCCCATCCTAGTATTAAACTCTTCAGCAACTGAATAAGCAATTGTAGCTGTTCCAAGGGTCAGTAAACCGGGAGTGTAGTATGGATTATTTGAAGCGGTATATAAGTCAGCAGCAAAAGCAACGCCTGTCGCTATACCTGCCCAAAACTCAGCTCTTTTCTTTCTTTGTTCAGCTTTATTAATGTTAATAATTGAATGGTCCAATACAAAATGTGCTATTTCATGGGCCATTGCCGCAATTAATTCTTCTTCTGAATTTATAGTTGATAAAAGCCCAGTTGAAATAAACATAGTCCCATTGGCATAAATAAACGCATTTGGTTCCACATCTTTTATAATTTTTACGTTCAATATTCCGGGACGTCCATCATTAAGTTTAGCAGGGTATAATTTATATGCTAGGGAATACAAATAACTTTCTAAATAACTGTCACCAAATAACAAATTATTAGAACTAGTGTATTTTACATACTCTATAGCCTCCTCTTCGAGTTCTTTCCTTAATTTGTATTGCATACCTTTTTTCATCAAGTTGTCATAGACACCTTTATTTAAAGCCTCTTTAACCCAGAATTCTTCAATATTATTTGCTTCAAATGTGATCTTTTTCAAATCTCGATGATATGAATAATAAGATTTACCATTGCATTTAAAGTAAATCTTATGATAGCCTGCATCCTTATCGTATTTAATTTTTGTTAAGGTTACTTCTGAACCTACAGGTAATTCTGGGGAAATTTTTTTGTTAATCTTACCTGAAAGATTAAAATAAATTTGTCCGTTAGACATCAAACTAAATAGCAAGACAATAGTGCACAAAAAGAATCTCTTAATCATAGAATTATTTTTACATCCACATTAATATAATATGGTATTTCTAAAAATTTCGGACAATAAATCGGTAGGTTAGGGAATGCGAATCTATGTCATTTTAAAAGTGGATACAAGTATTATTTAGATTAAATAGTAAATCGGTTTAGGATATCTTTAGTTGAGGTAAGAAATGGGAGTTATTGATCGAAATTAATTCATTATTCACCTTGGTAAGGTAACTAGCTTTCTGGTAAGGTTTTGTATCAAAATGTATCGATTTACCACAAAATACTTTACTAGGTGTTTCCTTTAAAAATGCTACAAAACCTTTTTTTTATTGGCGTTAAGACCTGTTTTTGTGTTTAAAAATTACAAAAAACATTGAGTTTACTTCGAGTAGAATTTAACGCATAAAAGACTAGGGGGGTGTTCAGGTCTTCCTTAAAGGTAGGGGGGTATAATATAGACAGATCGACCACTCAGGAGCTTCACTTTTCCAAGGTTTAACAATATTATTGCAAGTTAATTTATCAGTTACGGGCTCTTTCCCTAAGGTTAGCTATCCTTTAAATAGACTTTGTGATCTACAAATAAAGCGTATAAAATCTCTTAAAAAACTAAACTGATATCCACATATTTTTTTTAAAATTTCTGAAATGGTAGTAAAACCCTTTTCTAATTAACTGATTGTAATTAATTTACACAACTGAATTCAATATGAATTACATCTGACCGCTCTTTTAAAATTCCAATTAGCTTAAAAAAGCAGGACATAGCTGTATTACCCCAGGAGATCGATGATATTGGTGGTAAAATAGACACGTTATTTGCTGATGGGGGTTATGACTCAAGGTCTTCTACCTCCTATCTGATTCTGACACCAAAGTTGTTATTTCACCAAGAAAAAATGCTGCAACAGACAAGTATACTCTACAAAGGAACAAATCTATTATGTACATTAGGGAGCACAGAAAAGCAAGATGGAAGCGAGAGTTTAATTACCATCAGCGAGCACCGGTTGAGAATCTATTTAGCCGATGGAAAACCATTTATGGAGAAAATATAAGGTCCAAGAGCAGTAAATCCCAACAGACTGAGGTAACACTAAAATCATTCATTCTAAATAAGATTACTAACCTTGGAATGCCTGAATGGAAAAGGATTTATTTCTTTAAATAGGCAGGGGAGTAAACCATTTGCTAAACTTTTGCATCAAAATTTATCCATGCAACAAGGCTATTTAATTCAACTTAATGCGACATAACCTAGTAGGGTTTTTATAAATATTATTCTATCTAATTAATGTCACAGTTCCAGAAGAAACTCTATGATTATTTTGTTTGTAAGGATTTAATTGAGTGTAGGATAGTTTGTACACATATATATCTAGTTGAGCTACAATACCGTTTTTTGTTCCGTCCCAACCTTCATTGGGGTCTGAACTTTCAAACATCATTTCCCCCCATCTATTAAAAATTTGAAGAGAATAATCATCAAAATGAAAAGAATCTTGTCTGAATTTTGTTTTGAACTCGTCATTTTTTCCATCTCCATTAGGTGTAAAAGCATTTGGAATAAACAATTGTCCTTCACAATATGAATTTATCTCAATTTGATAAGAACTTATGCATTTTTCATTACTTGCAAATAAAGTATAAACTCCTGGATAATCGGGTTCCATTATGTCTTTATGCCTATTGCTATGGAGCCATTCAAGATTTACAAGCTCAGCATCTTCTCCAATAACTTGTAATTTAGGCCGTGCATTATCAAAACAATAATAATCTTGACCGCCAATATCGATTATTTCTATATCTGGGGTGTCTAAAACTGAAAGATAAATAGTGTCATAACCCTTGCATCCAAATTCATTTGTTACAGTAACATTATAATCGCTTGAAGAATTTACAGTTATTGATTGTGTTTTATCACCTGTACTCCAATTCCATTTTCCCCCAACTGTGGCTTTTAAAGTGATTGTAGAGTTAGCACAAATAGAAGTGTCCTTCCCAATACTTACCAAAGGGAAAGGAGCTTTTGTTACTTTGATTGAATCCATTTGTTTACAGCCATTATTATTTGTGACTTCAACTTCAAAGCTTGCAGACCAATCAACATTTATCTTATGAGTTGATTCTCCAGTGGTCCATTTGTAATTTTTATAGCCTAATCCAGGAGTTAATGTTAATACTTCTTTTCCGCAAATTGTTGTATCATTTCCTAGATCAATATCCGGTTTGTTATTTACAATAACTAAAATCGAATCTCTTCCTGAAATAATTTGATTAATTGGTGCAAAAGAAATATCATCGATGGCAAAATCATTACCACCTGCAATAATATTTTGATTCACCACACAGATCTCTGCGGAAGTTGATAATCCTGAATTCCATTGAGCGGCATATTGATTCCATTGACATGTTGTAGTATTTGCAGTTAATCTGCTACCCATTAGAACATCATTAATTTTAAATTCTAAAATGGCTGGATTGGAAGGATGGACAGAAGTAATCCAACCTGAAAATTCATAATCAGTTGCAGGCTCAACATTTACGGTTTGACACCAGACACTGATTCCGACCTGAGTTGCTGCATTTACCACCATCATATTCCCCGATCCCGTTGTATGATCACCACACGTTTTAAATCCCCAATGGGTCGCTCTAGGGTTCGAACTCACACAGTATCTTCCTTCATTTAAAACATTTAATGCGCATCCATCTGTATATCCGCTTGCAAAGCCTACACCCCCTTGCTCAAAATCTCCGTTTATTATAATATTCTGTCCAACCGTATATCCATCTTCACTTCCAACAAAATAATATGCATCTTGATCTGGCGAAACTTGAATTGTAGATTTATTTAGTGTTATAAAGTCTTGATCACCTCCCCAAATTTGAGTAGTAATATTTTTAGCTTCAATTTTAATTGAATCAGCCCTGCAAATATATATTGTATCAACTTCAAGATGATTATTGTCGAATCCTTGACCTTTTAGGCTCAAGCAGATTATAAAATGTAAAACCAGGAAGACTCTTGTTTTATTTACTACTAGGTTGGGGTGTTTTAATAAACTCAACAGAAATAGACTCATTTTTACTCGGTTTAAGACGAAATTATAGCAAGACCAAAGCGAAATGAAATTAAATATTACAACAGAATAAATAGTTTTTGCATTTTTTGCAAATTATATAATGAGACCGTGTAACGAGTAAAGTGATAACTATTGGTGACCCTTTTTCTGAAAATCAAAAAGTAAAGCTCAATTGCAGCTAGAGAGAATAAAGCAAGAATTAAGAATAAAGTAGGGGAGCCAATTAGGTGGTCATTTCCTGAAATAGTTTGCTCAATAATCAACAAACCAATCGATAATACCAAAAAAAGGATTCGGTTTATTAACCTTATGGTCTCCATTTTTCAAATGATAGAATTTTCAGCTTTCGTCTTCTGTAATAGAAGCTTCATATCTTCTTCGATCAAGTTCGAGTTTTTATACCTTTGGCCCACAGATAAAAATAACCTCAGCATTTTCTGGGGTTTAATTTTGAATCATTATTAAATGCCTGTATAAAATATCCTTCAATAGAAGGAGCTATATGCACTTTCTACTTTGTTATTAAGAGTTCTGTTATCTGTAAAGTACAAACCTTGATGTTTGAATCTTCTTGCTCGAAATTGACACTTGAAGAAGATACATCCCGTTTTTAATTCCAGGAGGAAGATTGATTTTGGTTTCACTTGAACTAAGATTTTTTAATTGATAAATAATGTTCCCCTTTAGATCAAGAACAACTATATCATAAAAGGCTAATTCATTATTTACCTCTATTGTTAAGCTGTTTTGAACAAGGGTAGGGCTTAGTTTAAATAAATAGTCATTGATTTCGTTGTCGAAGACAGAAGTAATCAAATTGGAACTGTGGTTATTGTCAACACCAATATTCGGAGCTTGGTTTTCAATGTCTATCCAATTACCAAAGGCGTCTTCTTCTGGATAAGCTGAAATACTCGAAAATATTCCTTGTCCCGCCATAGGGAAAGCTGGTTGATAAAAAGACTTTCCTGCATCTACCATAGAACTTCCCGAATAAACTTTAAACCCTTCCATTTCCAAAGAACCCGCATCGTGGAAGCCTGGCCATGTATCAACAATTTTATTGTTGTCTCTGTTTTGAAAGTTGGTACTTATGTTTCCTTTAAAATAGTTGTTAGAAACCCTCAAACTTCCATTTGAAATATCTATTACTGGACCTTCGCTTCCAATGCTGGCTCCCCCAGTAGTCATGAAGGCATTGTTGTAGATATAGGTATTCCTTGCATAAATCTCAATATTTGGACTATAGTTTTCTGTGTAGTAAATAGTATTATTATAGATATAACTGTTATTTGATCTAATAGGACTATTCCCACTTCCTACAAAGCCGGAAATCCAAATAGTATTTCCATGATTATTTCTGTACCCGTCATTTACACTGACATTAAATCGATAGACACAACGGTTGTTAGATCCTAAAATCTCGCAAAATCCCCCCTCGCTGTTCTGGCTGTAGTTGTATTGATAGATGACGTCTTCATTCCCAAAATCGATGTGCATTCCATAAGAGTCTCCGTTTCCTTTTACATCATAGGATTTATTATACTGAGCAATCACATGCTTACATCTAAAGGTCCACATCCCGCTACCTCGACCTGCTAGCCTGGTTTCAGTACCATTACTATAGCCTGTCTGATCAAAGTCATTATACTCTACCAATGCATTGTACATTTTACCGAGAATAACTCCGGAGCCACCTGTTTGAAAGAATGTATTGTTTTTAATCACAAAGTTCATGTTTCGATTAATGGTCCAATCAGAGTTGTTAAAATCTCCTGAGTGTGTTGCCCAAATACCTGCTTTTCCTATATGACTGAAATAACAATTCTCAATAAGTACATCTGCAAACCGCACTTCGGTAATCATATTATCTTCAGTATCCTCCTCATTTGCGTCGGAATCAAAACGTAAGCCTGTTACTTTTATAGCATCAAAATCTTCAGGCAATCCAACGCTGTAAACATCTGTGATTTTAAGATGATGAAAAGTTAACCCACGGGAAATTCCACCCCATTTATTGGCTTGACAATAAATACCAAAGCTTTTTTTGTCATTCCAGCCATATCGAGTATCGTTTTTTCGGTCGTTTTTTATCCATAAATGTGAAATTTTGATGTAACTCGCATTAACAAGATTTACGGCACTCAAATAATCCCCTCCAGAAATAATTCCAGAACCGGAAAGTATAGGTAATTCTCCAGGTCCGTAATAAGAAATAGCTATGGGATTGTTTTCAATTCCTGATCTTTTAACTTTGAGTTCGCCTTTGAAGGTGTCTCCAGAACGAAAAAGTAAACGATCTCCGGGGTTTAAAAAGCCACCATTACCATCTGTTTCAAATGCTTCGCTAGCTTTTGCTAAGGTCTTCCATGGTTTCGAGTATGTACCTACATCAGAATCATTACCATTTGTAGCAAAGTAATAAACGTTAAAATTTTCAGTTACTCTAATCTTGTCCATCAAAATATTTTCGTGAGTGGCCTTTAAAGTAATGGTATTCGTTCCAGCCACCAGATTTACCTTAAACAAAGTTGATCGAGCTTTATCTTCGTAGGCCCAATTCGATTTATAAAGTGTTTTGGTACTTGCTAATCCACCATTTATTGAAACATCAACCGATTGATTTGTTCCTCCATTGAAATGAAAGACTTCCACTTTATAAACTCCATTAGCCGGAATACCTTCTATCGCAAAAGTGATCGTTCCTTCAATGGAAGAATTATTTTTCAATTTAACAAAAGTACCATTTGAGGCGTTTTCATTATTTTCTATTGTATAGCTATCTGAAAGTGTTGCTTCTTCAGCTTCTAAATTTATAACTATTGAACCAAACAAAACTGAGGGCGTGAGCCAGACAAGAAGGAGCAATAAAATTTTATTAAGTAGATTTATTTTCATGGAATATAAGTTACTATGTTAAGTCGCTTCACATTTAATTTGGAGCTAAAGTCTATGTAAATGCAATCTTTTGCATTTACATATTGGACTATAAATTTAGTTCTATTTTTTATTACTTTATCAATCTTTGACCATCCTCAATCAAAAAGTTCGAGCTTTTACATGTTTGGTCCACAAATACATTAAGTCGCTGATTTTCCGTGACTTTTTTGTTTTTCTGATTTTTGAAACAAAATGTAAGTTTTTGATAATCAACCTTAAGTGGTTTGATGTCCACTTGGGTCTAAAATTTATTCATGGAGTATAACAAAGTACCGGTCATTTAGTTTCTTTATTGTTTTTTGTACTTTGTGTTTCTTTTATCTCCTAGCTTTTCAATTAATTTTAATTTGACGGCGCTGGCTAAATCTCTACTTGCCGCGGGGCTGGAGATGGATTTGAAGTACTTTAAATAATCTGATCTTGTAAACTCAGTATTGATTTGTTGGATTAATATTTGAATTCGATCTTTAGCTTTTAAAGTGATTTCTTTTTGATTAAGATATGGTTCTAAAGCTTCGTTTAGGACGTTAAGCATGAAATGAATAAATGCCTTACTAGAAAAAGTAATTGTTTTTGCTAAAGCGCACAATTGCGATACTATTTCAGGTAATTTCAATTTGACAGCAATGCAAGAAATGGGGGTCATGGTTAATAGCTTTGATATAGAACCATACGTTCTTCAATCATATGGAATGCCCTATTATCCAAGTTTAATAGAAGGATTTGGTTCCAGTTAGTAAATATTGATTTATCAATCCAAAAATATAGTCCTCCACGTTGTTTAAGGCTATAGTTACTGCTATTGGTGATTTTATGTTTGTAGGCTCTCATGCTACAAAATTGGTAACTTTATTCTATGGAGTTATCCATGCAATAAGACCCAAAAATGACAGCTACAAGAGATATCAATGATTTGATTGAAAAAGATATTTGATTGGAAAATAAATCGGGGAAAAAAAGCACTTCCTACTTATTAAATTTAGGATTGTAGTCTGCTTTCAATTATTTTCTTAATCTTTTTTGCATCTCCTACAGAGAAATCTTCAACTTTTAATTGCTGATTACCTGTGTTATAAATTAATATATCTGAATCAATCAATTTCCTGTCAATTTCTATGGAAGATATTCTTGAAAAAGGAATTGATGATTCATCAACGCCAATTAGGTACTTGTTTCTTTTCTTATAAATAACCTCATTATCAGTAATAACTAGCCTATCTGGAGTTAATATGTTCCCTCCCAATAAGATGTTAGAAGAAAATTCAAATGTCTCCAGTTTTTCCTTAAAGTCAGTTTTAATAGTGTTTTTAGCACTTTTTTGACCACAAGAAGAACAAAAATTATCACTCTCTTTTAATTTATTTCCACAAGAAGAACAAAACATAATCTAGACTTTTAAAAGTTAAATAGAAGACTCATTTAAAGTTAGTGAAAAGCAGGTCTTGTTGCATGGATAGATTTCGCCGTTTAAAGTTATTAATTTTCTGTGATGAGAATCTACAATCAAAAAATAACAATAGCAGCTCTAAACTGAATTTTTTACTTAAAGTTAGAGAGAAAAGTTAAGAATAAGATCTGCAATTCGAGCATAAACCATACCCTTAAGAGTTAGGTTATAGTTAAGATTGATATCATTTTTAATGTGGACACTTAGTTTCATATGAATCAAAGTATTTTCTTCCTAACTATATATGTTTGCCGGAAGAATACGAACTTTCAAAAAAAACATGTTGCAACAATTTTTATAGGTTCATTCCCACTATTTATAAGCTAAGTAGGTTTAGGATTCCCTGTATCAATAATCATTGGGTTGTCATTTTGGATTTGTTAAAAAAAGTAGGACAGTTTTTTGAAGACCTGTTTTGTTGTAAATTATTCTTCCTTGATATGTCTTTAAAGAGCTCAATATCTTGATTTTAATGGTTCGAGGTTGTCCAAATTTCACCTAGAATACATTAAGTCACTGATTTTCAGCTATTTTTTTGGTTTCTGAAGTTTCAATTAAAATGTAAGTCGTTGATAATACAATTTAAGTGGTTCGATTTACACTTGGTTGTTAAGAGGGCTAAAATTTAGTGGGGCGTTAATTGATATAAGAACAAAAGCGATTTGAGTTAATACCCAAATCGCTTAGTATTAGAGTATCTAGTTTTTATTTTAATTCTTTCAATAAAGTTTTGGCTGCTAACTTGCCAAGTTCATTTGATGCCAAAGGACTTGCCCCAGTTATTAGTTTCCTGTCTACACAAACTGTTTCGTCAGATTCTGTATTAACAATGTTAGCACCTAATTCTTTTAAGCGTTCACTTACACCGTTTTTCATATGTCCTGGTAAATAACCAACCATTGGTGTCATTTCATCAACGGCGTCAGGAAATACAGCCATTTTGTATCCGTCGTATAGAAATTTGTTCTTATCAAGGGTGGTTGATAACAAAGAGCCTGGCCCGTGACAAAGAGTAATTGTAAATAAATCGTTGTTGTGTGCCCAATTTAATGACTTTGCAACATTTCTATCTTCTGGGATACCAATCATAGCACCATGTCCTCCTGGGACGAAAACGGCCGCGTAAGAATCAGCTTTAGAAAATGAATTGGCAATGAAATCTTTTAGCTTTTTAGGATGTTCAAAATTAGCTTTGTACTCCTTGTAAATTGCTTTCACGTTTTCATCTTCATTTGGGAAAGCCCACATTTCAAAAGCAACTGGTTTTCCTGTAGGAGTGACTATTTCAAATTTAAATCCTGCATTTTTCAGATGTAGCATTGGAACAAGCGCTTCAATAGGATGGTTACCTGTAGAAAATAATTTTCCATTCTTCATTTCTAAGTTTTTTTCTTCAGTGAAAATCACTAAAATCTTAGATTTTTCTCCCTCATATTTTGTGTACTCGATGTATTCAAAATCTGTTTTAGAAACAGTCCCTAGTGACAATGCTAAATTTGATGGACTGTAGGAACCGTCATTTTCTAATGTGGGCTTTGCCAAAAAGTAAATTACTACAAAGGCTACCACAATGACACTTGCTAATCCAATTAATATTTTTTTTATCATGATTATATTTTTCAGTTTTTGAGAGGATATTGCTTAACTAATTTTAATTACAATTTTTCCTTTTGCCCTACCAGTTGCAAGATGTTCGAAGGCCTGAATAGCGTCAGGAAATGGATAAATTTTATCTACGATTGGTTTTATTTTATCGTCTTCAATTAGTGATTTAATATCATTTAAATGTGCTCCGTTGGGGTGCATAAAAATAAATTTGTAAGTTGCATTTTTCTCCTTACTCGCGTTCGCTATTTCTTCTGGTAATTTGTAATCAGGTATTCCGAACATTTTAGCACTTTCCTCATCTAAAGCACCCACTACACTAACTACTATTCCACCTTTTTTGACTACTTCGAAAGATTCAGCAGAGTAGTGCTTGCCAAGTGTGTCAAACACTATATCTGCATTTTTTACTATGTTTTTGTAATCTTCCGTTTTGTAATCAATAACTCTGTCAGCTCCCAGTTTTTTTACCCAGTCTACATTACTTGTACTTGTGGTAGTGTAAACATAAGCTCCTTTTGCTTTAGCATATTGAATAGCGAAACTTCCAACACCACCAGATCCAGCATGAATAAGTACTTTATCGTTTGCTTTGATGTTTGCGTATTCTAAAGACTGTAAAGCAGTTAATGCTGCTAATGGTAAACCTGCGGCTTCTTCAAAGGAAATGTTGCCTGGTTTTTTTGAAACCGCTTCACTTGTTACCGCAACGAAGTCTGCCAGTGTACCCATTTGTTCTTGAGGAACTCTTGAATACACTAAGTCACCAATTTCAAAATTACTGACGTTGCTACCTTTTTCTACCACAACACCACTTACGTCATAAGCAGAGGTGCTTGGTAATGGTATTGGTAGCAGACTTTGTAAGTTTCCAAGGATAATACTTTTGTCTATAGGGTTAATGGCTGCTGCTTTAACTGCTATAAGTACTTCGTTTACTTGTGCAGTTGGTTTGCTAACTTCGTTAAAGGCTAAGCTTTTTTTTAATTCACCGTATTTTACAATTTGTAACGCTTTCATATCTGTATAGATTTATCTGATTAATAACTTCTATATAAATGTAAGTAGGGAAATTTGATAAAAATTTACCCTATGGTAAGAAAGCTATTTTTTTACTTTTTCTACCCTAATTCGACTCAAGCTTTGCTGGGTGATTCCCAAGTAGGAGGCAATGTGAAAATT
>ERZ1039804.1589-NODE-1589-length-12637-cov-9.043316_pt1 | contig 12637 bp, 10 predicted proteins | sample MGYA00383089_ERZ1039804 | MGnify/ENA primary metagenome ERZ1039804 (study PRJEB29581, sample SAMEA5548359) | metagenome | biome: marine; feature: coastal; material: water | depth 1 m | study: Short-term variability in the microbial, nano- and picoplankton...
GAGCTATTACCTGAATCGACCGGCATATTTGCGGCAGCTGCCTGATACTGGGCTTCATGTTGATTAACTTTGTGTGGCTTTGCGGTCATTAGGCCGAGCATATCCGGATCCATACCCTGGGCTCGGGCAAAGGCAACCAACCCTTCGTCTGTTGGCTCATCGCCACCGATAATAAGCGACGTGCCGCCCTTCAGAGTTCGACTGATCATTGAGGAATCGGGGCTGGGAGTTTGGGCGACAGGCTTTTTATCGGCCGCGGAAGGCGGCAAATCATTGCCGCTTTTGGCCACTTTTAGGGTTGCCGCCGCATGACCAAAAACGGTGGAAAAAGCGCTGGGGTTTTCAGCTGCGGGGTCTTGGGTATTCTCCGCAACGCCCGTGCTATCTGGCGCTGAGCCTCTGCCCACATCGAGAAGAATATTTTTTGAGTCGAGCATTTTATCTGCCAGTCCTGTAACAAGAGTGTGATACAGATGACATTTGCAATAGCTATGCCAACGACAGTGCGGCGCGGGGACTTATGATATTCGCGCGCGAAAATTGTGCTGTTGGATCGCTTGGCTATCGTTAGCCCGAGCCTCTAGACTTTCAGCCTCACGATGTAATTTTTCCCGCGCTCGATTTGCTAAATGCTCTACCTTTAAGCGCTCGCGCTCGGCGACAACCAGTGCTTGCCGCACCTCATGCCACTCAATTTCAAGGCGTTGCTGTTCGACCTTCGCTCGCTTTTTCAACTCATCGAGCTGAACGATAAAGTGTCGATAATTATTGATTTCCGTTGAATGATGATCGCGCTGCTGCACACCGATTAGCTGCTGGTTGTAGTCAAGCAATAGCGCATCGACTTTTTCTTGCTGTAACTCAGCATTTCCCCGGCGTTTGTTTAATTCCGCGAGGCGCAACTGTATGGCTCTTACGCTGCGTTCAGCTTTGCCGAGAAGCGCCGACCAGACTGTCTTCACGGTGTCACCTGCGCAACCAATTGCATAATAAGTCTCTGGCTCTGCTCCAGAGGTACAGATTCTTCACCGGTCTGACGTAAAATCGCTTCCATCCCCGGACGCAGCCGAATCGCCGCATCGAGATCGGGGTTGGTGCCGGACTCATAGGCACCGACTTGAATTAAATCTTCATTCTGCTGATAGAGTGTCCACAGCCTGCGGAAATGGTTGGCTGCCTTGAGTACATCGGCGTCCACCAAGTTTGGCATTACCCGGGAGATCGAACCCGATAGGTCAATGGCCGGATAATGTGCCGCATCCGCTAAGGCTCGCGACAGCAAGACCTGCCCATCCAGTGAAGCTCTGGCTATATCAACAATTGGATCAGCCCGATCATCACCCTCGGCGAGCACGGTATACATGGCGGTGATCGAGCCGTAACCGTGGCGACCAACCCCAGAGCGCTCAATAAGCCTTGGCAGCATGGCAAACACCGAGGGTGGATAACCCTTAGCCGTGGGTGGCTCGCCGATCGCCAAACCAATTTCACGCTGGGCATGGGCGACGCGGGTGAGGCTGTCACAGAGCATCAAAACATTCTTACCGCGATCCCTGAAGTACTCGGCGACCAGATGGGTTAAATAGGTTGCTTTTAGACGCAGCACAGGGGAAATATTGGCCGGCGCGGCAATCACGACTGACTTGGCTAAGCCCTCGTCTCCAAGGGTATGCTGAATAAATTCCTGTACTTCACGACCGCGTTCACCAATCAGACCAATGACCACAACATCGGCTTCGGTATTGCGCGTCAGCATGCCAAGCAGCACGCTTTTACCCACACCGGAACCTGCAACCAAGCCTATTCGCTGACCCTGGCCCAGCGTCAGGCAGGTGTTGATAGCTTTAATACCGGTATCGAGAATTTTGTTTATCGGGCCTCGCTCCATGGGGTTGATGGCCAAACCTTCGAGACTCAGCTGTTCGCTGTAGGCAATGGCTCCACGGCCATCGAGCGGCTTGCCCAGCCCATCGACAACGCGCCCCAACATAGCATCACCAAGGGAGGCTTTAGCGTGACGCGAGATAACCCAGATGCGCGCGCCAGGGCCTATACCCACCGGTTCTGAGAACGGCATCAAGTAGAGAATATCGTCGTTAAAGCCGACCACTTCAGCGTCCACATAAGTGCCCATATCACTGTTTTCTACCCGGCAGTGGGCGCCGAGTGGAGCAATAATCCCTTTGGCTTCGAGGGTTAAGCCGACCACGCGAACCAACTTGCCGCTCAGCATTGGCTGGGTAGCATGCAGCGCCGCTATCTGGCTGTCGACTTCAGCGGCAAAATCAAGCATCGTCGCTCTCATCATTCACAGAGGGGTCGGCATCAGGTTCACTGCTGCTGTCCGCTGCTTCAGGGTCAATAATCGGTGTTGCGCCGGCGTTCAATTCTTCCGCATTGCCTTCAATAATGGCGTCGGCATTGGCAGTGCGCTTTAATGGCTGGTTATGGCTATCTGCACTGGCCGCTGTAGCAGACGTATCTGATGGTTGAGCCGAAGTATCAGATCCGGGGAGATCGAGTAATCTGTCGCTAATTGACGCCAGACGGGTTTCGATCAAATCTTCAACCGCACTGTCATCCATGGTTATTTTTACGCTGCCACGATTTAGGTTCGGGTCAATGCGCAGGCTGATATGCTCCAGGTCACTGCTTAAATGTTGCGTAAACTGCTGATGATCAGCCGCACTTAGGCTCACCACAATCGGGCCTTCGCCCTGCTGTTCAATATCTCGGATCGCGGCATCGATCAGCCGTTCTATGGCAGTTGTCGAGAGCGTCAGCTCTCCTCGCACCAGCTGCTCTGCAATATGCAGCGCGAGCTTTTTCAGGGGCTGATAAAAACTTTGCGTTTCGGACTGCGCGGTGCGCAGGGACTCGCTGAAAGCAATAAAGTTATCGCGGGCATCACGCCATTTTTCTTCCGCCTCGGCCATGGCCTTTTGATAACCCTGGTCAAAACTGTCGCGCCGAACGCGCTCAAGCTCTTCGGGATCAATGGCTGGAAGCGGCTTTTGAGGCTCTTCGACAGGGACTTCAGGCTCAAGGTTAGCGACTTCGGGCATCTCATCCTCTGATGATTCATCCACGGCTTCCTCGAGCACGGGCTCTTGATTATCGTCGGCCTCTACACCGAGCACCTCGGGTGCCCAGGCTGTAAAGCCCTCTTCACTCTGACCATTGCCGGGCTGAAACCACCCCGCAGAGGCAAAGGCTTTGGCCTTCTCACCCGCCTTAAGCAGCTCATTGAGACGCCAGCTAACGGATGAATCTGTCTTTGCATCCCCAGATTGCTTGTTCATGTCTGCACCAGGCTCTGAAGTGGCGTCTATATTAGACAAAGTCATCCCCTCGGCCTGCCAGCACCAGCTCACCTTTGTCCGAGAGCACTCGCGCCAGACGCATAATGTTCTTCTGGGCATCTTCAACATCGGTAATTCTGATCGGGCCTTTGGCTTCCATATCGTCGAGGAACATAATGCGAGCACGCTGCGACATATTGTCGAGGAACTTGTCCCTAACCTCTTCGTCAGCACCCTTCAGTGCGGTCATCAAGAGATCAGACTCAACACTGCGCATCAGTACCTGAACCGCACGGTTATCAACACCAGCCAGATTGTCAAAGGTAAACATATTGTCCTGAATCTTCAGGGCTAACTCTTCATCAAGACCTGCGACGCCAGACATGATGGATGTCTCCAGGTCGACCTTGGTGAAGTTCATAATTTTTGCCGCAGTGCCAACACCACCAAAGCTTGATGATTTGGCTGACGAACTGGAGGAGAATTGCTGCTTCATAATGCCTTCCAGTTCATCCATTGCTGATGGCTGAACGGTCTCGAGACTGGCAACACGCTGCATAATTTCAGCACGATTTTCTGCCGGCAAGAAATTGAGAACATCCGCTGCCACATCGTATTCCAGTACCGAAAGAATAATCGCCACGACCTGAGGATGTTCTTCACCAATCATATCGCCAATCGAGCGCGCATCCATCCAGCGCAATAACTCCAATCCCTTGCTCGAAGAGCCAGGCATAATACGCCCGAGAACGGTTGCCGCCTTGTCTTCACCCAGTGCGCGGTTGAGCACTTTCTCAACATAGTCGCCAGTGCCCAGACCGAGGCTGGTCTGCTGTTTAATGGTGACAACAAAGTCATCCAGCACAATATTGACCGCCTCTTGGGAAAGGTCAGCCACACCGACCATCGCCGCGCCCAGCGCTTGAACTTCACGGGGGCTCAAGTAGCGAATAATATCCGCCGCTTGCTGTTCGCCGAGCAGTAACATGATGACTGCCGAACGGTCGGTCGATGTAAGTCGGTTGAGCTCATCACGGAGCTCTTCTGACATGGGAACCGGCTCTGCAGCCGGGGTCGGATTTTCTTGTGGTTCTGCCATTTTTTCTCTCCTCGTCGGCCTAGACCGGACGAATCATTTTCTTCAGTACATTGGCAACTCGGCCGGAATCTTCCGCGACCAATAGTCGTACCAGCGCCACTTTGTCATCATAGGTGTTTGCCGTATCCAGCATCTCTGCCGAGATAGTCGATTTTTTCGGCTTGAGCTTGGCTTTGATATCTTCGAGTGATTCATCATCGCCCATTTCGATCATGCGCAACTCTGCTTCGTTGAGCTCGCCGTCCTTGCTGGTCGCCTGAACATCTTCAGCAAGACTGCTATCCACCGCTGGCAGGTAAGCCTTAATCACTGGTCGAACAACGGCAAATAATATAACCAGGAAGACTACAGCCGCACCAAGACTCTTGATAATACTGATTATCTGAGCGTTCTCGTACCAGACAACCTCAGACTCCAAGGGTGCAGGCTTTTCGAATTTAGCCGAGACAATAGTGACCAGATCGCCGCGCTCAGCATCAAAGCCGACCACACCTTTTACCAGATTGGTAAAACGCTCCAGTTCAAGCTCGGAGAACCCCTGAGCAGCCTGCTCTGCGGCGGCGCTTTCTCCTTCGAGACCGAGTTGCGTGGCAGGCTCATTGACGACCACGGCAACAGAGATTCGCTCGACACTGCCGCCCTGTCGCTTGACATGGCGAACCGAGCGGTCCATTTCATAGTTTCGGGTTGTTGTGCTGCTTGACGTTCGCAGGTTACCGCCGGCGCTCTCGTCGAGCTGCCCATTGACCACTGTAGTTGGCGTTGCCGGAACTGTGTTAGTTGTGGCGCCGGGAACGCCCTCTGCAGCTTGCGTGGCATCCTGGTCCAACGAGAGGACTTCGGATCGGGCCTTGGGACCATTGCCATTGCCATCGTATTCCTCAAAGGTGGATTCCTCTTCGGTATAGTCAATCTGGATATCAACTTCGGCACGCACATTGCCCATACCGACAACAGGTGTCAGCAGCGCGTCGATGCGATTGCGGTAGGTCTCTTCCAGACGCTGTTTGTGCTCCATCTGAGCTGCATTGAGCTGCATTGAGGCAAAGTTGGTCGCATCGGTCAGCAATTTACCGCGCTGATCTACAACCACCACATCTTCCGTTGCCAGGTAGGGAATACTCGACGAGACCATATGAGTGATCGCCTGAACCTGAGTATTCGATACTTGCCTGCCGGGATAGGGAGAAACCACCACCGAGGCTTTCGCCGGCGTGCGATTACGCACGAAGACGCTCTGTTTCGGCGATGCCAAGTGTACTCGTGCCGAGCGGATAGTCGTAATCTGGCTGATACTGCGAGCCAGCTCCTGCTCCATGGCGGCAACGTAACGCACCTGCTCCATAAACTGGCTGGAGGTCATCGAGGCCTCATCATTCAAATTACTGATACCCCCGGTAGTGCCCTCCTGAGGTAGCCCGCGGGATGCAAGGAAAATTCTCGCTTCGTGATAGCGGCCGTCGGGTACTTTTAACTCGCCGGTACTACTGTCGATGCGGGCATTGAAGTCTGCGCCCGAGAGCGATTCGTAAGCCAGCTGGCGATCAGATTCAGATAGGCCGGGATAAACCGTTCTGTAGACAGGATCCTGCATCCAGGAATAGGCCAAGAGGAAAATCGCCACACTTAAAAAAGCAATAATCGCCGGCATCGCCCTGCGCACTGCGGGTTGCTGCATCACTTCAGTGACACTGGGAAGTCCTGTACCGGCACTGGTGTTAGCCGCCGGCGTCAGCCCCTGCTGAGGAACTGGCTGACCAGGCTGAGCTGCTGCTGGCACCCCCGCGGCGGTCTGCGTCAGGTTTTGATTTGTCTTTTCTACTGTTGTGGTTGCCATTGCTTAATTCTCTTTATGCGTGTTTTACACGGGCATGTTCATAATGTCTTCGTAGGCTTTGAGTACCTTGTTGCGTATTTGCAAGGTTGCTTCAAAAGCCAGCGACGATTTCTGCATATTCATCACTACATCGGTGAGCGGAATATCCTGCCCACTTTCATAGGCGGTGCGAGACGCCTTGGCGGTCATCTGTGCCGCATTAACTTCGTTGAGCGCAGTTTTCACCTTGTCTGTAAATCCGCCAGCCGATACTGGCTGGGTGTCGACACGCTCTGTCGGCGAGAGATTTACTCCCTGAGCGGCCTGATTCTGATACTGGCGAATCTGACTTAACAGAGACTCCACATTACCTGTATGAACTGGACTAACCATTGTTGACTCCCTTAGCGCGCGTAGGCACGGGTGACATTAACACCCTGCTCGCGCAGTCTCTGTAATTTGTGACGCAGTGTTCTCGGGCTTATACCAAGCTGCTCTGCTGCTTGCTCACGACTACGCGTGGCTTTTAGCGCGGACATAATGGTCTGCCATTCACTCTGCTTAACTGCCTGGTTGAGACCCTCTAGTGGTACCTGCTCTGACGAGCTGACGGTGTAACTCGCCAGATGCGTGGGGGCAGCGCCATAGTGACTATGAGTGTCGGTCACACTGTGGTCGGCAAAGCCATTACTCTGATGATAGTTATTGGCGGCAGAGCTGCTGTTTAGTGCCGGGATGTCATCAAACAAAAGGTGCTGCACGTCGATTGGCGAGCCATTGGCTAAGACCATGCCGCGAACCAGTACATTTTGTAACTCACGCACATTGCCCGGCCAGCGATAGCTCTCCAAACTCAACTGCGCTGCGCGAGTCAGCGTTAGTGCCTGTGCACCGCCACTCTGCTGCGCCAAAAACTGTTCGGCGAGAGGCAGAATATCTTTCGGCCGCTCGCTCAGAGAGGGGATCGCCAATTTAAAGGCCGTGAGGCGGAAGTAGAGATCTTCCCTAAATTGATTCTGTGCGATGGCTAGCTTGAGGTCTCTATTGGTTGCGGCAATCACACGAATATCCAGGTCGATAGCTTTCTGACCTCCAAGCCTGACTACGGAACGCTCCTGTAACACACGCAGTAATTTGGCTTGAAGATGAAAAGACATCTCGCCAATTTCATCGAGGAAAACAGTTCCCCCTTGAGCCTGCTCAAATAGACCTGGCTGAACTTTGGAGGCGCCAGTAAATGATCCTTTTTCATGTCCGAATAACATGTCTTCAATTAAATTTTCCGGCATCGCCGCACAGTTAAACGCCACAAATGGTCCCTGGTGCCGCGCCGATGCATCGTGAAGGATCTGCGCCAACACCTCTTTACCTGCACCGGTTGGGCCAGTGACCAATACGGTGACGTCGACCTGGGCGACACGCTCGGCAAGTGCCAGGAGATTGCGGCTGACCGGGTCGGCGAATACAAATGCTTGCCCAGAACTGCTTTTCGTCGGCTTGCACTTTGCCAGGTCAAGCACTTCACGCCACTCCCCTGCATCGAAGGAACCTGCGGAAATAACACTCAGGGCACCTTCACGCATCGCGCGAATACCCAGCTCGAAGTTATTGCGGTCTACGCGGGCAATAATTGGCGCCGAGCTATTCACTGCTGCCAGCCGCGACTGGACCTCTTTCAGGTAGCGGGTTGATTCAGATAAACTGACAACGACCAGCTGGGCACTGAATAATTCGATATCATCTAGCTGCACCTCGGCCTGAATCAGATTCAAGCCATTTTCGGCGAACAACAATGTCTCCGCATGAGCTAGCGGTTGAACCGGGTCGAGCCATAGAACATCAATCATCTTACGATCTGTCACAGTTACTTACCTTTACCAAAAATCATTTTTGTTTTATTGATAGAGGTTTAGCAATTTGCGTGCCAAACAGATATTGTCATTTAAATCAGTGGCTTATATACAAAGCGGCAGAAAACCGTCACCTGGTTGCCACCGGCAAAAGTCGGTAATTTGACACCGGTTTGCGGCAAAGTGACGGCTTTGCGGCAAGGCTTTGCCACCTGGGCTGGCAGCTGAGAGAGAGTGCTGGGAAGGGGTACGCCGGATTAGGCGCTGCCGGCTAAACCGTGTTTATTGATCTTTTCAATCAGGGTCGTACGCTGAAGATTGAGCAACCGTGCAGTTTTTGAAACATTACCGGCAGCTGTACTCAGCGCATGGCGTATCAGGTTGCGCTCAATATCCAGCAGATGCTGCTTAAGCTGGAGACCTTCCTCGGGGAATGCGCCTCCGCCCTGAGCTAAGAGTATGGTCTGCTCGACCTCATGGTTGAGTTGGGCATCTTGAAAACGCTCCATTTTTTTCTGTTGCGTATAATCCGAGCTATCGACAATTGCGCTGAGCACATCCGAGGTGAGCTGCGCAGTGGCTTGTTGCTCTGCATTGCCCGGCAAATTTAGTGCTGATTTTTGCTCACCGTTTGACCCTAACATGTCGCCGCTATTCTCTGTCCAGCTGGGCAGACGCCTAATTTCTGGCGGCACCATACTGGGAATTACCTTGCGCAGATCCACTTCCTGACCTGGATAGAGAGAGGTGTAGCGATCTACCAGGTTAGCCAGCTCGCGAACATTGCCAGGCCAGCTGTATTCGAGAAACAGCTGCATGGATTTAGGGTGCAATCTGATCGGTTGATTACCGGCACTTGCATGCTGTTTGGCAAAAAACTCAAAGAGCATAGGAACATCATCAAGTCGCTCACTCAATTGCCTGATCTCGATAGGCATCACATTGAGTCTGTAGTAAAGATCTTCACGGAACTGCTGTTTGTTGATCAGACCAACAACATCTTTATGGGTTGCAGCGACGACTCGTACATCGATCGGCACCGCCAGTAGTGAGCCAACTGGATCAATCTGCCGCTCCTGAAGCACGCGCAATAATTTTACCTGAAGATCGATGGGCATATCGCCGATCTCATCGAGAAACAATGTGCCTTTATCAGCTAGCTCGAAACGTCCTTTGCGATCAGAGATGGCGCCGGTGAAAGCACCTTTGCGATGGCCAAACAGTTCACTTTCCAGCAGGTCTCGCGGAATCGCACCGCAGTTAACGGGAATAAAAGGACCTGAGGCGCGTGGCGATGAATCGTGCAGGGCTCTGGCAACCAGCTCTTTACCGGTGCCACTGTCACCGAGGATAAGCACGGTAGAATCGCTGGGCCCGACCATATCAATAAGCGTGCGAAGCTCTTGAATTACCGTGCTCTGGCCAATAATGTTTTGCAAATTCGTCAAAACTATCGATTCTCTTTTGTCCGTGCCAACTGTATTTATAGCCGTGCCTTTTTCGCTGAAGCCAGCGACTGGCAGTCTCTTGTGGTTGAACTGTAACCAATCTTTAACTTATATCCAAGCGACAATGTACTCGAATACGCTGTATATAAAGCGTTTAAAACAACTCTGTTGCGACAGACTAACCTTTGACCACAACTGAGTGACTGGCTAAGCTGTCGCTAAGCAATAAGTGTCGATCATTCTTGGAGCGCCAGTTTTATGATCAAGGTACGTGATGCATTTTCAGAAGTTGTGGCAATTATTATTGTCGGCGGGCTGATTGGTGCCGTGCTGGCTATCGTGTCCAATCTGTTCGTTTCCGGCGTCCAGTGGTTCGGCCAACAACGCGAGGCCAGCGAGTTGTTTTCGGTGGCCATCGCTGGTGAGACCCTGTCTTTTTCCAGTGTTGTGTTCCTGTGGGCAGCTGCCGCCATCGTGGTTCTTCTCAAAACCGGGCTCGGCATTGCATCCTGGACCGGGCCCGCTGATTCTATTTATGCCGCGCATCAGGTCAACGAGCCACTGAACATCAAAACCGGACTCGCCTCAACACTGGCGGCCTTCACCTCAGCCAGCGGTGGCGGTTCCGTTGGCCAATACGGGCCGATCGTCCACTTTGGCGCCACGATGGGTATCGGGGTTAAACGTTTTATATCCAGCCGTCTCTCCCATGAAATCTATCTCGGCTGTGGCGTCGCTGCGGCCATTTCGGCCGGTTTTAATGCCCCGATTGCCGGGGTGGTGTTTGCACACGAAGCGATTTTGCGGCATTTCTCAGTACGGGCAGTTGCTCCGATCACGGTAGCCTCTGTTTCAGCCAGCGCCCTGGGCAATCTGTGGTTTCCGCAAACCACGACATTTGAAATCAGCACTCTTTTACCGCCACTGGCGGAGGTGGTTCCGGTGCTCCTGCTGCTGGCGCCGGTATTTGCCCTGGTGGCGATCTGCTTTATGTGGGCGCTGCGCTATTCGGCACAGACGGCTGTTCGAACAAATACCTCTCCCATCGTTTTAACCTTCGTAGCCGCGACCATATGTGGTCTTGTCGGCGTCTGGATTCCGCAAATTCTCGGCCTGGGAATCTCCAGTATCAACGACATGATTGCCGGAGAATTCACCCTGTCGCTGCTGCTGACAGTACTGATTGCAAAGTTGTTACTGTCGGCAATGTGTATTGGCTTCGGCCTCTTTGGTGGCGTCTTCTCTCCCTCACTGTTTATCGGTGTCGCTACAGGCGCTCTTGCCGGTCAACTTTTGGCGGTGTTTGGCTTTGCCGATATCGCCAGCATTATCAGTGTCGCCGGTATGGCTGCCGTGAGCTCAGCGGTCATTGGCGCTCCTGTTTCTGCTGTGCTGATTATTCTCGAGCTAACACAATCCTATGATTACGCTGTAGCGGCGATGATTGCGGTGATGGTCTGTAACTTGTTAACTAACCGTGTGTTTGGCAATTCATATTTTGATCGACAATTGCTTGACCGCGGTATCGATTTGCTCAAAGGGCGCGAGTCTATTGCATTGAGTCACCAGAGAGTCGGACCACTTGCCAGTCAGGACTATGTGCGCGCAGAGGTGAGCGGTAATGGCGTGGCGCTTCTGGGCGAAATGCGTAGCCGAGGTCATACAGAGGCCTATATCCTTGAGAGCGATGGTCGGTTTTTCGGGAAAATTTCTATTTACGATGTCATCGAATCTGCCGATAGTAGTATTGAAACGCATATCGACAGACAGCCATTAATGCTATTTGCCGACGACAGCCTCGCCGACGCCATGGTTAAAGTCAGTCAATTTGTCGGTGAGAGCGTGCCGGTGGTCGATAAGCGCACAGGAATCTTTCAGGGCAGTCTCGCTGAGGGTGCACTGTTCGAGGCTGTGATCGATGTGCAAAAACAGGCGCGCAGCCTGGAGCGGGATTAAAAAGCCCTTTGCGGCATGAAGAGCCCTTAGCAGGAAAAGATAACCGACCATTTTTAGAGATTACAACCAATATGAAACCATTATGCTTTGCGATTTTCTTTTGCCTCATCAACAGCGTTGCTTGGGCGGGCCCATTTGAGGCCGGTCTCAGCGCGCTCGATCGCGCGCACTACTCGACGGCAATGCGCGCCTGGATTGCCATGGCACGAGGTGGTACAGCTGAGGCACAGAACAATGTGGGTCACCTCTATGAGCAGGGCTACGGTGTTTCGCAAAATTACACTCAGGCGATGAATTGGTACAAGCAAGCTGCCGATCAAGGTTTGGCCGAAGCCCAGCACAATGTCGGAATGCTCTATTACCACGGCTATGGTGTGGCAGAAAACCAACGCACGGCCTCATCCTGGTTTAAACGCGCGGCTCTACAAGAACTTGTCGAGTCCGAGTATATGCTTGGTCTGGCCTATCATGAGGGCAAAGGTGTTGATCTCAATTACCAAATGGCCAAATACTGGTTCAAAAAAGCTGCCTACAAAGCCTACGGTAATGCCCAGTTTATGTATGCCTTTATGCTGCAGGCGGGAGAGGACGATAATCAGTCCAAGCCCTTTGAAGCCCTGGTCTGGAGTGAGGTGGCTCGCCTCAATGGTCAGCCGGCTACGTCCGATATCGCCGATATCGCCAAACTCAAATTGGAAGATAATCAGGTTGCGAAAGCGCTGGAAGCAGCCGCTCAGTGCCTGGCAAGCACTTACACTGATTGCCCCTAGGGGTTTGCTTTTGCGGTCAAAAATGTTGGCCGTAAAAGTTTATTGTCTTTTTGGCTAAAGAATTCAGCTGTTATCCCGATTCTATTAGTACCTGTGACTAATTAATGGATCGGAGATCTGTCCCATGACAATGAACAACAAGGCTCTCAATGCTTACCGCAACGTTCATGTTGCATCTGCAGTGCCCTACGCCGATGGCATTCAACTGATCCAGATGTTGTTTGATGGACTACTCGAAACTCTCTCTTCTGCTGAGGGTGAGATTGAGCGCAAAAATATTGCTGAAAAATGCCGCTTTTTAAATCGTGCGACAAGTATCGTTTATGGCCTGCAAGATTCGCTGGATTTAAAAAAAGGCGGTGATCTGGCCCGCAATCTCGCTGATCTTTACGACTA
>ERZ1039804.1590-NODE-1590-length-12636-cov-8.695255_pt1 | contig 12636 bp, 2 predicted proteins | sample MGYA00383089_ERZ1039804 | MGnify/ENA primary metagenome ERZ1039804 (study PRJEB29581, sample SAMEA5548359) | metagenome | biome: marine; feature: coastal; material: water | depth 1 m | study: Short-term variability in the microbial, nano- and picoplankton...
TAAGCCTACACCAGCAGCTAAGCCTACACCAGCAGCAGTTAAGCCAACCCCAGCTAAGCGTCCTCTAACCTCAGCTGCACCACCAAAAACCGGTGCTGCTGCAACTAGTGCATTGAATAAGTTCACTAAGCCCAAGCCCACAAACGAGGAGGTTGATGTATTCGATACTATCCTAGCTCATCTTATCGAGCAAGGTTTCGGTGATGACGAGGCACTTATCCTAATGACTACTATGTCTGAGGACAAGCGTCAACAGATGCTTGCTACTATCTTTGAAGAGGAGTCAGACTCCCTGAAGGATAAGCAGCTTGAGAATGGTGGACACGCCGCTAGAAGTGACTATAACCGCCCTACAAGAAACCCAGCAACGGGCGACAAGAAGAAGGGCGAAACTCCTCTACAGAAAGCTGCTAGAGAAAAGTACGGCGCTGGTGCTAGTGCGATGGACATCGTAAGAGCTAAGATCAAAGCTCAACACGGAGACAAGGCAATCAAGGATACTAAAAAAGACTAAGTTTGCCTGTCTAAATAGAGCGTCCATCTACACGGAGCCTGTCTAATGACCGTCCCGAGACAATATTTAAGTATGTATTGTGTGACGGGTTACAAAGATGATGGGACGAAAGTTTCATCTACCTATACAAGCGGTCGAGACGCTTACATTATGGAGAGCTACTACAAACGTCAAGGATACAAAAAAGTATCCATTTCTATCAGTAGATAAACATAAAGCCCACCATGTGGGCTTTTTTCATAGAAACGTGCTATACTTTAAACTATAAGAAAAGAGAGATAAGCTAAATGCATTCCACACTGACCTTCCTTACGGATTACTATGCAGTAATAATGCTTAGTTTGCCCGTATATGTCCTTGTTACAATGGTAATTACATCAGAACTAAAGAAACGGTAAGCATCTACTAAATAAAATATACCGCACACGTATTTTATGGACACGTATGGTTCTCACGAAGGCTACCTATACAACTTACACACCTGCTCCTCATCTGAGGCTATGCGTATGTGGAAAGAGTCGATAAAGAACCACTGGGACCATGAGTGTGCATACTGTGGCTCTAAAGAAGAGCTCACATTAGACCATGTGGTACCAAAATGTAAAGGAGGAAGTAACCATATCACTAATGTAATTTGCGCTTGTAGTAAATGTAATAGTGATAAAGCCCACGAAGACTGGATCATATGGTATATTCAACAGCCATTTTTCACAGAGGCTAGACGTGCAATGATCGAAGAGTGGATGATGCCCCAACAGGAGCCGAACCCATACTTATACGAACCAAAGCAACGCCTATACTCATACGGTCGTCGTAATAATAGGGCATACTGACTCAATATAACCTAACTAAATGGACTCCTATTCCGCAGCCGAACAGCAACAGTTTAACTCGGACGTTAAAAACACATTCTTTGGAGGACTATTGGGGATGATATTTTATATCCTTCCCTTTATCATACTTTTATAAAAAAGTCAAGTTTTTTCTGGCTGTATAAATAACTTTAAGAAGATTATGTGTCTCACTATTTTCTTTGTTAGTTCAGCCTGAATCGACAGTAGCAATGATTTCAACAGCGACTAGAATTAAGTTAAAGCGTTCTGGTGTAGCCGGACGTAAGCCAACCTTAGCTGACCTACAGCTAGGTGAGATTGGTATTAACTACAACGACGGTAAACTCTTCTACAGACAGGAGAATTCCGTAGTTGGAGCCCGTATTATCGAGCCCGGTCAGGGTAGTGTAGTCGGTAAGACTATCTTCGTGACCGTAGAAGGCAACGATAATAACTCCGGTCTCAACGTTAATGATGCCGTAAGAACCATCAAGAAAGCCGCAGAGCTTGCCTTGTATGGTGACGGTATTAAGGTGTACCCAGGACAGTACATTGAGGACAACCCCATTGTATTCCGCGACCTAGTTGCCGTGGAGGGGATGGACCTACGTAACGTCCTAGTTACTCCTGCAAACCCAGATAAGGACTTGTACTTGGTTGGAGATGGCTTCCACGCCACTAACCACTCGTTCGTATCTAACGTAGACTCCAAAGACGGGTCTGCTATCATTTCATTCCGCCCATTAGAAGGCACCGCATCAGACCGCTACTTTGATGCTGCTCGTCTAATCCGCGACAACCTAGACTTTATTGCACAGGAAGCCGTCGGCTTCTTGACCAGTGGCTATTCAGGCTTTGCTGCTGGTCAAAGATCTCAGGATGGCTCACGTGCCATTGAACTAAACACAAAGTTTATTGTAGAAGAAGCATTCCAGTTCATCAATAGTCTTGACTATACTGGACCTGCATACGTTAACCCAGACCTTAACCAGTGTCGCAGCGACCTTAAGGACATCCTTGCTGGTTGGAGATATGACCTTATCTCTGATGGTAATAGCGAGACAACTGGCGTTGGCTTAACATACTACGCACCGATCAAGTTCATCAATACTGCTAAGGTTACTGACTTAGAGTATGATAACAGGTCTGGTATCGTTGTTATTGAAACTAATATTGATACACAGTCTCAAATTGGAGACGAGATTAAGCTATCTAATATCCGTTTAGACTGCGAACCTTACAACAATGAGTTCCTCATCCAGAACTTCATTTATGATAATGAAACTGGTATCGGAACAGTAACTCTACCATTCATCCACGACATTGAAGTCGGTGATACTATTAAGTTGGATGGTCTAAAGTTTGACTGCCCAGCATATGGTGCTCAAGAGTTTGACGTTGCTGACTTTGACTATGACCAGCTCACTGGTTCTAGTAAGATCCGCATCAAAGGTGAGGCTCATAACCTAAACGTTGGCGATACTATTGAGCTTCGCAACCTACAGTTTGACTGCCCTGCTTACGGTGGTCTATTTGCTAATGTTTCTAACCTTAACTACAACAACATCAGTGGTCAAGGCATCATTACTTTTGATGAGAATGTAAACCTAATTCCAGGCGACAGCATTCTTCTTTATAATATCAAGATGACTTGCCCATCATACGGCAATGACATCTCGATCACAAACTTTAACTATGATAATATCTCTGGTCAGTCCAGAGTAACTACGGCACAGCCACACAACTCTAAGCCAGGAGACTTGGTTAAGCTAGAGGACCTACAGTTCTCTTGTCAGAGCTACCTTGACCAGGCTTATACAGTCAAAGAGTTCCTATACGACAACAATACTGGTGAAAGTTTAATCACCTTTAAGAACGACCACAGCATCACCCCAGGTGAAGTTGTAACAATGAACGGGCTAGTCTTCCAGTGCTCTAGCTATGTTCCAAACAGAACTCCTGTACTAGGTTTCCGTTACAATGAAACAACTGGTATCTCCACTGTTACTACAGACGGTGCCCATAACCTAAGCCTAGGAGAGAGAATTCTTCTAGAGGACTTGGTATTCTCCTGTAACAGCTACAGCTTTACTGATATTGCTGTTACTGCTGCACCTTACGATAACATCACTGGCTTCCTAACTCTCAACCTAGCTTCACCACACGGTAGTGAAGTTGGTCAGATTGTTAAGCTAGAAGGTCTAGAGTATTCCTGCATTAACTCAGGCATCACTACTAACTTCTTCCCTGATGGAACCATCGGTGATGAGTTTGAGATTCTAGACACACCAACATCAACACGTCTCATCATCAACGTTGGTCCTTCCGACATTGAGCATACTTATGTTGGTGGTGGTACTGCTACTGTTGGTATTACAACTACTGTATTCCCTGATGGAACACAAGGCTTCGAGTTTGAAGTAGCGAACATCCTATCAGCTTCTAGGTTTGAGGTAAACGTTGGTGTCTCTACCATCGCTCACACCTATACAAGTGGTGGTAGAGTTCTAAGTGGCTTCACTACTTCAGTCTTCCCTGACGGAACACAAGGCTTTGACTATACTGTTCAGTCTGTTCCTGACTCTGACCAGATCATCGTCAACGTTGGTGTCTCCACCATCGCTCACACATATGTAAACAGTGGTGATGTTTCCGTTGCTTCATTCAATGCTGTTACTGGTTTCGATTACGACAACGTAGCGGGCTCAGGCTTAGTCACATTAGACTCTGCTCATAACCTACTACCTGGTGATAGTTTCATCCTAGAAGATCTCCAGTTCACTTGTGACTCATACCGTGTTGGTGCTGCTAGCACGCTCAAGGTCAACCGCTTTGACTACAACAACCTAAGCGGTATCTCAGTAGTCACCACATCAACTCTACACAGACTAAACATCGGCGATGTTGTAGGCTTTGATGGACTACGTTTTGCCTGCCCAGGTGGTTCTGGTATCACCACGAACATCTTCCCTGATGGCACACGTCCAAACTTCTACACCATTCTTTCCATTCCAACTCCTAACAAGATCATTGTTAATGTTGGCGTCTCTTCTATTGAGCACGAGTATGTTAACTCTGGTGCTATTCAAGTTGGTCTAACGACAAACATCTTCCCTGATGGTACTCGTCCTTCAGAGAACTTCTTCAAAGTCATCTCTGTTCCTAACGAAAACCAAGTAGTAACTAACGTTGGTGTCTCCACCATCAGTCACACCTATGCAACTGGTGGTAGGTTCTACACTGGCATCACAACCAACATCTTCCCACAAATATTCCAAGACCCCAACGTACAAGTAACTAACGCTGACTATCAGAACACAACTGGTCAGGTCATTATCACAACCGGTAGTCCACACGACTTAAGCAACGGCGACCCAGTTCTCCTAGAAGGCTTACAGTTTGAGTGTAACTCTGGTGGTGTTGGTGGTTCAGGTGGGTCATTGATCTTCCCAAGAAACCAGGAAGTCTATACTGTATCTACTGTATTGGATGCGTTCCGTTATACCTGTAACATCGGTGTATCAGACTTCGTTCATACCTACATTCAGGGTGGTACTTCTTCAGCACAAAACGTAGATAACGCAGTCTATGATGAGCGTACTGGTGCCCTAACAGTCACACTAGACAGAGAGCACAACCTAAGCATTGGTGATAAGGCTTCCCTAGTTGACCTAATATTCTCCTGTGCTTCAGGTGGTACTAACAATGCTCCAGGAACGTTGGTATTCCCACGTCCTACAGACCAGTTTGAACTCGCTTCTATCTCTGGTACAGAGCTAACCATTGACGTTGGAACTTTCCCAAGTCTACCACATACTTATGTTACTGGCGGCTCTATTAGCTGGTCTGGAACAACTGTACAGGTAGTCAATGCATCTTACGATGAGCTAACTGGTATTCTATCCGTCACTACATCCCAGGCATTGGGTGCTCCTAATGGTGCTACCGTTGTTATGCAGGGTCTAGACTTTACCTGTAACTCAGGTGGTACTAATAACTCACCTGGTCGTATTGTATTCCCTCGCCTAGAAGCTCCTAAGTTCTTTGTAACTCAGGTCATTAATAAGCTAACCTACATTGTTAACGTCGGCGCTTTCCCAAGCCTAGCACACAACTATGTAAGTGGTGGCTTCTCCTCACTCAAGGTTCGCGACAGTGACCCCAACCTATTCTTGGTTGAGTCTGTTCCTACCCCAACACAGTTGATCCTCAACGTTGGTAAGAGTGATATTCAGCACGAGTATGTTGCTGGTGGAAACCTATCAGTAGGCATCACCACGAACATCTTCCCTGACGGAACTCGTGAGCTTGGTAACAAGTTTGAAGTTCTTTCTACACTTGGTTCTGATACCGCCATTATCAACATCGGCATCTCTACTATCCAGCACATTTATGAGTCTGGTGGTTATGCACAGTATGGTGCAACCAACGAAAGAGACGTCATCAACTTCCTATATGACTTTAGAACTGGTATTTCTACGGTTACAGTTCGTGGTGCTCACAACTTGAACGTTGGTGAGTCAGTCAAGCTAGCCGATATGAAGTTTGCTTGTAACAGCAACGTCGGTCTAACCACTAACATCTTCCCTGATGGAACTGCACCTAGCCTCAACGTCTATGAAGTTAAGAGAGTCCTATCCAGCAGCCAGTTTGAAACAAACGTAGGCAACGTTGGCTTCGCTCACACATATGTTTCTGGTGGTTCAGTATTCACTGGTATTACTACTAACTTCTTCCCTGACGGTACTTCTGGCTACAGCTACACCGTTGACTCTGTTCCTACAGACAATGAGGTTGTAGTAAACGTAGGCATCAGCAGCATTGAGCACAACTACGTTCGTGGTGGTTCACTATTTGCTGGTCGTACAAACGAGAGAGACATTGCTAACTTCAAGTATAACTTTGAAAATGGCTATGCTATTCTAACATTCAAGCAGCCAGAAGAGAACCTCTTCACTGGTGACCTTGTTAAGCTTAAGAACCTTGAGTTTACTTGTGCAAATAGCACAGGTATTACTACAACTATCTTCCCTGATACAGACAATGTTCTATTCCCTGTAACACAGAAGCTAAACCCAACACAGTTCCAGCTATTCATTGGTGAGTCCGACTTTGATCACACCTATGTTCGTGGAACAGGTGCTGCTTTCGTTGGCATCACTACTGATATCTTCCCTGAAGCTGAAACGGGTAAGTTGTTTGAGGTTGTTGCTACACCTTCACCAACTCAAGTCACTGCTCGTATCGGTGTCTCATCTATCCAACACAACTATGTTAAGGGTGGTTCAATCTTCGTTGGTATTAATACAGACATCTTCCCAGGTGACCCTGAAGTTTCCCCACTAGGAGACACCTACACCATCGAAAGCATCACACCTGATGGTGAGTTGGTTATCAACGTAGGTACTAGTTCCATCACCCACTTCTATGTTTCTGGTGGTGAACTTCAGTACGGAGAGACTTCTGGTGGTCAGCTACAGCACATCACTGGTCCTGGTGTATCCGAAGCAACCGTTGCTGCTATTGACTTTGAGCGTCAGATCGCTGGTTATGCAGTCAACAACCGCCCTTGGGGTTCATTCATCGTAGCAGAGACTGCTCGTATTACTGACTTCGAGTACGACAACATCACAGGTTTCGCTACTGTATTTGCTGCCGGTATCAATGTACAGAACGGAGACACAGTTCGCTTGAGCGACATTGAGTTCCGCTGCTCTGATGAGTACGCTGGTCTAACTACTACCTTCTTCCCAGACAATACACGTCCAGGTGGTCAGTACTTCGTTGTAGACACCCGCATTGACGAGAACGCATTCATTGCTTTCGTTGGTGTATCCTCTATCAACCACGCATACGCACGTAACGGAAACGTATATCGCTACTCACAGAACGTCATTGGCGTTGACTATGAGAAGCAGACTGGCTTGGCTAGGATCACCTCACCAAACCATGGCTATAGCACGAATGACTACATTGAGCTACGCGACCTTAAGTTTGCTTGCCCAGTATTCACCCCTGACTATCAAATCGAGAACTTCCAGTATGACAACCTATCTGGACTAACAACAGTAACAACAACTCTAGACAACACCATTGAAGTTGGCGACCTCGTCAAGCTAGATGGTATTGAGCTTGAGTGTCCTCCGTACGGAAACAACATTGCTGTTGCTGGTTTCACTTACGATAACAGCACTGGTCTATCAGTTGTCGAGACCCAGAAGCCACACGGTCTAACCGCAACTCCTAGAGGAACTGCTGGTATCACTACTGCCGTCTACGACAACGTAGCTGGTATCCTAACTGTAACTACAGCCAACCCACAGAACTGGAACAAGAGTGTAGAAGGTGCTGAGTTTGATGGTCTAACTTTCAACCCATCCATCGCAGGCATCCTCAAGGAAGACTACATCTATCCTATCAATGAGGTCATTAAGCCTACTGAGATCAGCGTCTACGTTGGTACTTCACTCACGGCAACTAATGTTGATGACCTAGGAACTGTTACTCGTTACAACCGTAATGACATCAAGCTAGTTGACCTACAGTTTGACTGCCCTCCATACGGCAACGAACTAGAAGTCATTGACTTCATCTACGATAACAAGACTGGTAACTCACTCATCACCGTTGATGAAAACCACGGTCTTAAGATCGGTCAGAGCGTTAAGCTCTCCGACATTAAGTTCCAATGTCCTCCTTACAACAATGACTTCACTGTTATTGATGCTGACTACGACGGTCCTACCGGTATCATCACTGTAACCACGTCAAGACCACTAACCAATATCTCTATTGGTTCAACTCTACGTGTTCAAAACCTACAGTTTGACTGTACTGACTCTGGTCCTGAGTTTGAGATCATCATCTTTGACTTCAATGAGCCTAGTTCACGAGCAACTATCCACATTGGTGTTGAGAGAAACAACCTACCACTAAACCCAGGTCAGGCTATCAAGCTTTCTGGCACTTCATACGTTATTGATAACGGTGCTGGTGGTGTTATTGTGGTTCCTTACCCCGATGGTAGAGACCCAAGCTTCAACATCTACACAGTAAGAGATGTTAGAGATAGTAACCTAGTAGCCAATGGTACTGCCATTGATGTTCTCTTCCCTAACTTGAGAGAGCCACTAGCTGTCTTCCAGAACCAAGGTCAAGTAACTATTGGTATCACAACGAACATCTATCCAGAGAACGTTGGACCTGAAGGTGGTTTCTATGAAGTTCTAGCATTACCTGAGAACAACCAAGCGGTATTCAACGTTGGTGTTTCCAGTATTGCTCACTCATACATCCGTAACGGCACCGTATTCACTGGTGTAACAACTAACTTCTTCCCTGGTAACGCACAAAACTCACCGAAGGGTAACCTCTATAGCGTTATTGACGTACCATCTGCGAACCAGATCCGCGTCAACGTCGGTGTTTCAAGTATCATCCACGTCTATGATGATGGTGGTCTAATGCAAGTCGGTATCACAACCAACATCTTCCCAGACGGAACACAAGGAAGCATCTTTGCTGTTGTTGGTGTAGCTGACTCAACCAGTCTAGTTCTTAACGTAGGTACTTCTACTATCCCACATACTTATGTCGGTGGTGGTGACTTACTAGTTGGTATTACAACTACATTCTTCCCTGGAAACATCCAGAACTCCCCACGCGGTAGTATCTTCACTGTTCTAGGTAAGGATAATGAGTGCGGTGCTGATAGGTTCACTGTTAATGTCGGTCCTTCTACTATCCCTCACGCATATGTTGACGGTGGTACAGTAACCACAGGCGTAACAACAGACAGGTTCCCTGATGGAACTAACGGTTTCGTATTCAAGATCGTCGAGACAGAAACTGATGATGACTTTGTAGTCAACGTCGGACCTTCTACCATCTCACATACGTACCTTGAAGGTGGTTACCTACGCCGCATCAAGACAGACATCCTAGACTTTGACTACGACAGCTCCTCAGGTCTTGCTACTGTTCGTTCAGTAGGACACAGACTAAACGTAGGCGACCTAGTTAAGCTCGCAGACATCAAGTTTGACTGCCCATCATATGGTAACGACAGAGGCATCACTGACTTTGTATACGACAACGTAACAGGCAGAGCATTCGTAACAACCGATAACGACCATCTACTAGCCATCAATGACTTGGTTAAGCTATCTAACATTCAGTTAGAGTGTCCTCCATATAGTCAAGGCAAGAACGTTGTAGGCGCAACCTATGACCGCATCAGCGGCATCGTAACTATCTCCACCCAGACCCCACACGGTCTAGCTATTGGTGAAGCTGCGAAGCTAGTTGACTTACAGTTCACTTGTCCTCAAGGTTCTGGTATTACTACTACCTTCTTCCCAGACGGTACGCTACCTAGTAACAACCTATTCCGCGTTGATAGCACTATATCACTCAACACATTCTCGGTTCAGGTTGGTCCTTCTACCATCCAGCACCAGTACGTTAACAGTGGTCAGGTCTTCAGTGGAATCACAACGAACATCTTCCCAGGCAACGCACAGAACTCCCCAAGAGGAAGCATCCTTCGCGTTACTGACACCCCATCATCCAATACATTCTCTGTAGAGGTTGGTGTTTCTTCCATCGCTCACCAGTACTATCGCGGAGGCACGGTTCAGACCGGCATCACGACTGACCTATTCCCCGATGGAACACAAGGTGACTACTTCGAGGTTACTAAAGTTGAGAACGCAAACCGTTATCAAATCAACGCAGGTGTCTCAAGTATCCAGCACACATATAACAGTGGTGGTTTCTCCTCCAAGTACGCAACATACCAGTCCAAGTACCCACAGGTACTAGACACTTCCGTCATCCGCACAAGTGGCGACTGTAAGGCTGTTGTAGACCGCGTAGACCAGCTCGCGGGTATTGTGACCTCTATCATCATCGGCGGTCCTGGAGAGGCTCCTGGTAGCGTACCATTGAATATCACTGACGCTATCTACAACAACTCCAACGGTGACCTATCAGTTACGACTGACCTACCACAGACCATTCGCGTTGATGACCTAGTTAAGATCGAGAACCTCATCTTCTCTTGCCAGAAGTCAGCTCTAGTCCACACTGCTGTATACGATAACGTAAGCGGCAACATCCGCGTCACAACTTCAACTCCACACGGTCTAGAAGTTGCTGGTAAGGTTATGTTAGAAGGACTTGAGTTCTCCTGCCCAGGTGGTTCACTTATCTATCCTGAGAACCCAGAGAAGCAGTTCAACGTAGCTGAAGTCTATGATGAGCACAACTTCGGTCTCATCCTAAACCCATCAACGAAGGTTCACACCTACGTTAAGGGCGGTTCAACCAAGTCAGTTCCTACCAGTCGCATCTTCCCAGACAATAAGCTCTTCACATACACAGTAAAGAACATCCTATCACCAACAACATTCATTGTTAATGTAGGACCTACTGCACTATCACACACCTACAAGAGTGGTGGTACTGTTGAGCCTGGTCTAAGAAGAACTATTGCAGACGCAAGGTACGACACCACTACTGGTTTGTTCCTAGTTACAACCAACGAAGATCACTATTTCGTTGAGAACACAGGCGTTAAGTTGAATGACTTAGCATTCTCCTGTCAGTCTGGCGGTCCTAACAACCAACCAGGTACTCTCAACTTCCCAGATAACAGACCAGCAAACGTAGTTGGCTCCACTTACGACAATGTAACTGGACTCCTAAGCGTCGTTACAGAGAAGCCTCATCAGCTATACCGTGACGCTAAGGTTCGCCTAGAAGGTCTTGAGTTCTCCTGCCCAGGCGGTTCACTCATCTATCCTTCTAACCCAGAGAAGCTACTACGTGTAAGCAAAGTCATAGATGACTATCGCTACGACATTCAGTTGAAGCCTTCAACTAAGGTTCATACTTATGTTCAGGGTGGTGTATCTGATGGCGGCGCTGGCAACTATCGCATCCAACGCATCGTCAACTCCAAGCAGTTTACTATTAGACTTGCTCCTTTCGACCTAAACCACACATATGTTGGTGGCGGTACTGCATCTAGCGTGTTCACACAGCTAGAACTAGACGGAGTCAACCTACGCACCGAGAGATGTGCCGAGGATGTAAGAAGTATCTACCTAGCAGTCGCTCACGATATTACTCGCGGCGGCAACTGGAAGTGCGTTGAGGCAGCTAAGAAGTACTACGATGCAGTTGGACAGTATCAGTTCATCTCAGGCGGTGAGGTTAACCAAACCGTTGATGCTCTTGACTTCTCACTCAACGTCGTAAGATGTGTCATCAATAACGTAACTTGGGGTGCAGTACCTCGCGGTTACTACACATCACTCGCACAGAAGACCCAGTCTATTCTACCTTCTACACAGACGTCTGTTGTTAAGTTCGCTAAGCCCGTACAGGTTGGACAAGATACTTGGGAGAAGAAGACTATTACAGACCTTGACTACGACAGGTTCAGTGGTATTGCTACCATCACCACAAGTCTAGCTCACGAGTTCGGTAAGTACTTCGCCATTAAGCTCGCAGACATCGATATGCGTTGTGCAAACAGCCCTATCGTAACTACGAACCTCTTCCCAGACGGAACACAAGGAGACATCTTCGAGGTCCTAGAAGTCATCGATGACCAGCCAGAGTACACCGTAACCGAGGCACTATACGACCGCAAGACTGGTAAGATGGAAATCTTTACCGCTGGTGTCCGTATCGACATCCCAGTCGGCTCCAAGGTTAACCTAAGTGGACTCGTCTTCCAGTGCTCATCTTCTGGACTACCTGGAGAACTAACTTACCCAGCAGATCCTAACATCGCATTTGATGTTATTGCTCGCCCAGGCAACTCTAGACTCGTGGTTCAGGCTGGTGTTTCTACCATCCGTCACACGTTTGTTCCTGGCTTACGCCAAGGCGTTCCTCCTATTATGAAGGAGCTACCCACCAAGTTCAGCACACACGTAGGAACAGTTGGTTTCGACCACACCTACTTCGCTGGCGGAACAGCTTGGAGACAGTCACCGTTCAGTGTACCTGTACAGGCAACACAGATCAGAGACGTCAGCATCCAGTTTGACCCGCTACAGAATACAAACGCAACGCCTAACGCTTGTAAGAATGTATTCTCAGCTATCGAAAACTGTGTTGGTGTTGTTACTACCATCGTTGATGTAGGTATTAATGCTTCCGGCATCTCTACTATGTACCCAGGTAATAATGGTAAGGGTGTTCCTACCAAGGCTCAGATTCCTTCACAGGGCGTCGGCAACATCATCAAGGGTCCATACATCAGAAACTGCACCA
>ERZ1039804.1591-NODE-1591-length-12629-cov-5.993399_pt1 | contig 12629 bp, 10 predicted proteins | sample MGYA00383089_ERZ1039804 | MGnify/ENA primary metagenome ERZ1039804 (study PRJEB29581, sample SAMEA5548359) | metagenome | biome: marine; feature: coastal; material: water | depth 1 m | study: Short-term variability in the microbial, nano- and picoplankton...
GAGATAGTCTTCAGCGGTCTTTTTCATTTTCTTCAATACTTCGGCAGAAATCTGTGGCGCGGCTTTGCTGTCGCCTTTGATCTCTACCCATGCATCGCCATTGTCTGCCTTAACAATTTTGTAAGGCACCATTTTGATATCTTTCTGAACAACATCGTCTTCAAAACGGCGGCCAATCAGGCGCTTTACCGCGTAAACTGTGTTGTGGGGGTTGGTTACTGCCTGGCGTTTAGCCGACTGTCCAACGAGGATTTCGCCTTCATCAGTGAACGCAACAACCGATGGTGTGGTGCGAGCGCCTTCTGAATTTTCGATGACTTTGGGTTTATCACCTTCGAGAACGGACACACATGAGTTTGTCGTTCCAAGGTCGATTCCGATAATTTTGCCCATTGGTTAATTCTCCGTTACTTTTCTTTAAAGCCTGTTTCCAGGGTTTGTATTTAATTTGTTAAATCTGTTTCTGTGTATGTTTCTATATGTGGGTGCTAGTTGGACAAATTCAAGGGCGGGGATATTTATTTAATACCACCACCGCTGGATTAGGACGCGCTCGAAACCACCACCATTGCCGGCCTGATTAAACGGCCATTCAGGGTGTAACCCTTCTGGAACACGTCCATCACGGTATTCGGCTCAAGATCCGGGTTAGGCACCATAGAGACCGCCTGATGCAGGTTGGCATCAAAGGGCTCACCGGCTGGATCTACCGCTTCAATCTTGAAGCGCACCAGAACATCGAGAAAGCTCTTCAGGGTCAGCTCAATACCTTCGGCTATAGCTTTCTGGCTCTCATCTTCGGCATTGATAGCACTGAGCGCACGCTCGAGGTTGTCAACGACTGGCAGCAGGTCTGCAGAAAATTTATCCAGGGCAAATTTGTGCGCATTCTCAACATCGCGCTCGGCGCGGCGACGCATATTCTGCATCTCTGCCTGAATTCTCAGCACATTGTCATTGGCATCTGCCACCTGCTGTTGCAGTTGCTCGGTTTCAGAGACCTGCTCTTCTTCGAGCAGCTCCTGTTCGATTTCTTCGTTGCTGACATCTTCAGAGCCAGCTTCATTCACCACTACTTCCGGCTGAACTGCTTCATCGGGCTGAACGGCATCTTGATCTTTTTGTTGGTCAGTTTCTGTTTCGCGTGACACACCAATTCCTCACTTCGTTGGTTATATTGGCCATTATTTTTGGCTCTCCCTCAATATGGGGACAAACTATTCAGTTTCAAGCGATTGCGTAACGGCAATCTGTTCTGTATAAATCTATCCAGGCTATCAGGTGTTAAAAAAGTGCTGCTATCTATAAATATCAATAACTACACATTGGTTGAATCCCTAGAGATCGAGTTCTCAAAAGGCACCACTGCTATCACCGGTGAAACCGGTGCCGGCAAGTCGCTGGTTCTCGATGCCATGGGTATGGCGCTGGGTGATCGCGCCGATAGCGATACGATTCGCCACGGCAAACAGCGCGCCGAAATCACCGCTACCTTTGATATCAGCAGTACCCCAGAGGCAAAAAACTGGTTACAGAGCAATGACTTAGATGCCGATGATCAATGTATTTTGCGCCGCCTGTACACCACAGAGGGCCGCTCAAGGGGCTATATCAACGGTCAGTCCTGCACCATGCAACAGCTGCAGACCCTCGGCGATATGCTTACCGATATTCACAGCCAGCACGAACACCAGTCTCTTTTACGTTGCGAGACCCATCGCAGATTATTGGACGAGTACGCCAATACCACCGAGCTGGCCACAGAGGTAGCAGCGAGCTATCAGCAGTGGAACAGTGCCAACAAACAGTTAAATAATCTCCTTGAGCACGCCGATGAATTAACCGCACGCAAAGACCTGCTGACTTTTCAGGTGCAAGAGCTACAGCAGCTGGGATTAGAGAACAATGAACTCGATAATCTCGAGAAAGAACAGCAGACGCTGGCCAATGCAGACCAGATTCTGCAGGACAGCCACAGCTTGCTGGCGGTTTGCGACCAAGACGAAAGTTTTAATATTCGCGAGGGTTTAAACCGCGCGCTAACGATTTTATCCGGCTTAAAGCACAGGCCAGAGGCTCTAGCCAATGCCGAGGAGCTTTTACAGAGCTCAATGATTCAGGTGGAAGAGGCTATCCATGAGATCGGTAATCATATAGACCGTTTTGAAGCCGACCCACAGCGCCTGCAACAGGTTGAGGAGCGACTGTCGGCTATATTCCAGCTATCCCGCAAGCATCGGGTTAATGGCGATCAGCTAGCCGAAACCCTAGAAACTCTGGAGGCGGAGCTACAGGCGCTTAAAGGCGGTGGTGAGAGTATTGAGACCCTTCAGGAGGAGCTCGATAAGCTGGCCGATAAGTACAGTGCCAAGAGCGCAAAGCTGAGCAAACAGAGAGCCAAAGCGGCTACGGTGATGGCCGATGAAATTAATCAGCAACTGCAGCTGTTATCTATGGAGGGTGCCGAGCTAGTGGTTTCAATATCGCCATTGAGTGAAGGCGAGTTTCGTGCCACCGGCAATGAGGATATTGAATTCCTTATTGCGACCAATCCCGGACAGCCCCATAAACCCCTGCAAAAAATTGCCTCTGGAGGTGAACTCTCTCGCGTCAGTCTGGCGATTCAGGTGGTTGCGGCGGCGCATTCCAATATTCCAACACTGGTGTTTGATGAGGTGGATGTGGGTATTGGCGGCAGTACTGCGGATATTGTTGGTCAGCTGCTTAAACAGCTGGGTGATCGTGGTCAGGTTATCAGCGTGACTCATCAGCCTCAGGTGGCTGCCCATGCTCATCATCATTACCGGGCCAGTAAGGTGGTTGAAACCAATAGCGCTGAGTCGTTGATGACGCCGCTTGATGATCAACAGCGGGTTGAGGAGTTGGCGAGGATGCTCGGCGGTGCCAAGGTGACTGAGCAGACGATGTCCCATGCTTCTGAGCTGCTTAAGCTGGCATCTTCCTGAGCCTTGATTGTCATCTCGAGCGATGGTGAGAGATCTTTGCCTATGGCAGGAGGTCCCTCGTCGCTGCGCTCTGTCGGGATGACAGGTTATTTAAAGATTTTAAGCAAAAAAAATCCCCAATAAAAATCAGGGATTTTTTATACCTCAGTAACATTCATGCTACCTTAGCTGATCACACACCGCTTTTATTTCATCCATGGACACATATGGCGCTTGGATACGAATTAAATCAGTACTCTCCACCTCTGATAATAAACTATCACCTTTACCTGAAAGCGTTTCCGCACCCCTTTCACCTAGAATAACTTCTGAGTCAACACGAGAGGATACCCGAAACGCCAAACGGCCTGAGACGTTAGTTTTTATAAGGCCTTTAACAATATCAGCGGTTGGACGCTGTGTTGCCAATATAAGATGTATTCCGGCAGCTCTCGCTTTCTGAGCCAGTCGGCCTACGGAATTCTCAACACTTTTTCCCCCTTCCATAATAAGATCGCCCAACTCATCTATCACAACGATAATAAAAGGCATTTTTAATTTTCCACGCTGTGACAAAGCTTGATATTCCTGAATATTTCTAACATTGTTTTCTTTTAATATTGTGTAACGCGAATCCATAATCTCACAGAGCATAGACAGGCAATCAATAGCATCAGATGTTTCAGAAATAACCTCAGTCAGCAGGTTAGGTAAGCCCTGATAAATGGAAAACTCTACCGCTTTTGGATCAATTAATACCAACTGAGCTTGCGCGGGGGTCCTTAATCCGAGAATCGATATGATCAGATTATTAAGTGCTACCGACTTCCCCGATCCGGTTGAGCCGGCGAGCATTAGGTGAGGAAAAGAGGCTAAATCTCGCACGATCTTCTCTCCCAGAGATGACACACCTACACAGAGTGGAATACTCATTTCTGAGCAATTATTCGCCACATAAGGCATCATCTCACCAAGAGTAAGGGGTGATCTGGAAGCTCTGGGTATCTCAATGCCCAGGGCACCATACGATGAAGTAGCGGATGCATTTAAACGCAAAGCACCCTCAGAAAAACCCATCTTTACGGCCACATCGGACAGAATAGATTTTATCTTTGAGAGCTTTATTCCATTGTCCATTTCTACAAAGTACGTGACAGCCATGGGTCCAATATTACGCGATACTACTTTAAGAGCTATATCGAAGGCAGCGAATCCACTCTCAATACTGCGGCTCAGATCTTCCTCATCCACAGCTGAGTCTTCACTTTGAATACCCAGGCAAGTCAAGTCAGGAAGAGTTTCCGAATTCAGCGCTCCTCGCTTGAGCATACCGTTAGCAGCATGAAAGCTGGCGTTGACGCTGAGCCGGGCAACCTCTGGTGGCTCTTCAGCTTGAGTAGCTGCAGCTTGTGGCGCACTCGCAACCTTGTCCGCAGGTTCTTTGCTCTTAGCCTTGGTGCTTTTTGCTTTTGGTTTTCTTTTAACGCCAAACTTTTGAAGCAAAGCATCGGTAATTTTTAATTTATAGGCGTGGTCAAAAAAATAAACCGTTAAGCAACAAAACAGCACAGTGGTAATTAATCCGCCTAAAAAACCGGAGAAAAAAGCATATATGGTTTGACCAACTACGCCTCCCAGAGAGATTGATGTCAATACCACTGAAGCACAGACAGTAATCAGCGCAATATTTGAAAATGTCGGCACGACAAGCTTATAGGAAAAATATTTTTTTAAACAATACGTCATCATCCAGGCGATGAGCACCAAGGATGTTACCCCCAGAAAACCGCTGTAGAAGTTAGCGACTGTATTGCCCAAATTCCCAAGAATACTCTCTGAACCCATGTAATATTGAAACATGGCAATCACTGAAACGACCGTGATAATTAACACTCCATACACGTTTGTTAAACGCCTGATAATTCTATTAAGAAAAGGAATACCCTTGGGTAGGTTTATCATTATGTTATCTCTGTAAAGGATTTATTTATTATTGTCGGGCGCACACCAATCTAGCCTCCTCTTTGAGTAATTGCTTTTCCAGAGAGGCTATAAATAATGTCCCATATTCGTCTTCTGCAATGTTCTTCGAAAATGGCAGGCTGAACTGATAGGATGCCGGCAGTGTTGAACCTAAATCTATACAGAGGCCGTTTAATACTGAGGAGATACGCTCCTCGAATTGGAGCAGAAACTCAAACTCAGTCTCCAGAGAGTCCGCTTGAGCTGACCTTAGTCCCACGTAGTAGTGGCTTTTGTCAGAATCCACAAAGTAACCCTTTGAATCAAGAGCCTTTTTATGCTCACTCACCAGAGCATCCCATAACGTTACATTGACGGAATAACTGCTGACAGAGACAGATGTCAATGCCAGCAGACCGAACATTTTAAAAATCGTCATCAACCTCATAATCGCCTGCCCATGAGCCAGACTGACTGTCCCCAGAATTTGCAGGGGTACTCTGCGCCGGCGCCGAATTTTGGTTGCTAGTTGGCTGATTATTTTCCTTGGCTGCTCGCTGCGAAGCCCTTGCATCATATTCGCTGGCAACACTTGCTGAACCTGCGGCCATACCCGCACGATATTGCGCCGCACTATTCAGGGTTTTCGCCGCCTCGTCTTTCATTCCTGCCACTTCACCTTTCACAAAACTTTGATCGGCATTCACTTCCTTGAGAGTGGCATACAAGTCTTTCATTATTTCTTTTGACTTGATGGCAAGCGCACTGTTTACATTGGCAACGGCGACAATGATATTTTTACCTGTAGGTTGATGAACAGTTTCTTCAATTCTTAAAACTTCCAATCCTCGAATTGTTAAATCTTTTACCGACTCTTTAATGTTTGCAGAGAGATCTCTAAATACCTTTGACTCAACCTTTCCATCAGCACCACGCACATCTCTCTTCAGCCTCTCGGCAGATTTTACGGATTCAACCGAGGCTTTTAAGCTCAAAATTGCAGCCTGCTTAGCCCATAAAATGGCTTCCTCTTCAAGCATTGAATAACTGCCAGAATCATCTGGATCATACTCTACCGATGAAATACCCATAAAGTTGGTTGATCCATCATCAGCCAGGTAGCGACGAGCACCCACCATAGAGGATAGATTTTGTTTATCTAACCACTCATCAATTGACAGCTTGTTCTTCCTTGGGGTGCCCTTGCCATCCCTTATCAAAATACCGCGCGCCTCTTGCTCCAACTTTGGACTCCAAATCACCAAAGAGGCGACGTTATACTGGTTTCGCAAGTCATCATAACTCTCTACCTGCATCAAGGTAGTGGCTCCGAATAACGGCATACTCGAGGTGGTCTCAATGGATGACCGAGACTCTTTTTTAATCTGCCCCTGCAGCTCGGCAACCTTTTCCTTGATCTCCTCCTCTAGCTTTTGTTTTTCGTCCTCTATCTTGCGAGCTTTCTCGAGCCGAAGCTTGAGATCGCTAAGGCGCTGTTTTTTATCTTCGGAAATTTGCTGTGAATCGAAGCTTTCATCAAGTTTCTTTACCGTCGCTTCCAGTAATGCATTCAAACGATCGCCCACCGTAACGCCACGCAACTCATCAGCTCTGGCCTGATCATAGGCAATATCCAGAGCTTTGACTTCATCTTGCGCTCTTAGTACTAATTTTTCAGCCTCCGCCTGCATTGCCTTCAACTGCTTTTGTTCAGCTTCCAATTGTTTAGCAATGGGATTACCGGGCACCGATAAAATATTTTCAGCACTGGCGGTAGTACTGAAGCTTTCTATGATTGCAGCCTTGGCGAGAAGCGAGGCCTCTATTGCCAATGCTTCTCTCTTGACAAGAAAATCCGGATCATAGGGTTCAATCGTTTCGCCAGCCTGTTTAACGATCATTATTCTATTTTTCTTGTCGTCCCAGCGGCCTGTCTTGAAACCCTTCTTACGGGCGAGCTTGCGAAGCATTGGACCTGCTTTTTCTGAGGGGCTTAACCCTCGGGGAGCTTCCACCTTACCATCTTGGAATTCTGCCACAGCTGAATTACCACCATCCTCGGCATATGCATTAGACGCAAAAATAAAAGCCGATATAAACAGTAGTTTTGAGCTTATTTGCCAGAAATCTTTCATACTAATTCTCCCATAGTGTATTTGCCGTCTCCCTACCAATCGTCGTCAAATTCCGTTTTTTTCTTTTCAATTTTCTCTTTGATTTTACGCGTATTTTCCTGCGCTCTTGATGGGGCAGCCCGTTCTAAGCGACAAATAAACTTACCCACTTTAAAGTCTTCAAAAACAGAGAGGTCTCCCTTTATTAGCGTGGCGGTACTCATTTTGGGTGTGACACGCTTAACTTGCATCTCTCCGACCTTGGATTCCGATCGACCCAGGGACTCTTTGGTGTAGGGATCAAAAATTTTCGGACCACGCTCATAGATGCCATATACAGAACCCCGCTCTACTAGATCTCCACCCTGATTTAAGGTGAGTCGCCCGCGCTTAACTGCCACCACCATCAGCGGATAAATTGCATCCAGAATTTGTCTGCCAATTTTTGAGCTGGCTATCTCAGCCATAGCAATGTCCGGATTTGGCCGCATGCCAGAGCTCATAACTTTTTCAAAGGAAGCTTGATCAAACCCAAAGATTGTATTGTCAGAGAATTTCACCTGACTTGTTGAAATATCAATGATTTTAAAGTTAATCGTGGCTTTGCCTTCTGGAATCTTGAATGTTTTCTTGATGGTCGGAAAGTAGACTTCTCGAATTCTACTATTCACATCTTCAACCTGACCAACCACGATATAGTCAGCAGATAGTGTGCTGCCAAGGCGCGCCAACTCGGACACAGGGGTTAACGGATTGGCTGAGGCTACTGATCTCTCGCCGGCGATATCAGCCATATTTTGCCGATCGAGAACGGTAAATCGCCTTGAACCAACTAGCTTAGCCAAGAGCGAATTTGAAAAATTTCGCGCGAAAGTCTCTGATCCTGTAAACGGCAACACCGCAATTTTAAGTCTACTTGCCGATGCTGAAAGCTTTAATTTTGCAATTCGCGCCTTGAGGATTACCTCTATCCGACCACGCTCATTGGTCGACTCCGACAAAACATCATAGGAATCGACAACGCCTCTAGTTGCCTCACTGAACTGACGCTGCATCGTTTTAGCCGAGGCAAAGGATTTTTTGTCTCCATCGCGCACTGACTGGGTTATTTGATTTATGGCATTTTTTGCTGCAACGGATTTGCCATTGACCCGCCCCACCGCCTCTACTATCGCAGAGTTGATCGCATCTTGAGTAGTATCACCTACCCCTTTAACCTCGACAGTGACATATTCGAGTTCAGCGCGGGCCAAAAGGCCCGCGCTGAACGCCATCGTAATAACAAAAACTGTCACACCAATAAATTGGCGATATTTATTTTCCATAGCTTTTTATCACTATTGTAATGAAGACTATCCTTGCATTTCCGAGCCAGATGATCCCTTGGTTGGCACACCTGCTTCTTTACCAAAAGACACCATTGATGACGTGGTTTTTGTCCACTCTTTTATCAACTTTGGCGTCGCCTTTGCAATGTAAAGCCCAGAAGAGAGCTTTTTCTTTAGTTTTGCCGCACCCATTACCCCAGCGCTTTTAATCTCACCGGATGCGCTCTTAGCCCAGTCTTTTGCCTTCGGCGCAAGCTTCGTCATCGTATAGGTACCCTTACCTAACGGAACAAATGCTTTAGCAAGTTCTTTTTTACTGTTGCCATCAAGGTCTGAACCCTCGGCCATTTTTTCCTTAATTTTTTCCTCGCCAGCGGCAGATGATTCGCTCACCTCTTTAAGGCAACTTGTTACACAGTCGTCTCCTGAGAGACGTCCTGCCTGGAACTTGAGTCCATCTGCAATATCATTCAGTCCCAGCGCGGTCGCTACATGACCCTGGGCCTGAAGAACATAGCCCAGCGCTAATTTGAAATCGCCGACAATCGCTTCTTGAGCGTCAGAAGCTGATGGACCGGATGCTTCTGCACCACCTGAACCTCCAGAGCTACCTGGAAGATCGGGTAGACCAAAAGAAAATGCCGTATTGGATACAGCTGTTAACATTAAAATCATGACTAGTTTTTTCATGGAGATTTCCTCTAATTTATGCCAGCGGCATTCAGTTGTTGAACAATTTCATTACTTGCGGCCTCTGCCGCTTTTATCAGCGCATTTGTCTCTGCAACAGACTCATTTGGGCCGAGACCTGCATATTGTGTCGGTCTAACTGAGGCGACTGTTTCCCACCAACCATCGTCAAGGTATTGCACTTCCGCAGTCACTGTCGCATTGACCCGAACCAGCCCGCTTGCAGGATCCTTACCCTTCTGGCCAACATCAAGGGTCCCTATAACAAAGAGCGGTACTCCAACATCTTCCAGCGCCTCTGTAGCATCTGCTTCAGTATCATCCGACAAACCATTTGATGTGGTAAAGTCCTCCCTGAACGCATCAGGATCGAATAAGGGGTTCCTTTTTATGATCTGGGCAGGTTTTGTCACTCTAAACCCGTAGCTGGATAAGGTTTCTCTTACTGCACTAGAAACGCCGTTCGCTCGGTAAACAGTCCAATTTACTTTATCCGACTTGGTTACGGTGCTACCACCTGTTTGCCGCACATTTTTTTGTGAGTTATAGCCTTCCGAACTCGCACTAGAGCCACTCATCGATACTGTCTCTGCGCCCTCTGAAAAGGCAGAATTTGATTCAACGCTGGTAACCTTATCTTGATAAGACTTTACCTCGCTGGCCTTTCGAGCCATGAAGATAGCCACAATTCTTGATCGCTTTTGGCTCATACCCGACTGATTCGACTTACCTAGCATGGCTATTTTATTCTTATCGACCAAGCCTTTTACCTTTAGCCTAAAGGATTTGTTTTTACAGCGATAATCTACTGAAGCATTTAAAAAATACTCATCAACACTGGCTAAAATTTTCTCTTCATTCTTAGCGAACAATGAAGAGGTCGCGACCGACTGCTTAGCCGCCCAGGTGCGCAATGCATTAACTTTTGCCTGGTTAAGAACTTCATCGTATTCACTTGTTTTCCTTGGCCGATCATCCTTACATTTATATTTAAGCTCTTTGCTATGTGCGCCACTTATAGAGTCGGCAGAAGAAAAAGATGACAATGCCAAAGCAAAAATAGTAAGTATGGCTGTTAGTATATTTTTATGTTGCATCAGTGCTACCTCAGCTTATCGAAGATATCTTTTTCCAGTTCTCTGGTACTCTTTTTGAACTTTTTAAATGATTTTTTCGAGAACATCTTCTCTTTGAACCATTTTTTATCAGGCTTAGTCAATTGCATACAAAATTCATCTGACAGCACCGTCAGGGAGTTTTTAAACTCGTTCCATTCATTGACCTTAAGCTTTTTTGACAGTTTAAGGACCCTTCCCGACTGGGCCTTCTCAGAAAACACAAGCTCATCAAAATCGACATCGCCGATTGAAACCCGCATCCCAGCGATAAATGAAGGGATAATAATATTTGCGGTCTCTTTCATGATTTTTTTGCTGAAGCCTAACAAGGTGAGGTCGACGTAATAATTGGCTGGTGGAAGCTCTAACTGCAGAGCCTCAACATTCTCGAAACGCATCGCCATAGCACCTCCAATCGCCTGACCCTTCGAGTAGGGAAGCACAGGGATCCCTAATTGCTTGGACATCGCAGCAGAAAACTGATTTGCGATTCTTGTATCAAGGGTCTTTGGATTGGCGCCATACTGGCTGATCTTTTTTTCTGCAAATGGCGTGAATAACACATTTCTTACTTTAATATTCCAGCTGTCAAACGGCTTCTGAAAATTGACATCGGCGAGTTTTGCAACAAATTCATTGATTAAATTAATTTTCTTTGATTGGTCAAAATAGACTGTCTTATAAATTTGCCGTCTATAATCTGCGCTGATCTTCTTCGGTGAGTCTGTGTAACTTGTGATAAAAGGAATGGTGCTAACAACTTTTTTATCGATAAAATCAAAAAGAACAATTTGACCAAACGTGGTTGCCTTGACCGCATAATAACCATCGCCAGTGTCTTCGGCCTGAAACTGCTCTTCGACAATTGCCAGAGCAATAGTTAATGCGTTTCCTGACTGGGTATTGCCTAACCCTGGAACAATGCTGATATCATCCAGAGGCACTTTATTTACTGATGACATGAGAAGCTTATTATATTCAGCAAGCTTGTCGGAATCATTAATGATGGATGACGCAAAGGGTGCCGCAGCATTCATATCAGCAGCATCGCCTATATATGAAAGGCCAGCAAAATAAACTGGCACTGAGGACCAGCCGGGCTGACAACAGAGAAGAGCCAGCACCCAAATCAGGTACTTAAACGTTATTTTTTTCATTTTATTGTGTTTTTTTATTCTATTTTTGTTTTTATAATAATACATATTCGCATTGAAAAGTGCTTTTAGCAACCGTAAATAAATCAACGCCAGACAATTTTCACCTAACCACAATGTTGTTCCTGTATTTTTTCAATCTCATTCTTTTCCTTCAGGGCGAAAACTAGCTCATATTGATCTGCAATTTTCGTAAATAATTTTATATATTGGCATCTGTTAGCAGGCGGCAACCAATTTTGAGGCCCCTTTGCGCCTTTTTGCCTATTGAGACTGGCCTCAACAGCCAGAAGATTTAAAGGGTCATTTGCAAAATTAACTCGCTTTTCTTTCGGCCAAACTGACGCACCGCGCTCCCAGGCCCATTTCAGCGGAACCACATGATCTATATCTATCTTTGAGGACTGTGACAGATTTTTATTGGTAAATGGGGATTTCCATGTTCCCGACACCACCCTACATTCTTTATACGTCTTAAAGGTAACCGGCGAGGAGGATTGAGCAATTAGCGCCTCGTGGCGCGAATTCTGACAGTCTCTATCAAAGTCTGACCAGCCATGACCGAATGCTGATCTTGAGTAGTCCGAACTTTCTTCATTTGATTTTCCTTCAGAATCCTCAATGGCCGACAAAATCTTATTGCCAATCGCGAGAATATCATTGGTGTTTAAGTTGAAAAATGAAGGCGAATCAGCGAAGACTGGCTGCAACCAAACCGTAAGAAAATACAACAACAAAATACGTACGTGCTTTATATAAAGCATATTTACGCCCCCCGTGGATAGCGATCTTGTGCCGCTTGGTAATTATTCTAATGGTAAATTAATGCATTAATCAATAATTGATAGCTATCTATAGTGTCGGGATGACGGTGGGCTGTTTGTCATCTCGAACGACGGTGAGAGATCTCTGTAACTGGCTGGGGGTCCCTCGTCGCTGCGCTCTGTCGGGATGACGGCCAAGAAAATTTAAGCAAAAAAAATCCCCGATAAAAATCGGGGATTTTTTTATACTTCAGCAACAGCGACCATTAAGCCTCTGGTGCAGCTTCCTCAGAAGGAGCAGCTGGGGCTTCAGGTGCAGTACCCTCTTCCGCCTGTGCTTCTTTGATAGATAGCTTCACACGACCACGGTTGTCGATTTCCAGAACCTTAACGCGAACATCCTGACCTTCGCTGAGGTAATCGTTAACCTTGGCAACACGCTCTTGAGCGATCTGAGAGATATGAACCAGACCGTCAGTGCCGGGCATAAAGTTAACAAATGCGCCGAACTCAACGATGCGAACAACTTTACCGTCGTAGATAGTACCTGGCTC
>ERZ1039804.1595-NODE-1595-length-12597-cov-89.454314_pt1 | contig 12597 bp, 17 predicted proteins | sample MGYA00383089_ERZ1039804 | MGnify/ENA primary metagenome ERZ1039804 (study PRJEB29581, sample SAMEA5548359) | metagenome | biome: marine; feature: coastal; material: water | depth 1 m | study: Short-term variability in the microbial, nano- and picoplankton...
TTTCTATATTTAAAGTTTCATCTATATACGCATCTCCATCAACCTGTAATTTAGACTGTGGACTAGTAGTTCCAATACCGACGTTACCGCCTGAAGTGATACGCATTTTTTCAGAAGAATTAACTTGAAAAGATAATGGAGCGGTTGTAAGAGTTTTTAATTCTAGTTTACTTGTAGCGTCTGCTCGAAGACCTCCCATTACGGTTCCGCTATGATCAACATATATTGAAGGGTAACTATCTCTTGATACTATATCTCCTCTAGTTAGCAAATTTCCATTTACATCTAACTTCTCGCTAGGACTAGTCGTTCCGATACCGACGTTACCAGCAGATGTTATTTTTAATCTTGTAGTATTTTTTTGTGTATTTGTAGATGTATATAATTCAAGTGCATTATTTTGCAATACAGTTCCTTCTGACAATCCTCTAATACCAGAGCCGTAATCCCCTTGTTGTGTAAAAGCTCTTCTTGTCAAATGTAAACCGCCTGTATATAACGCATCTGTACTACCATTCGAACTCATTACTATTTTATTAGCTGTATTGTAATCTGCTAAAGCATTGGTCCCGTTTATGTTTAGTAGCCCATAAAATCCATTTCCTAAAACCTGCGCCTGTCCAACAATATTAAGCTTACATAATGGACTAGTCGTTCCAATACCTACGTTTCCAGAAGAATCAATACGCATATACTCTGAACTTGCAGTTAGCCATCTGTATGCCCCAGTAGATTGACTAAAAACAGTATTAGAGGCATTCCTTTGGATATGTATGTAATTCGTGTTTACTGTTGGCGGAACAGTTCCTATTCTATAATCATAAATGTTGTCCGATATAGTAAATCCAGAGTTTTCGTAACTAGGTGATTGTAGCAACATGCCATCCCCTGATACATGCAACTTCTCACTAGGACTAGTCGTTCCAATACCGACGTTGCCAGATCCACTTACTGTAAATCTATTATTGTTATTTGTCCATATAGAATAAGGGTTGTTTCCGTAAACATAAGTATTGAAATCATCCTTTGATGTAGCACCCCCAGAAATATTGTATGTATTTGATAGCAACGCTTTAGCACCAACACTGTTTCTGAATTGAATATTTTGTCCATTGGTATTACTGCTTTCTATCCTTATATTTCCATTTACATCTAACTTCTCGCTAGGACTAGTTGTTCCGATACCGACGTTACCATTCGCTAAAAATGTAGTTGAAACAGCGTTACCTGGTCTCATAGTCATATACCCTGAGGTCTGAACTCTAAGCTCACCATTATTGCCTGTAAAATAGTGATTGTCTCCACTAGTAGTGTCTTGAAGTCTTATAGTTGGAGCATCTGCATTTATATGGAATGGAGTAGTGGGATTAGTAGTTCCAATACCCATCCGCTCATTAGTCTCGTCTAAGTAAACAACGTCTGAAACTATTGTGTTTCCATCGCCAACCCATATCTTACCTTCTGGTAGATTAGGTACGTCATTTTGCCTCATTATAGAAGCTACTGTTAATGACCCTGAATTTCCACCAGATACTTTACCTACAAGCCCCAAGTTTTGTATTGCGTTTCCTTCGCCTGTTGGCTTAGTAAGTGTAAGACCTCCTCCTGACTTTAGATATATAGTATCTCCTGTGGTTGGTACTACGCCGTCTATAGGGCTGGTTGTTATATTTAAAAGTTCACCTGTTATAACTACGTGGCCAAAAGCGTTGTTTGTTAAATCTGTTTCAAGTAAACCAATAGCTGGTAAATGACCTGGAGATATCAAAGCATCTGCTTCATCTATTTCAATAACATCTGTAGCTCCAACATTACCTGTTTGATATACTGGTGTGCCTTTTGTTATAGTTCCTCCTGAAGTATTTTTACAAGCTATAAGAACTCTAGTAGCGCCTGCGGCCACAACATCTGATTGGTCTATCCAAGACGTGCCGGCGACTGTAGAAGACAGCAATTGACCGGCGGTACCCGGAGAAGTGCTTGTGTCTTTTATACCAGACTCAGTTTCAATATAATTCTTAAATTTCATTTAATATTTTGTTATTAACCTATTTTTTGTACTAATACTCTAACTGAATTAGTTGGTGTTGTAGCAAATGTAATTGTTGCTGTGTTGTAAGGTGACGTATCAACCCTCTCTACGTCCGCATATACAGTTTCACCTGATGTAACGTCAAAAAGTTGTATGATAACATCCTTGCTTGAAAGACCATGAGTTATAGTTGCTGTATCAGTTATAGTTACAGCGTAAGTATTGTTTTCTTGAGCTGCGGAAGAAACAGTTGCCGTTCCACTAGCATAAGAGACACTGATATCGTTTCCAGGTGCCACTATAACAATACCTTTATTAGATGAGCTAGAGTCTTCTCCAGATACAGTAGCTGTACCTCCAGAATAAGAAACGTCAATCCCTTCTCCAGGTGCTACATTACCAGCTCCAATTGCAGCACCAGTTGCGGTTGCTATAGAAACTGCAGGGGTTGTAGCTGAAGAGGTTACTGATATAGGACTAACGCCCGTTACACCTGTTACTGATCCATCGCCTGTACCTTGTGGATTATCGAATGAAGTAGTAAGAGTGCCACCGTCTTGTTGTGTTAACGTAAGCGTTATTGTGGAAGAACCAGAGTCACTAAATCCAGTGATCATGTTATCGTAACCAGTATTCCACTCACCTGAGTTTCCTCCAGGAGCAGTCATTACTCCTCCAGCAGTAATTGCACCGCCAACAGTAAGAGCATCAGTCGCTGCATTATATGTTAAACCAGCATCCCCAGCAACATTTGCAGCACCTGTCCAGTAAGTTAATTGACCAGCAGTTCCAGCGCCTGAAAGCGTGGATGTATTATCTACTTTTTGCCATCCGTCTGCACCTGCGCCTGTGCTCACATATATAGCCCAGTCACCAACCTTCCAGTCTGTAATACCATCTAAATCCGTACTACCAGGGACTGACACAATCCAGAATTGCCCATTGTCAGGTGTAGCTGCAGATAAATCAGGTGTATCAGTACTTGCATTCCAGTTACCCTCAAAAGATAAACCAGATGGTATGTTAGCAATTTGTCCGGTTACAAAATCATATATCTGATCCCCAGTTGCTAGAGATGTCCCCCCGTCTGCAACAGGGGCAGTATTAGCTGCTACTGTAGGATCTGCAGAGGTACCTCCTATTGTAATTGTATTGACATTACCTGACGTTACCGTCTCGACTCCAAGACCGTCTGTTGGTAATGTAAAAGTAGTAAGTGTTTGTCCCGTAACGTGACCTGAACTGTTAACTCCAACATTAGATGAAAGAGCCGTGAAGGTCCCTCCATGCGATAACGAAACGCTAGGCGTTGTATTGCTCTGAGATTGAGTATCATGAGTAATATTTATAGTTGTGTTACCTGATTGATTAGCAGTAAATGTTCCCGTTCCACCTAGAACACCTGTTCCTTGTACTGTTAACGTCCCATCCCCTACTGTTGGTATTGATGCGGTTACGAAATCATATATCTGATCACCAGTCGCTAGCGCAGAGCCCCCATTAGAGACAGCCGCAGTAATGATTGATATCTTTGGTGCTGTTGAACCATCAGCAACGGTTAATTGACTTGTTGTTAATGAACTAACACTAGTTACAGTTCCCCCACTAGAGGCAACAATGTCAACCCAAGCTGAGCCATTGTAATACTTAGCTATGTTGTCAGAGCTATTGAAATATATTTGTCCTGCTGCAGCCGTTGGAGCTGAACCAGTTACGTGAAGCTTAGCGTTCTGAAGTTGATTGTCGCTAAGATTAATGTTGTTTAAGAATGGTATTGCCATGGTATTACTTAGTTTATGTATGCCTTACCTGTTTCGGCCGAAGCAAATGTTATTGTTAAATTGTTTTTATCTATATAGTTCACATCTCCATAACCAGCTTGATTAGTAGACAGAACGACCGTTGCTGAAGCAAACTTACCTAAATTATGTTGAACACTCCAAGTGACAGAGGCTACATTCTGACTGTGAACGTAATTCTTGTCACCTTCATCTTCAAACTGCAGCAAAGATACAAAATAATCATCATCCTCCTGAACAGATCCATTACCTGAAATAAAATTTAATGATGCATTGTAAAAAGATGTTTCTGTTAAATCCTGATCAAATGAAACTAATTTATAGTACGCAAAAAAGTTTGAATTACTAGCCTTCTGTATAAGTATGGTTCCATCAATCATTGACTGAATAAAATCAACAACATAAGGACCATTCTTAGAGCTCTCACTAAAAACTAAATCAGTTATTGAAGAAAAAGGAACTGACGCACCTATTTCAGTTGGAAACGAAAAACTACCAGCAGCTCTTGTACCCTTTGGCTCAACTGTGTCGTAAAAATACAACAGTGAATTAGACCTGTCAATAAATGCATTCTTATTGTAGAAATCAGCTAAACCTGCTACAGAAAAGTTCTTAGTTCTGTTTGACTGGTCAGAGTCAGAACCAATCCACTTATCAGCGCCGCTGATATTAGTATCTATTGGATAATTCTTAATTTTTGTCATCTACTTTCTATTTTGAGAGCTTGTGCCGTAGTAATATGCAAATATATTACTAATAACAACACCCTCTATCATACCCATTAAGTGAACAAAAAGATCATTGTCTAAAACTGCTGGCTCATATACAACGGCGTATATTACAAATATAAAAGAAAACAACCCAGTAAGTCCAGTCGCTAACATCATTAGATCTTGACCACCAGCTTTCTTTACCTCTACCTCCCTGTTTCTAGCAGAATCTCGGTCCTTAATTTCAAGCTCGTACATTGACTTAACCTGATCCAATGCAAGTGCCTTGTCAGCTGGAGATATACTATCATCTTTTTGTATAAGGTTTTTAACTATGCCCAACACACCAGCGTCTGGCAATAAGTTACCGGCTACATCTAATATACCAGGGGCAATTTTACCTAAAAACTTCCCTAACTTAGTATCTTTAAATTTCTTTTTCATATATCACTGGTTTTATCCCACCTAGCACGACGACCTCTTATGTCCATGTGCGTAAACGTATTGTAACGACCAACGCCCCCCATAAGAATTTCTCCGCTATCCATTAATGCCTCAATAATACCAGCTACCTCATGAGGCTCAACCTCTTCTATCTGCAGGTCAGCCGCTAAACCAAGCAAATGCATTGATTTTGAAACACCGCCAACCGCCTTATTGTGTTTAGGGCACCTGTAAGCGTTTGTTGGAGTAAATGGTACATCAAAGATGTCTCTGAGCTTTTGAAGCTCTCCAGCAAGCTTAATTACGTTGCTATAGACCTCATCAGGCATCTCGCAACCACAATTGCATTCAAACTCGTGTTTTTTAAAGTTCTTCGTCATATTTTTTCTTATGAGTAGAGTATATTTTTTGAATAGTATAAATGATAGAGGCTAAAAGAAGTATTATCTTCAAACCGTTTTCAACGTGTGTAAAACTGATGCCCAATGTTATTGAGTTAAATATTGCTAATTTCAAATCGTTCGGGCTCATTTTGAGTATGGGAATAAATCGTTTAACTTCTTTCTTCTTCCCTCACAACCGCAGTCGCCCTTTGATACCTTCTTAACGAAGGACTGTATGCCTGTAGCCGCTGTAACTTTAGCCACCGTATCGCCTAATCCTTTACTTTTTACCATTTTTCTTTCTACCTTTACGTTTAGCTCCGCCAGCTGCCTCGAAAACGTCACCAGACTGTTTTACTAGGTTCTTAGCCGCAGATTTTACATCCTTTAACTCTTCTTTAACGTTTTCAGCTCTACTAAGTAAGTCTTCCTTAACATCTTCAGCTAAATCCTCTAATTCATCAGGAATAAAGTTGCCATTAACATCCGTTAGCTTGTTTAGCTTGTATGTTAAAAGCAAAATGATGAATAAAATCAATATAAATACTATATACGCCATAATTAATATTTTCCTTTTTTAGATTTAGGGCTAGATTTAGTTGAGCCGCCCTTTCCAGCCCATAAATTCTTACATGCCCAGTAACGAGCCGTTAGTTTATTAGTAGCAGATGAACATTTATGACGTGCCTTGAACGATTTCCTAGCCGCAGCGGAGTAGTTATGCCCATATCCAGATGCCCCGAAGTGAATTAACTTCTCCTTACCACCTGAACACGCCTTAACCATCTTCTTTTTACCAGCCCTGTCGCTTTTTTTAACGACATTACACTTCATTTTAGCTTTATCTGCCATTCCTTATGTTTTTTGTTCTTTTTCCCATGCCTACACGTTTTTTCTCTGCAACGGCCTTTTTTTTCTGACTAGAACTCATCTTAGACCATGTTACAGGTGTTCTAGACGAAACACGCCTTGATGGCCGGCACTTCTTTACCTTATCACCATCCTTAGATCCACAAGGATTACCATCCTGGTCCGTCCACTTTTCCTTGAACCAACGCTTTAATGATGCACCCTTTGCTGTTTTTCTAACTGCCACTTATAATTTTTTCTTAAGCTCCCGTTTACCTCCTTCAGTTACAGTGTTGCCTGTTTGTTTGTATCCCTTTTTCTTACCAAAAACTTTTGGGTTTGGTTTACCCCCAGAAGCTATAATAGAACATTTTTGAATTTTTCTCATTTCTTCTGGTGTAGCTGTTGATATACTTCTACTTCCTAAAACTTTTTTAGAACACTTTAAATCTGGACTTGCCATAATACTTATTTTTTTTTGTTTTTCCTACATTTCGCAATCGCACCGCTTGCATACGCACTTGGGAACACCTTGTACTGGCGCTTCACCTTGTGGTAACAACTGTCCTTTACGCTCTTCTTTTTCTTTGCCATACTTACATGTGCATACCTTGTACTTACATTTACCCACTAACCTCTTGACCTTTTGTCGCCAGGTGTGTTCTTTTTACTGCCCCTATTTTTAGACTGGGACTCAAGTCTTGGTTTCTTGCCAGAATGATGAGAAACATCTAACTTATCACCGTTTCCATACGTTCCAAAGAGCCTATTCAGCCTATTCAGTTCGACTCTGCGCTTACTTTCACCCTTTTTTTTATTGAAAACCTTCTGATAAGCGTTCTTCTTCTTCCTGGCGTCGGGATTATCCCTATAATATTTTGCTGACCTACTTAAGCCCATCCTTTAATGAGTTGTAAATCATTGCTTTCTTAATCATTTTAGACGTTTCTTCGGCCATTTTAGAGGCCTTCTTAAACTCAATGATCTTATCGATACCTGTTCTAGTATTTTTTACCATTTTTCTTAGTTTTTTTAACTTTACTTTTGGATTTAGAGGCCGACTTCGGCTTCATGTACTTTATTTTTCCTTTTAACGGCATAACTTTTTGTTTGATGCAAAGATAGAGAAAAATATTATCTTTGTTATAATGAAAAAAAGAAAAATGAGGCGCAAATATGAGCGCAAAATCAAATCAAAGGGGTACGACGAAATAATACGGACCAATTACGACAGGAAACAACCAACATACGACTACCTAAAGTACTTCAGGATTGTTCGTTATTGGGCAAAAAGGACCCACGGAGTGGGTCTCGCCGATATTGAGATGCTTTTTTTCTTATACAGCGAGAAACTATTCAAACGAACCGACTTTAACGATTATGAGGAAATATTCTCCTGGGACGTTAACCGATTCCAGCAACTGCTAAGGGACGGATGGATATCCGTGTGGCGTAAATCAAAGGGATCTGAGGCCGCTCTGTACGAGGTTTCTTACAAAGGAAAAAGGCTCATTGTTAGTATATACAAAAAATTAGCCGGAGAGGAAACAATCTCCGAGACCGCACAGAAGAACCCTATATTTAAAAAAGACTCGCCCTATACCGATAAGGTATACAGACGAGCCATCAAACAAATGAATAAATTTACAAAACAACAACAACGTCACGCTCAAGAATGATCGTGTACTGCTTGTCCTGTAATATCATGGTGTGACCGGTGGACTTGTCGTAATAAATTACGTCGCCAGCCTTCACTACCTCTACATTAGTGCCGGGGTTCTTAACCCTAGCCTTCTTGTACCTAAAATCATTAGTATCGTCCCCAGAAAGAAGCAGACCTGAGTCTGTCTTGGTTTCCTCAACGATTGTCTCAACTATTATGTACTTATTTACTGCCTGCATTATCTCTTGTATGTTACGATTGCGTTAGTAGTTAGAATGGTGGTAGCAACCGACACCGCATTCTTTAGTGCGTTCTTGGTAACCTTTGCCGGGTCAATGACGCCCATCTTGTGCATGTCACCATAATCCCCCGTCTTTACGTTATACCCCTCGCCGAAATTTTTAACATTAGCTGGGTACATCTTACCAGCGTTCTCAACGATCTGCTTGAATGGCGCCATAAGCGAGCCCTTCATGATCTGCTCAGCGTGTCCGTCACCTCCCATAGTCAATGACTCAAACAATAGCGCCGATCCACCACCAGGGAGTATGCCCTCCTCTAGCGCTGATCTTACCGCACAAACCGCATCCTCAACCCTGTCATACTTCTCCTTCTGCTCAATGTCAGAGTCTCCGCCGACATATACCACACCAACACCACCAGATAAACTAGCGATACGGTCCCTTAAGAAGTCCTTCTCATCCTTCTTGGTAGACGATTGCTCGGCAGCACGTAGCTCCTTGATCCTAGCCTCAACCTCATCAGTTCTGCCCTCGTCACGTACAATAACCGTCTTCTCCGTAGATACAACGACCTTCTGCGCATGCCCCAAATCTCCCATAGTAATTAAGCTGAGGTCATCGCCCGTAGACTCGCTGAAGTACTTTGCACCAACAGACAGCGCTATATCAGCCATAAGCTCCTTGGTCTTGTAGCCAAACTGTGGCGGTATGATGTTACATATCTTTAGGTTGTTCTTAACCACGTTCATCCCTAAGGTGTTTATTACGTTAGGCGAGCACGTGCCAATAATCAATAGCTTCTTGTTCTGCTGAATGACCGGCTTTAATATGTTCTCAATGTTTAGTATGTTATTTATCTCAAGGTCCGTGGCCAAGATATACACGTCGTCAAGTATGCACTCATCGTTCTTCTGGTTATTAATAAACAAACGGCTAGTGTGTCCACGGTTAATCTTAATACCATTGGTTACCTCAAAGAACGTGTCAGCCGTCTGGCTGTTCTCAACCGTTACAACGCCATCCTTGCCAACCTGCTTGTACACATCAGCAATCAAATGCCCTAGCTCCTTGTCATTGTTAGCAGATATCGTGGCGACATCCTTAAGGGTCTTACCCGTTACCTTTTTAGATTTCTTAGACAGTGACTTAATCACATCATCAGCGATACTGGTTATCTCACGAACTAGCTCAGAGACATTAGTGCCAGGGTTCTGCTTCAATAGCTCCATACCGCTCAATACAATTGCCTCCGTAAGTACAATAGCCGTTGTCGTACCATCACCAGCAGATGTTGCCGTGCGATCAGCCGCCTCCTTAACCATCCTAACGGCTAAGTTCTCAACTGGATCCTCCAAGTTGATCGCCTTAGCAACCGTTACACCATCCTTGGTGACCGTCAATCCTCGTGTGTGTGTTTGTGATTCTAGTACTACCGTATTACCCAAAGGCCCTAGCGTACTCTTAACAGCCCTGGATATTTTTACTATACCACTAATGAGCTTGTCTCGACCTTCCTGGTCAAAAAATAATTCATTCATATTTCATTTGATTTTAATTGCTACAAATATACAAAAAAGAAATCAATACCACAAATATATTTTTTTACATGTCAACGTGTTGCGTTTCTCTATAGAGAGAGAGAGAGAGAGAGTATAATATATATTTTTTTAAATCCTATCATAGAGAGTAAAAATCGACACTTCGACACAGACCCTTAATTATCAACTAGTTAGCCGTGTCGACCCGTGTCGCTTTTGGTGTTTTCGTGTCGATTTACCAAATAAATGCCACCTCAACTAACAATAAATGTAGTGTAAACTCCGTAAAATCCTGGGTTTCGTCTTTTGGGTATACGCTAAAACCGACCACTGGCCCAACCGACACCCGTTCTCTTATCTCTATTATCATACGTCAAATGTAGTAAAAAATTATGATAGGTGTGTGTAGCAAACGGGCTATATATACATATTACGCATGAGGTCTCAAATAGAAAACGATTTTTTTTTCGCATGGGGGGGTATATTTTTTTGCGTTTTTCTGTGGATTTTTGACGTTTTTACACGGGCGTGCACACGCACACGCATTACGCACACGCACGCACACACAACGCACGCTCGCACGCATACACGCACACACATTGCACGCATACACGTGCACACGTGCTCGCAATTCCATTAGGCAAAAAATAAAGTAGATACTTTGACAAAGGGACTAGCCCATATCCAGTTGCCCATCTGGAGAAATAATATATAATTATATAAACATAAACTTAACGTGTTGACTTTCAGTAAGTTACGCTTAAACAGTCCTATGTGAGCAGTATTTTTATTTAGAATGGTTAAAAATAACAATTATTTTACAGGTTAAAACGCATTTTTTTTGAAAATAAATTTGGTGGAACGATTAATACGCCGTATATTTGTACTGTTGAAAAACAACAAACGTTCATTAAAATACTAGACTTACGAAGTACAACAGATAGAAACCATCTATCGAGAGTACGCATCCCAGTACTGTAAGCCATGCAGATTAGAGTTAAGCAATGCATTATGAATCTGATAGAGGTAACAAGGTAGCAAATGTTAAAAAAGTGTTAAAAAGTTTGGTAGATTGAAAAAAGCGTTGTAGTTTTGTACCAACGAAAACGAGACCACAGTTTACAAAGTGGCTGAAGTGTAAACCACTATAAAGAGGCAGCGTATCACTGTCAGGGTGTAGATTCCCGAAGGATACCAGAAGTAACCAACATAGGTTATGACTGCAAGACAGAGCGATTAAAAGCGTTATCTGTGGCTTGCAACTCGAAAGGGTTGGGCTTAGATGAAGAAAAAAAAACGATATGTAGTTAGGACTGCTGAGGGTTCGAATCCCTCCATATCGTCTAACAATTTAAAATAAAAAAGATGAAAACAGTAAACGAATTATTTGAACTAATTGCAACTGCAACACAAGAAAACAAAATAGATTATAGAACATGGTTTATCGATTATTCTGGACACGTAAATAGGCTTAAAATTAGATATTACTTTTCAGGTTGGAAACGAAACGGAGAGGGTCAACCAGAGTCAATAGACCAAGAATTGAACGAAGAAGGTATCCAGGCTTTGTATTGGTTTATCAAAACAAGATTAAAATAAACATCAGATTAAAATGCTAGTAAATTTATTAAAATAAACATTAATTTAAAACAATCAACATGAGAGCAATTATCAAATTTTTAAGAAGTATCAAAATTGAGGGAATTCAAGAAACGACTTGGAGGTAATCAAAAAAAAACAAAGGGGGGCGTCAAAACCCCCTTTAAAAAAAACATTATGGAAACTTTACTAACAAATGAATTTTGCGAGATTAAGAGAACTATTGAAGACAGGCTTTTAAGAATTGATTTAATCTTAAATACAGAAATGTATATACCTTATTTTATCGATGAAAACGGAAATTTATTAAAATAAACATCAACGGGGGCGTCAAGACCCCCTTTAAAAAAAACATTATGGAAATAAAACACACGAATGGCTATCCACTTTATAGCCGACTTAAGCAAGAAACGAAAGATAGAATCGAAAAAAGATGGGTTGTTCCAACAGATGAGCCTTACCTATATATTGATGAGCATGAGCGACCTTTCGTCCAGAAACCAAACGATTCAATAACACTATGCACAGTAAGAAAGGAAACATTAATAGATAAAGGATTTCACTTATGAAGAAACTATCAAACTACAAGAAGCAAAAAATATCTGAAAACTTAGAATATTTTTTCAACAAAGTATCTGAAGAAGACTATAATGAGGGACTTGTATGGTACAAAACGGCAAATGATATAGTACAAAACTTATCTAAGAAATACAACTTTCAACCTCTGGTTGTAGCAAATGTACTAAGTGCATTGAGTCCACGGAATAAATGGGAGCGAAATATATTTGACACAGAGCAAGTATTGAAAGCCGTAAACAACGGCAAAGACCATGACAGTATCAAGGTATGCACGTTTAACAATAATAAAATCAAGGCATTTGAATTGGCCCAAGGTAAAAGAAAGGGAATTGAATATTCAAACAGTCCAAAGACTCACAGTTTTGTTAAGAATATAGCCGAACTAAACGAAGACTTTGTAACTGTTGACGTATGGCACACGAGAGCAGCCTTTGACAGGATGATAGTACCGACTAGCCTTAGTGCATCGAACTATGATGATATCAGAGACATAACAATTAAGAACGCAAAAAAACATAACATTAAACCTTTTGAGTATCAAGCTATTGTATGGTGCTCAATTAGAAATAACTAAAACTATGGGAACAAAATTAATGAAAATAAGTTTAAGGCTATACGGAAAGCTATGGCATGAACTAACAAGCGAACAACGAAACAAAGTAATGGATATCTATTACGATTTTTACTAAATATAACATTATGAAACGATTAACAACAAAAGGAATAAACGACTACTTAATAAAAAATTACGGAGTAGTT
>ERZ1039804.1597-NODE-1597-length-12596-cov-14.615900_pt1 | contig 12596 bp, 15 predicted proteins | sample MGYA00383089_ERZ1039804 | MGnify/ENA primary metagenome ERZ1039804 (study PRJEB29581, sample SAMEA5548359) | metagenome | biome: marine; feature: coastal; material: water | depth 1 m | study: Short-term variability in the microbial, nano- and picoplankton...
TTTTGTGGTTTTGATGGCTATGGATATTTTGAAGAGGGTGCTAACCCTTTAATTAGTGACGCTGCTTTAATTAGTAATAACGTTATTTTAAAGTTAGACGACTCGCCTGTTGTTATACCAGTAAACACGTCTATTGTTTATTCAGTAGCTTTTGTTTTAAATGGTGAAGTTGTTAAATCTATTTCTTTATCACAAAACGATAAAAGTGCAGAGCAAATAGACTATGCTACTAATGGTTATTCTTATGCTGATACATTTCAAGGTAGGGTTATTTTAGCTGGTGGCTTATTTGAAGACAATGTTTGTTTACAGGGGTTTGAGGACGACTTTACGCTTATGGACTGTGATAGCATACATATTAGCTATACTCAAAACAATCTAAATAAAGTTAGGATTATAGATGTTAAAAATATACAGGAGTGTAAATACGATCCTATCAAAGTTACTTTTGTAAATAAGTTTGGAGCTTTACAGGATATAATGTTCTTTAAAAAGTCTATAGAAAAAACAGAGGTTAAAGGAGAGGAGTTTAAGTCTTCTGTATTTGACCTGGATACACTTAGCTATAAAACATACCAACACCAGCAGACACAATTTATGGTACAAGGTAACGACAGTATAACAATGAATACTGGATATATGCCAGAAGACTACAACCAAGTCATAGAGCAGCTAATGTTAAGCGAACAAGTATGGGGTACTTTTACAACGGAAACAGACGTGCTAGTTAGACCTCTAGTCGTAAAGACAAAATCACTTACGCATAAAACATCATTAAACGACAACTTAGTAGAATATACTATTGAGTTTGATATGGCTAATAATAAAATAAACAATATTAGATAGGTGCAAAATATAGAACTATATATAGAAGGGCAAAGGATAGATTTGTTTCAAGACGAATCTGTATCGTTAACGCAGACAATAAAGAACGCTAAAGACGTTGCTAAGATATTTACTTCGTTTACTCAAACCTTTAATGTACCAGCTAGTAAAACAAATAATAAGATATTTAAGCACTACTATAATTTTGATATAGATGGAGGCTTTGATGCTAGAATAAAGAAAAACGCTACTATAGAGCTAAACACCTATCCGTTTGAGAAAGGTAAAATAAAACTAGAGGGTGTTAAGCTAAAAGAAAATATAGCCTACTCTTACAACATTACTTTCTTTGGCAATACGGTAGACTTAAAAGACATAATAGGAGAAGACAAGTTAAACGTATTAACTGACTTAGATAGCCTTAATGAAATATATTCGACAACAGAAGTTAAATCAGCTTTACAAAGAGACCCAACTACTAATGATGTTATAGTACCTTTAATTACGCACACAGATAGACTGTATTTTGAAACTTCTAGTAACTCTGGAGCTGATGGCAACTTATGGTATCAAAGTGGTCATCAGCACGGAGTATTATGGTCTCAATTAAAATACGCTTTAAGAATACGTAAAATAGTAGAAGCTATAGAAAGCCACTACTCAAATATAACATTTTCAAATGACTTTTTTACGTCAACTAATTTGCCATACAACAACCTATTTATGTGGCTGCACAGGAAAAAGGGAGACGTAGGCTTTGGGGCACAACTACCTACTTTTTTTACAACAGTAAATGGCTGGGTTTCTGATTCTGGAGACCTTGCAACAATGGTTAATACTTCAACTTTTAGACCAACTGTACCTTCTGACTATAACTTAGACTATTTAACGTTATCGTTACTTAGGTCTAACTCTATTCATTATTCAATTACTGTTTTAAGAAACGGTGTACATACTTATAGTGAAGACGTAACAACTGCAAATAAATTTATACAGTTAGGTGGTCAAGCGTTTGTAAACAACTCAGATTACACAGTAATTATAGAACATACGGAACAAATAACTTTTACCAATATAAGGTGGCAAATAACAGCTACTGAGGAGGGTGGTGGAGGACAAGTTAATACCTTTCAAACGTCAGACCAAGGAGACTTTACGGTAAATGCACAAATACAGTTTGAGATTACGCAACAGATACCAGAAATTAAAGTTATAGACTTCCTATCTGGTCTGTTTAAGATGTTTAATTTAGTGGCTTATGTAAACGAAGCTGGTACTATTGTAGTACAAACGTTAGACGACTTTTATATCGAGGGAACTAGCTACGACATAAGCAGTTATTTAGACGTAAACACTAGCAACGTAAACGTGGCATTGCCATACAAAGAAATTGTTTTTGCGTATAAAGATACTAAAACGTTTTTGGCAGCTGTACATAATCAGTTGTTTAATTATACCTGGGCAAAAGAGTCATATAACGGTAACGAAAATTTAGACGGAGGTATTTATAAAGTAGAATTACCTTTCGCACATTTTAAATTTGAGAGGCTTTTAGATTTAGACGATTCTAGTAATACAGATGTTCAATGGGGTTATTGTGTCGATGACAACCAAGAGTCTTATATAGGAAGCCCGTTTTTGTTTTATCCTATAAGACAAACTAATGCTACTCAAATATCATTTAGAGATGGACTTACAACGCATTCTCCTATAACATCGTATATAGTGCCTAGTAATTCCGTTGCTTTAGACGATACAACTAGCAGAGACAATATAAACTTTAACAATGAAGTTAACGAGTATGATACAGACGGAGACTTTACACGCACCTTATTTCAAAAGTATTATTCAAACTACATAACAAGCATATTTAATAGTAAAAACAGACTAACTAAAGTTACTGCGTATTTGCCTTTAAAAATATTATTAAACTATACACTAGCTGATCGGTTTGACATTAACGGACGTAGATATAAAATAAATTCAATTAACACTAACCTAAAGACTGGCAAAAGCGATATAGAATTGTTAAACGATTTAACAGTTTACTCTAACAGTATTGACAACGTACAGGTTCAAGGGCAAGGAGCTTTAGGCTCTTTATATTACAAGACGTTTATTGGAGGTGTTCGTAATTTAATTGTTGGCGATATAATGTATAATGACAAAGATTTAAAAACATTCGCAAATGCAACAAATTACACACAGGCTGGAAATAATAACGACGAGACAAGATATTGCGAGTCAAGTTTTGTAATGAATATGGTTATAGGGTCTAACGGAGTAATAACATCTTTAACTTGCACCTTCGTACCATAAAAAAAACATTATGATAAAAAATATATTAGAACTTTTAAAAAACGCACAAGGAGAGACTGAGTTAATCCAAATAGCACAAGGCAAAAATAAACTACCTACAACATTAAAAGAGGGGTTGCATAAACTTAAAAACGAGATAAAATGGCTTTAGATAAAATAGGTGTAGAAATAGAGGTAAAGTCTAAAGGAGCTGCTAAGGCAATATCTGACGTAACCAAAGGCTTAAGCAACTTTAACCAAGAGCTGGAAAAAAATCGAGAGGCTACAAAAATACTAGACCAAATTACTGGTGGTGCAGTTACGCAGTTTAAGAATTACAAAAATAGTTTACTAGGTGGTATAAAAGCAGTAAAAGGTTTGTCTGCTAGTTTTAAAGGCTTACGAACAGCTTTAGTTGCTACAGGTATAGGCGCTTTGGTAGTGGCTTTAGGTTTAATTGTAGCTTACTGGGACGACATTAAAGAGTTAGTTTCTGGAGTTAGCTCAGAGCAAAAAGATTTATTGGCTTCACAAGAAAAAAGCGTACAAGCTAGTAGAGATCAGTTTGACGCAATATCTATGACAGAAAACACCTTAAAGTTACAAGGTAAGTCTGAGGAGGATATTTTAGCTATGAAAAAAGAACAGACTAACGAGACTATTGCAGCGTTAGAGGCTCAACTTATAACACAAGAAGAGATTAAAAAATCACAGGTTGAAACTTCTAAGCGTAATAAGAGTATACTACAAGGTATAATTAGATTCGTATTTGCACCTATTAGCTTAATATTAAAAATGGTAGACAGTATCACATACGCCGCTAGTTTGTTGCCTGGAGTAGGAGACATAGCTAGTAATTTAGAAGAGCGTTTTAGTGGTGGTATTGCTGGCTTAGTGTTTGACCCAAGCGAGGTAGCGTCTAAAGGAGACGAAACTATTGCAGAGACGAAAAAACAATTAGCTAAATTAAAAAACACTAGGGACGGTTACGAATTACAAGAGAGAAAAAATAAAGAAAAAAAGAAATCTGGTAGTAAAAGTGAAAGCGACGATGAGAAAAAGAGACTAGAAGACTTAGAGGCTTTAAAAGATAAAATTAGAGAAGCAGAAGCAAATAAAGAAGATGAAGCAAGAAAATTAGAATTACAAAAAATACGAGAACACAATTTAACATTATTACAAGAGGCTAAAGATGCTGGTTTAAAAACACAAGAGCTTGAAGATTCGTTAGATGAAACGCTAGCAGCGAAACAAGCTGAGTTTGATAAAATAGATGAAGAAAGAAGATTAAAAAAACTAAAAGAAGACAGAGAAAAATTAATCGAACAGTTAGAGCTTGACAAAGAATTTGATGATTTAGCTTTTGAAGAAAGCAGAAATATAATTAATGAAAGAGAAGCAATTTTATTAGCAGACAAGACACTATCAGGGGAGCAAAGAACAGAGTTAGAAAAACAATTTGCCGATGCAAGAACTGAAATAGCAGAAAAAGAAGGAGAAGCTAAGGCTGACGCAGCTATGGGTTATGCTAATTCTTTAGGTAAAATTAGTGGCATAGTAGGCAAAGAAACACAAGCTGGAAAAATGGCAGCAAGTGCAGCAGCTTTAATACAAACCTATTTAGCAGCACAACAAGCTAGAACAAGCCAGTTAGCTATACCAACTCCAGACGCCCCAGTAAGAGCTGCCCTGGCTATGGCAGTAGAGATAGCAGCTGGTCTTAAGAATGTTAAAGAAATAAATACTATTAAAGTACCAAAAGCAAGTGGTGGAGGAACTGCGCCTACGCCTTCAGCATCTCCAACACCTCCAAGATTTAATGTAGTAGGGGCAACGGAGACAAGCCAACTAGCTGATGCAGTTGCAAGTCAGACACAACAACCAATCCAGGCGTATGTAGTTGCTAACGACGTAACCACAGCACAGAGCTTACAAAATAATATTGTAGAAGGTGCTTCAATAGGATAAAAGCAAAAAATAAATTAAATACGTTATATAGATATGAAAATTATAGAGCTAATTATAGACGAAAACGACGAGTACTCTGGTATAGATGCTATAAGTCTAGTTGAGTACCCAGCTATAGAGGAAAACTGGGTAGCACTTAAGGAAAATAAACGAGAGTATAAGTTTAAAGCTGTTGACGACGACAAGCGTATTTTAATGGGTGCGTTATTAGTGCCTAACAAAATGATATATCGCAAAGACGGAGACGAAGAGTATTATATACACTTTACAAAGGAGACTGTTAAAAAGGCTAGTGAGTTATACTTAATGAATGGCAACGCTAACAATGCGACATACGAACATATTAAGGAAGTAGAAGGTGTTAGCTTAGTAGAAAGCTGGATAGTAGAAGACAAAGAGAAAGACAAAAGCGCACTATATGATCTAAACTTGCCAGTAGGTACGTGGGTAGGTGCTGTAAAAGTAAATAATGAGAAACTTTGGGAGATGGCTAAAGTCGAGGGGTCAATTCGTGGTTTTAGTATCGAGGGCTATTTCGCTGAGCGTGCAATCGACAGACCTAAAGAGCAAATAGAAGAAAACTTAAGTGCAGAAATAGAGGCTGGCTTAAAACTACTAGAGATAAAACAATCAATAGTTAAATCACAACTGTAATGAGTAGACGACGTAAACAAGATAGAAGACCAGCAAAGAATATAGGTGTATCTCCTACAGGCGGCAGCAGAGGTTGTTTATGTAAAGACGAGTTAACCTACTCTAGCGAATGCTGCGACGGTTCGCTATGGGCGCAAGGCATAGGTAGAATTACAGCAATTAGCGAGTAAAAATGCAAATAAATTAATCAATACGTTATATAATTATGAGTACAAAAAATGTAGTATTTAATAAGCTGTTTAAAGTTAAAACGGATTTATCTAAAAAAGTAGATTTGTCTTTAATAGGCGATATAGACGACGCTGTACAAGAAGCTGAAAGCACTCGAATAAACTGGGACAACACATTAAATGACTTGTATCTCGAATTATTTGACGTAGTAGACAGGTTTAAAGATGCAGAAAATTTATATAATGAATTTGATTTGCAAGTAGAAAATGTAAAAACGCTATTTTCAAATTTAAAAGATAACCTAATCGACGTAGGTGTAGACATTAATAATATACCATTAACTACTGATATTCAAAGCTTTATAAATAGGTCTGACGATGTTTATGCAGAACAAGTCCACGCATCTGGAATTTTTAATAGAATAAAACAATAATTATTAATATGAGTACAAAAGATAGAGTATTTAGCAGACTGTTTGATAGTAGTAAACACACAACTGAGTTAAAAAAAGCTGAAGCTAAACTTAATGCTAAGAAAAAAGTAGCACTAGGTCTAGTAGACGAGTTAGACTATGAGTTTGATTCTTTACAAGAAGAGGTAGGGCGTTTGTCTTATTCGGTAGACGAATGGTTTGACGAAAAATTTGACGTATGGTTTGATTTAGGTAGAGAAATTTATTCTGTATACTTTCAAAACAGCGAGGCTTTTTTAACGCCTTCTGATTTGGCAGACGATAAGGACAAATTAATACAAATAAAAGAAAAAGCCACAGAGTTAGGTTTAGACGTTGTAGACGTATACCCAAACTGGGACGAGCATATGCAAGAAATAGATTATTTAGCAGAGCAAGATCAACGTTTTATTATGCAACAACAACAATTTAGAGACGAAAGTAAAAGCGTATAAACTATGAATACAAATAAAACAGTACTGTCTATTGTAGACAGATTAAAGCCAGCTAAAAAAGCTGTAGAATTATCAGTAGTAGACGACATTTACGAACTTTACGACAGTTTTAGAAATAGTTACGACGACACCTCTTACTATGCTAATGAAAGGCTAGAAGAGTTACAAGAAAAATATTTTGACGCAGTTAATGATATTAAACTAGAAATTGACGAAATGGCTATAAACGGTACGCCTAGATTTTTAGAAGAAGAGGGCGAAAATATGCAAGCTTTAGTAGGAAACTTAGAAAATAAAGCTAACGAGTTAGGTATAGACCCAGCAGATTTAATACAGGGGTACGACGAAATTATTTTTATGGTAGAAAACTATAAAGAAATGTATAGCGATTTTATTTCATTATACAGGGAGACTATAAACATAACTGGTAATAACAATTTTTTATAAAAATAAATAGTAATAAATAAATAATAAATATGAAACCAACAGAAATGTTATCGCAAATTAAGACTTTGCTATCGGCTAAAGTAAGTTTAGCACAGCAAACACTAGAGGATGGCGTGACAGTTATAGAAGCTGAGAGCTTTGAAGCTGGACAAGCTATTTTTATAGTTTCTGACGAAGAGCGTATTGCACTACCTATTGGAGATTATACTACTGGAGATGGCAAAATTATCGTCGTATCTGAGGAAGGAATGATCGCTGAGGTAAAAGAAGCAGCAGCTGAAGAGACTGAAGAAATTAAAGAAGAGCAACTAGAAGAAGAAGTTGTTATTGAAGACGTGCCAGAAGCGGCTGTCGAAGAAGTAGCTGCTATCGTAGAGGCAGTTGTAGAGGTTATTGCTCCAGTTATCGAAGAGGTAAAAGAGCAAGTAGAAGAGCTTAAGAAAAAGTTATCCGAAATGGACGACAAAAAAGAAGAGGAAGAAGACAAGAAAGAAAAAATGTCTAGCCAAAAGCCAGCTCGTAAGCCTATGAAGCACAACCCAGAGACAAAACAAAAAGCGGCACAAAACTTATACGCACAAGGTAATTTAAACAACACAACAAAAGACAGAGTATTTAACAAACTTTTTAATAATTAATAAAATGAGAAAAACAAATTTAAGAGACATTACAGGAAACGGTAGTGTTGACACAATCACAACTAGCTACGAAGGACAGTACCTTGGAGAGCTAATTTCAGCAGCGTTACTTTCTGGAGACACTATTGACAAAGGTGGTATCACAGTTAAGCCAAACGTAGCTTACAAAGAAGTAGTAAAAAAATTAGACACTTCTGGAATTATTACAGACGCAACTTGCGACTTTACAGTAACAGCTGACCAGATTACACTTTCTGAGCGTATTCTTGAAGTTGAGCCTTTCCAAGTAAATCTACAGCTTTGTAAGAAAGACTTTTTGTCTGACTATCTTGCTTTAGAAATGGGAGCTAGCGCATACAAAAACTTACCATCATCTTTTGGTAACTACATTATGGCTCACGTAGCAGCTGAGGTAGCACAAAAAACAGAGCAAAATATCTGGGGTGGTGTAAATGCTACTGCTGGAGAATTTGACGGTTTAACTACACTTATGGCAGCTGACGCTAACGTAATAGACGTACCTAGTACAGCTTCTGCGTTTGCATCTTCTACTATTATAGCAGAGCTTGGAAAATTAGTTGACTCAATACCAGCAGCAGTATATGGTAAGGAAGACTTACATTTATTTTTACCAACGGTAGCTTTTAAAGCCTATGTTAGAGCCTTAGGAGGTTTCGTAGCAAATACAGGTGCTAACGGTGTAGATAATAAAGGTTCTTTATGGTATGAAAACGGAGGGTTAACTTTCGAAGGTATCAAAGTGTTTAAAGCACCAGGTATGCCAGCAGATCATATGGTAGCAGCTGAAAAATCTAACCTATTCTTCGGAACTGCTTTACTAGCAGATATGGGACAGTCTTCTGCTAAGATTTTAGATATGGCTGATTTAGACGGTTCAGACAACGTGAGAATTGTTCTTCGTTTCCAGGCAGGCGTACAATATGGAGTATCACAAGACTGTACTTTGTATACTTTATCATAATTAACTAATCAATAAATTTAGGGGTAGGTAAGCCGATTTGCGCCTACCGCCCCTTTTTTTTTAACTTTTAAAAATATAAACAAATGAGTTGCAATTCACTAAGTATCGGACGTACTTTACCTTGCACTAGCTCAGTCGGAGGCATTAAAGCATTTTACGTATGCGATTTTGGTACTCTAGGCGCTTTAACAGTAAGTGCAACGACAGGCGAGTTAGAAAGCATAGCTGGTAGTCCAGAACTATTCAAATACGACGTAGAAGGTTCTAACGGACTAGAGCAAGCTGTAACAGCTTCTGCTGAAAACGGTAGCGTATTTTACGAGCAGACATTAACGGTAACGTTAAAGAAACTAGACAAACTAACACAGTTTGAGCTAAACGACTTATTAAAAGCTAGAACACACGTTTTTGTAGAAGACTACAACGGTAACTACTTTTTAATGGGAGCGACTAACGGAGTACATAGCTCTGGAGGTTCAATTACTACTGGACAAGCGTACGGAGACCTTTCTGGTTTTTCTGCACTGACTTTTACAGCACAAGAAGTTTTACCAGCATACTTTACAGCGGCATCTGTAATTACAGCCAACGTAGAGTCTGGACAAATTGAGCCAGCATAATAAGGGGTTATATTAGGTATATGCTAAGGCTATGGAGAGGGCGCAGAGATGCGCTCTTTTTTTATGCAAAAAAATAATATTTTACGTTATATATGTATGAGAGTGTTAAAACCGACATCAAACGAGCAAACCTTTTACATTATACCTAGAGAGTACGCTATAAGCAACGTAATAGAGCTTAGAGACGATCAAACCAACGTTACAACGTCATATACTACTACAATGGTAAAAGAAAACGACTATTTAAAATTTACAGGCGTATTTACTTTATTAGAAGGGCATTTTTACGATTTAAAGCTAACTAGTACTTCTGTGGCTGGTAGGAAGTATAACACAGACAAAATATTTTGCACAGCTCAAGCTATTAACCAAAACAATAATGAAGAGTATAGCATAAATAAAGACCTTTATATAACCAACGACAGCTATAGTAACGACTATATAGTAATATGAAAAAATTCAAACAGAAACCCAGCACTGGCGTAAAAAACGCTACACCTAGATTTATTAACTTAGGTACTTATACTAGCCCAGAGATAGTAGAAGAGCAAAATAACGATTTTGTAAAGTATGGCGCAGACAATAATTACTTTGGATTCCTAAACGACTTGTTTAACGGATCGCCAACTAACTCAGCTGCTATAAACGGAATTGCACAGTTAATCGCTGGTCGTGGTATTGACGCCTTAGACAGTAATAAAAAGCCTAACGAATACGCTGTAATGAAAAAACTATTTACAGACGACTGTTTAAGTCGTTTAGCGATAGATTTAAAGCTGTTTGGTCAAGCTAGTATACAAGTTATATATAATACAGACAGAACTAAGATAGTACAAGTAGAACACTATCCTGTAGAGACTTTACGTGCAGAGAAATGTAATGAAGAAAGCGGAGAAATTGAAGCCTATTACTATTCTCCAGACTGGACAAAAGTTAAAAACGGAGACGAACTAAAAAGAATACCAGCGTTTGGGTTTTCTACGGAAGACATAGAGATTTTATACATAAAACCATATAAGTCTGGATATTATTACTATTCGCCTGTAGATTACCAGGGAGCGACGCAATATATAGAAATGGAGTCTGAAATAAGCAACTTTCATTTAAACTCGCTACTTAACGGTATGGCTCCAAGTATGCTTATGAATATGAACTCTGGCATACCAGACGAAGACACACAGCGAGAAATAGAAAATAAAATATATCAAAAATATACAGGCACGTCAAATGCTGGACGTATAATACTAGCCTTTAATAATGGCTCAGAAGAGCAAGCGACTGTAGAGACTATACAGCTTTCAGACGCACACCAGCAATATCAATTTTTAAGTGAAGAGAGTAGCCAAAAAATAATCATAGGACACAGGATTACAAGTCCGTTACTTTTAGGTATAAACAAGTCTACAGGGTTTTCGTCAAATTCAGACGAATTACGCCAGGCAAGTATACTTTTTGACAATACCGTTATAGCGCCGTTTCAAGACCTTATTTTAAAAGCCTTTGATTCTATACTAGCTTACAACGAAATGAGCTTAAAACTATACGTAAAGACCTTACAGCCACTAGAATTTGTAGACTTAACAAACGCTACAACATCTGAGGAAGTAGAAGAGCAAACAGGACAGAAATTATCACTATCTAGTAAAGAAATAGACGGTAAGACAGCATACGATACCAAAGAGGAAGCAGAGGCTGTAGCTGAGGAAATGGGTTGCGGTGGTCATCACGAGCACGAAGTAGACGGTAAGACGTGGTATATGCCTTGTAAAAGTCACGACCTTAAAGCACCTTGCTGGGACGGTTACGAGCAAATAGGTACAAAGATTAAAGACGGTAAAGAAGTGCCAAACTGTGTACCACTTTCAGACGCAGACAAAATGCGTAAAGATTTATACGAAAGACTAAAAGATATAGGCGAAGAAGAAGACCTTAGCGAATGGGAGTTAATAGACGCCACACCAGCTAATGAATACGATAAAAACATACATAGTGCTTTAAATTTAGCTAGTGTAGTTAGAAGTACGCCAAATAAAACAAGCGATCAAGACACGCTTATTATAAAAGTACGTTACGCATATGCTGGAAACAATAACCCACAGCGTGATTTTTGCCAAAAAATGTTTAACAACAAAATATATAGAGTAGAAGATTTAGATAGTGACAACCCTGGCTATAATGGAAACGCAGATGGTGTTAATCCAGGCTTAGGTGTTGGTGGCTCTAAAGATTATAATATTTTTCTTTATAAAGGTGGTGTTAACTGCCGACATTATTGGGAGCGTAGAACGTACTTAAGAAAAAACAATAAGAAAATAACAGTAACTGAGGCTAGACGTAGAATAAACGAGTTAGACCCTAGCTTACGTAAAGAGGCACAAATAGAAAAAAACGCACCAGAAGTGGCGCAAACAGCTAATGCTGGTAATGATTACTGGCGATATAATAACTAATAAGAAATGGCTACAGCACTTTTTATAAATAGGACAGACCTAGTAAAAAATACATTCATAAACGGATCAGTAGACACAGACCGTTTTATACAGGTAATTAAAATTAGTCAGTTTCAGCATTTGCAAATATATTGTGGTTCAGCTTTATACGATCAACTTAGCGACGCAATACTTAATAACACAGTCACAGCAGACCAAAGAGCGCTTCTAAACGACTATCTACAGCCAATGCTTATACATTATAGTATGGTCGATTATATCCCAATAGCGTCCTTTGAAATCAAAAACGGTGGGTTGTTTAAACATACTAGCGAAAACGGACAGGCAGCGACAAAAGAAGAAATAGACTTTTTAACACAAAAACATAGAAGCTACGCAGAGTTTTACACTAGACGATTTATAGACTATATGAGCTTTAACGCTTCCGAGAAGTTTCCAAAATACTATGAAAATAGAGACGAGGATATGTACCCCTCAAAAAGTGCGTCATTTGTTGGTTGGGTGTTATAATGAAAAAACTTTATAGAATAAAAAAAACAAACGTAAAGAAGCTAGTAAGCTATTTAAAGCTAAAACAGCGACAAGAAAAAACTGATATAAAACAAAAAGATGGCATACGGAGAAATATATAACACAA
>ERZ1039804.1599-NODE-1599-length-12587-cov-53.904086_pt1 | contig 12587 bp, 4 predicted proteins | sample MGYA00383089_ERZ1039804 | MGnify/ENA primary metagenome ERZ1039804 (study PRJEB29581, sample SAMEA5548359) | metagenome | biome: marine; feature: coastal; material: water | depth 1 m | study: Short-term variability in the microbial, nano- and picoplankton...
CTCTTCAGTAACCGTTACTTCATCTATTTCAGATACTGTTTGTTCACTCTCATCTCTTGTTGTACTCTCTACTTCCGCTTCTTGCTCAGGAGTGACCCGTACTTCTGTTTCCACTTCTTGTACACCTTCGGCTGGTTGAGCATCAGGTACTTCTCTTGTTTCTTGCTTTTGAATGGCATCTTGTCTCTCTTTTATTAGTTTCTCTTGTGTCTTAAGAATGTTTGCTTCTGACTCTATAATAGTGGGGAGACCTAGTCTTTCGTTAGCTTCGTTTTCAGCTTTTAAAGCCTCAACAGCTTCCTCTCTAGTTACCTCTATTTTTATCTCTCCGTCCTTCTCTCCGTTAATAATATCCTGAACATCTTTATCGTCCTTCTGCTTGAGTTGTTCAAGTTGCTGATCAATTGAGTTTATTCTTTTGTCTATATCAGCTCTTAGTGATGGGTCTGTATTTTCCCTCTCTGAGATTAACTTTTCTTTCTTATCTATTAAGGCTGCGGCCTCTATCATATTCTCAGTGGTCTTAACGGCACCTGATACTTTAGTCTCCGCATGTTGCATTGATTTTACCTCACTTACGGCATTATCAGCTTCTTGCTGAGTAAGTAAACCATCTGTCACTAGTTTAGCGCTTACTACGTCCACATCTTTTATATTATTAGATAAGTATCTAACAACATCGTTTCTTTGGTTAGATGTAAGTAATCTCTTACTACCCATACCTGTAGTTGCCCCTAATGTCAAGAATGCGGTCTCCATGAAGTCTGCCCTTTTTAGGTCTTCAACCCCAGCTCTTACGTCCATTCCTACGCTATAGTTTATAACGTTGTTTATACCTCTTTCAGATAAAAGCACCGGTATTTCCTCTATAAATAATTCCTTTGCGTTCTCTTTAATAAGATCGCCTGCTTTTCTTTTAAGTTGTTGAGCAGAAAAATCTTTACCTTTTTTCTTTGCTAGGTCTATTAATAAGTCTTTTACTACTTTCGTAGATCCTAATAATTTCTCATTACTACCTGCTAGTGCAGAGAAAACTCCGTCTAGTGTTGCTATGGCACTACCAAAAACTAGGGCTTTATTTGTAGCCTCTTTTTCACTAACCCCTTGAGCCATAAGATCGTCCTTAACAGATTCTACGCTAGACGCAACTGTACTTGAGAAGGACATTAACCCCATACCAACTTTAGGGTTTACTCCAAGAGATTTTTGAAGCTTCTTACCTCCTCGTATTAATCCAAATAAATTTACTACGGTACTCGTAAGGCCGGTTAGTCCAGAGCCCATATCGAAGCTTGTACTGTCTCCCTCAATTTTCGATGCCTTATCTTGTATGCTTGCTACCTCTGTCTCAGGTAGTATATCATCAACTCTTATATGTGTTTCTTCATCGTAAACAACGCCATCATCAGATACTATGTATGTTTTACCATTGCTTATTACTTCTTTCCCCTGTACAAATGTGGCTCTCTGTGTTTCACCTGCATCTAAACTGTAGTGTTCCGCTGAATCTAGGAACATTTCTGCGATACCAAGGAGGGCTCCCTTTTTGTCTGCACCAGTTGCGTTCAACAAAGCGTCAGCCTCTGTAAATAATGATGCAGCTGTACCCATTGCGAAATTTGCGGCAGCATTCCCAGCGGCTTTTATCATCTCAAAACCTGTTGATGCGGCCATTTTAACGCCACCAGCTCTTTGACGTCTTAGTAGGTTTTTTCTGCTCTCTAAATCGTCAATTACAGCCTCTTTCTTGTATGCCTTTAGGTTGTTTACAATAGTCTGTGCATCTTTCCTGTTCTGTTCTATTAAAACTTTTTGAGCCTCTTCATCTGCTGCGTCTATTGATTCTAGATTTTTGTTTAATTTCTGAGCTAAGTATGCCGTAACCTGTTTCTGGATTTTTTGTTCATCCTCATATTGCTTACCCTCATCGTTCAGGAGTAGCTCTTTAAAAAACTTATATGATTTGGATTCAGGTCTTAAGTTTTCTTCTTTCCAGCTCTTAAACTCTACTGGTTCAATTTCTAGTTCAGTTAAAACTTTAGCCTCTGTATCTAATGGATCTGGAATTGACCCATCCTCTACAGGTGCTGTTAATGTACTCGGATCAAATCCATCGATTAGAAGTGTTTCCTCTTGTACTGGTATGCTAACGGGTGGTGTTTCTGAAGAAGCCAAAGATCCAGGAGTTGTTCCCATTTCTGTAGTACCAACCATATCTTCCGTTTCCAAAGTAGAATCGGCTTTTTTTTTTAAACCATAAGTAGACTCAAACTCATCTATACTTTGAACGTCATATTCCGGTTTAATTACATTTTCAAAAAACTGGTTACGCTTGTAATCATCAGACAAGTAAGCTTTGAATTCATCTATAGTTCCTAGCTCATAGTCTGCAGATACTGACTCATACAGTGCTTTTATTGCTTCTTCGTTCATTTCTTGTTATTTAATTTACTGTGGTAATTTCTTTTTAGCTTTTTTACTAGCCTCTATTGCCTCTAGCACTTCCTTAGGCTTAGTTATACCATTTGGTATGGTAATATCACCAACAATTACTGTGTCATCATCTAATACCTCAACGTTTACCCTTGCTGGACCAGCGATTTGTGTTATTGATCTCCTGAAACTGTTTCTTCTGCCTTCTAGGTCAGTTTTGTCTATATCACCTATACCTAACTCAAATATTAATGACTTGTTTAGTTTTGATATATTGTCTTCGGTGACATATGCTTTAGCTCTAGTAGTGTCAAAGGTTTTAAATTTAGAAACATTTTCACTTACGTTAGGATTTTTTAGGTTTTGCTTATTAATAAACTCAGTAAATTCTTCTGCACTAAGCCCCATTTGAGCAGCAATCCTAGCGCCTGATTGAGCTATACTTTGATCTTTACTTATACTTATCGGATCCTTACCTGATATCGTCATCTCCCCTGTTACAGGGTCCATGGTAACAAGCGCTTGATCCTCAGGGTCAAATATAGTCTTGTATTTAGCTTCATCACCTTGTAGAGCCGCTAGAATAACTCTAAACTGAGCCTCTTTATCTTTCTTACCTTGGCCAACTTTTATTTGTGCCGCACTAGGCGCAACGTATTGTTTTTCCTCCTCATAACCTAATCCCATTTCTAAGGCTGCCCCGTAGGCATCTTCAGCGGTCTTTATTTGTTCTGGGGTTAGCTCTGGTTGTAGAATACCTTGGCTATCTTCTACCATTTTTATATCATCAGAATCAACGCCTGCATAATCCATTAACACAGATGCCGTTCTTTGTGGTGTATCTAAAGCAGCTTTTGTACTGTTTTCTTTCCATGCAGCAAACTCAGGGTTCTGTCTTACGTCTTTAATCGTAAGGGTTGATGTTGGAGATTTTTTCCATATAGCAGCTGCATCCGCTGCCTTTGATGCGCTTTCCTGTACATCTATAGTGTCCCACATTCTCTGTTGATTATTCAATAAACCAGACACTGGCATAGCTGTTTCCATATCCATCTCCCCTGTCTTTGGATCAATGTTAACGAATACTGCCTCACCATTTCTACTTGGTACTATTTTTTTGTTCTGGAAGTCAAAAGCCGAAGACATTCTCTCAGCAAGGAGTAGATTACCTGCTCCACCTTCATCAACCTTAGCCTGTATGGCATCTTGGTGTCCCTTAAATGCTTTGTTTAATGTCCCCCAGGTTGACTTTGCGTTCTCCTTCACTATCTTAGAATCATTAACACTCACAAGTCCTGCCTTCATTAGCTTGTGGTTCTCCATTAAGAAGTCTCTGTAACCCTGTGCCGCTTCCATTGCCGCCTGGTTAGCTGTCTTATCTATACCTTGGGTATACTCATCTAGTTTTCTTAACTGCTCGTTCTGAGTCTTGTCTAATTCAAATCTTCTAGCCTCTCTACTATTTTTTTCTGTGAGTATATCATCAGATATTTTCTTGGTTATTCCAGCCCAATCAATTATTGATTTATCCTGATCTCTGTTTACGTATCCGTAGTATGTTCCCATGTTTTATTATCTAATCGTTAATCCAGAAAAATTTATAGGCTGAATACCCATTCCTTGTATACCAGCTGTTTGTATAGGCTGAATTCCAACTTGAGTTGGTCTAACTCCAGCGCCTATACCTTGTAGTTCTGCTCCTGTGTATCCATTACCTTGTAAGAATCTATTAGCTTGTCTGGCGTTTGTTGCTCCTCCAGTATTTACACCAGAGTCCATTAATCTTTGAGCACCAGCTAATTCCCCTTGTCTAGATGAGTATAGGTCTGACTGTGCAAACGCTGATTGCCCTGCCGCAGCTATACCTTGTATACCAGCTGAGAACTGTTGAGCCGCTGATTCTTCAGCTTGTGCCGCTGCCATCTGAGCGCCCTGTGCGGTTTGTAGCTCTAGACTAGCGAGTTGTTGGTCAGCCGTCTTCTTCTCGTCAACGATCATCTTCTCTCTCTCATATATAGCCTGTGCCTGACCCTGTCTTATTCCTTCAGCACCAGCCTGTACCTGCGCTTGTAACGCTGGTAAACCACCCTGAACAGCCCTCTGTCCGCTCTCTCTCAAGCCTTCTATAGCTTGTTGTTGACCAGCTACTAAAGCTTGTTGTTGTAATTGGTAAGATTCTAGAGGTACTTGTAGTTCCTCTGTTCTTGTAATAGATAACTGTTTCTTAGCTTTACTCAGTGCGTTTTGCGCTGCCATTGCCGCTTTTCTAGCTGCTTTTTTTGCGGCGAAGCCTCCCATTATACTGGTCCCTGCTCCTAGTAGTGCACTACCTCCTGCTATTATTGATGTTGCTGCTGCCATGTTTTATAATATTTTTACCATCTCTGTACAGTTCTTAGACCCCTCTTGATAGCCTAATTCTTTGTAAGTGTTAATTAATGATTTGTTCTTAAGTACTGAATATGAGTATTTACACCCAATACCTTTGAATACACTGTCTATTGTGTGAATCAATAATCTTAATGCTTCCTTTCTTTTTTCTTTGTCCTTGTAATGAAAGTTTGACACTATAAATTCACAAAGACCTGTTTTTGAGTTAGTTACGTACATGTAGCCAGCGCAAACTGGGACATCTCCATCATAAACTATAAGGCCTCCATTACCGTTATCGGGTAGAAAATCTCTAGACGGTGGTACCCATCGCCATTCTTTCCACCACTTAACGAGTATTTCATCGTAATCAGAATGTATTAAGTTTCTAACTTCCATTAGTTGCAAATATACAAAAAATTAAGGAAAACTCTTGAATAAATTTGATGCTATTCCATAAAGCTCTACGAAACTTGTTGAGTCATTTGTAAGTGTATATGCAAGGTAGTATCCAGTAGCTCCATAGGACTCTGCGATGTTGTTCTTAACATACATAATAAACTGTCCGTTTACAGGGACAATGGCCCCTGGTGCACTACTATCTATAGTTATTGTTGTGCCTGAAACAGCTGTTATTGTACCTGCAAATTCAGGTGTACCAGAATTAACCCCATATAACTTGTCTCCGACAGATATCATGCTATCTATGTTGAACGTAAATGTTAAAATCACACTAGTAATTACAGATGAGTCTACGGTTGATACTGACCCAACACCTTGAGCTGATCTAGCCTCAAATGTATCGTCATCCGCTCTTCTTCTAATGTATGCGTATTGTTCACCCTCCTTGAGTGAGAACCAATCCTTATCAATATAACCTGCTTCTAAATCACTATACACGGAACAATCCCAAGCAGCGTTACCCTCTAATGAGATGGTCTTAAACTTTTTTATAGTAGTTGGTTCAATATTAATAACGCCAGAAAGTGTTGATTCATACTGCTCCCCATAGAAATTATTCCTAGGCCTAGAGTTAGAGTTGTGCTTGTATAAACTACCACCCTTAAATGAATAGAATACATTATTCATTCCTATCATTTTTTCAGGTATAAAGGAGTAGAACGATGGCCACCCCTTTGCGTTTTCACTATATGTTAATGTATATGCCATGTTTATTTATTAAGGTTGTTGTATACAATTCCCCGTATCAATGACCATTCCGTATCTCACTTGAATATATGTACTTTGATCAATTATGTAATACTGTGGTAAGGTATTGTCGTTTAATGGTGTTGCAGCGTTACTATCCTCATATACAAAGTTACCAACTTTTGGTATAGTGTTAGTGTCAGTTGTAAATGATCCAGAACCAGCCCCACTATAGGTTGCATTTCTTGCAAAGTAGTAGGTTTCAGTAGCCACATTGCAACCAGTACCAGTTTGTCCGACCGAAGAACTGAAGGATGGTAGTGCTGTTGGACATGATACATTATATGAAAATGCCGTTTGAGGTAATGGAGCGAAAATTTGTAGGTTTAAAGAACTAGGAAATAAGGATGTCTTAGGTACAACTAAAGTAAATACATCTTGATTTGCAGTTTCATTTTGTGACGATGTAACAGTTATAGTTCTTGTAGTACCTAATGCTTGATAGGATCCATTTTGAAGTGAATACTCTTCCACATTTTGATAAGGCGAACCACTAAAATTGTCGGGCCCCCCCACATATGTAGGTAAACCTGTCCCATAATTAAATGTTCTTCCGTAAGGAACTTGTGAACTATAGAATTCAATGTTCTGGGATGTTAATATATTATAGGTAGTATTATCATACGTAGCTAATATCCCATCAGGTACGTATGATCCAGCATGAAAATGTATAACTACAGCGCCAGTACTAGCTGATAAGTCAATATTAGCGTTAAAATGTCCAGAATTATTTAGGCTAACTAAAGTTATATTGTTGCAGGGGTTTTCAGATATTTCCTCTGGTGTGTAGTAATAAGCTGTTCCCCAGTCATCTACATATATAATCTTATATTGGTCTTGATTAGTAAACTCAGGAGGTGTCTCTATATCGTTTGTATAGTAATACCCCTTCTGCAGTGTTTGTATACCATTTGCGTCTAAAAATAATTGCTCGCAATGTAATATAGGGTCATCTGAAATTGGAACGTAAACAGGTAGTGAGGTACCAATACCACTCTTGTGAACAGTAAAGAATTCTCTAAACACTACCCCTGGTGGGTTTATTGCAGTGTCAGGGAACTCATACGGACCATCCACTTGAACTGAGTTTAGTAATCTTGGACATCTAACTGTCATTTCTGCTTCTGTATCACTGAATACCTTAAAGTCTAAAGCCTCTATGTTAGTTTCAATTTTTGGTATTACTATAGTGTAATTAGGTCTTGTAGTAGATCCAGCCGGGAAGCTTGATGTTGAAACATCTCCAGCAGCTACCACTTGACTAACATCGTTCCCTGTATCTACAAAAGAACCATTGTCAAACGTGTACTCATCCCTAACCTGTGGGCTTGAAGGAGTTGTAGCACCTACCCATGTGTAGTTACCATCAGTATCTGACTTATGGGTTCCATCAAAATCACTAACAAATGTGTTATATGTTACCCCATTATACTCGACTACTGAACCTAATGTATCTGTAACGTCTTTAGGTCTCATAGTTATTACAACAGCACCTGTATCCACGCCAATATCTGACGTTAAGTTCCAGAAACCTGCCGAGTCTGGTGTTATTAATGGCGAATTTGTACACTCAAATTGATCATCAGGGACTTGTGCTCTTGAAGGACAAGTAACACCATTCATGCTCCAGTTATTAGTACCGTCTGCCGTTATGACTCTTATTGTCATCTCTGTAGGTAGTGATGTTGATTTTAAGAACTTTAACTTTACATTCCCGTCTGAGGCTTTTGCCGTTGGTGAAGGGAAGTCTGCGACAACACCTGTTTGCCCCGTACCGTCTCCACTAGATCTTAGCTCAGAACCATCTGATACAGCTATGTCTGCGGCCGTATAGTTTACTGGCACATAATTAGAAAGGTCATAAGTAAATCCGTTATATCTAAAGCTATAAAGTGTCGATAAGGATGTTATTAACCCTTCTTGGGTAGCGTCTGGTAATACATCACCAATAAACAGTGAATCTGCTACAATACTACCACCATAGACTAACTGAAGCCTAGTCGGTGTATTGTAACCTTCAAAAGCAACCGTTACGAAACCTATGTCCGTTCCTAAATCTGATCTCATCTCATAAGCCCCTGTTCCTGCAGCTGTAGTATTTACAGATACACCACACTCTATAACTGGAGACACATAGTCATATACTAGGTATAGGTATTGTTTTGATGTAGGATTACTGTAAGTGAATTCACCCTGAACATTATTAGGGTTAGACGTCGGTACCTCAGAAACAGTAGTTAATAGCGGCCCTAACAGGTCTACCTCAGATTCAGTATAGAGTGTATCAGATAAGTGGTACTGAAATCTGTCCGACTCCCACGTTGCGGTGTCTCCAATTTGAGGTGCGTATCTTAGAGTTATTGTAGATCCCTCAACAGGGAACTCACCCTGAGACACAATACCAGTTGTGTTACGGTAAAATGAAACAGGCCCGTTACCGAAGGTGATCTCTTGTTGGTACACAGGAGAGGAATATGCGCCATCAGTCCATTGGTACTCATGATGAATGACCCTTTCATTCATTTCGTCTGTATTTTTGACAATATGAATTATAGTGAGTGATCTGTCTGCAACACAATTCACCTTAATTGTAAATGTAGACTCCTCACTTGGAGTCACAGTTACAGTGCATTCATTAACCCCTATTACATTTTTATTAAAAGATACTTGACCGCTACCATTTACGTTTTGGTTAACAATCTCAATTCCGTTATAAACAATGGTAATATTACCAGCCCCAGAGGTAAAGTTATAGTCAGTATTTACATCTCCTATTGAATCATTTAACTGCACGTTAAATGTTACAGGTGTGGATTTATCCTCATAAGCTAATTCTGTTCCACATCCTACTGATAGAGGTGGTAATGGTCTGTCATCATCACCAAAAGTTAGTACATACTCATTCATATATGGATCAAATCCACCGAGTTTAATTTTATTAAAACCAGTAGAGAATTCATCTCTAAACCAAGACCTCATTCCTAGTGTAGATATAATATTTAATGACTCTCCTTGGTACGATCCACCCTTAAGGTTTAGAACCATACCTCTCTTTGAATCCGTAAAGAATACGTCTCCAGATTCTGTAGCAAAACTCGCAGTGTCATTGCTTATTCCGATCTCTTCAGTTCTAGCTATCTGTGTACCTAAAACCTCAGGAATAGAAGTTATAGCGCCTCCTGCCGCTGCATCAGATAATAAATTCTTTCCAGATAATACATAAGATATTTTATCCTCTTGAAGAACTAATATATCTGTCTGTCTGCCGTGTAGTTTGTTTATAGGTCCAAAAGAGGCTTCTAAGCTCTTGTAATTAGCTAAGGCTAGGTTGAACTCATTTAGCTTGTTTATGTTCGTTTGTTGGTTGTATACCCCACTATATGTTATGTCAAAGTACCTGTTAACCTCCTTGTAATCTTCCAAAGAAACAGCCGTAGTACGAGCCCCTATGCGAAACCCTGGGGTTGCAAATCCATCATTTATCTTGAAGCTCTCAACTCCATTTCCAAATGAGAAACAGTTATATAAGTTCAAATCAATAATAGCTGGTTCTGTAGCGGACTGATTAGATACGTTCCCATAGTGACCAAGGGTAGGTACATCTCCAGCGTATGTTGGAGAACCAATTAAAGCTATAGATATGTTCGAAGGTGATAAAGGTATTGTTAATAGAACAACACTTCCTAATACAGCCTCAAACACAAAAGAGGGCCCCCCTGGTGTTATCGTGGTAGTTCTTACTTCACTTTCAACACCTGGTGCTGCTGGTGTTGTATACTCTATAGTCTGTTGGTTTGTCTCAGATGCTGAAACAGTCACCCCGTATCGAGCTATATTGCTATTTTTTATTGTTTGTATAGGATAACTCTTGCTGCTTTGGTAGTATATCTCTCCAGCTATTTCCTCTGGTTTAGTCTCAAAAACAAGTGTATCTCCAGGTCTTTCAATTTCAACTCTTAATATAGCAGTTGCCGGGCGTCCTCCGCCTCCGTTACTATTATTTGTTAGCATTAACCAGCTCAGTGTTGGGTCGGCAGGATTCTCGTAATATTTCATCTGCATCTCCCTCTCTACACTAGGTACGTCAGTATTTCTACCACGCCCACTGTATTCTGGTGTAATAGGTATATTCCCTGAAGACCCCTGATATAAGTTGTTAGAATCACCCACGGCAGGGAACCACTTAAACCTGTTCTCATCTCCATCAGCAGGGCTTCCCTGACCGCTATTTACGGTTGGTGGCGAAAAAGTTATGTTCTCACCATTTATAAACTGACCTATATTATCATAATCATTTTGAGCTGTAAATGTTCCGTTAAAAACGTACTCATATGCGTAGCTTCCAAAGGTATATGCGTTACAACTAAAAGAAACTTTAGCTCCAGCTTGTATAGCTATTTGTTGGTAAACACCAGGTACATCTGGGTCTACTAGTTCAGACATCCACAATACAGCGTTTGAATTTGAACGACGAGTATCAGCTGTTCTAGATATTCTTTCATTTTCAGGGTCACTAGATATTGAGAAATTAGTAGCCCTTAACTTCATATATAACCCAGCCGGATGATTTCCCTCTATTCTAGCCTCATCATTATAAGGTAAGGCCTGTAGATCTAGTACTTTAGTCTCAATATATCTTGGTGCAGGTCCACTTGAATCTGCCTTAACTATTAATGTATCCCCAACCTTTGCCTTTGTTTGATTATCTCCTTCAAGCCTAATCCACCAAGCACCACCATCGTTTATACTTTGATAGTAGAACCTAGAATATATAGTCTCATAGTCTCCCTTACTAGGTTTTAAAACAAACCTATACCTGCTAGCCCAGCTTGGAGCAAGACTGTTTAGGGTTACCCTTATTTTATTCTGAAAAGTAGATAGTTCAGATCCCACGTATATACTGTTCGCTGTACTAACAAGTGCGGTAGAGGCTCTTTCATGCCCATCAAGGTATTCTATAGCTACCTCGTAATCTCTATTGCTGTGTAGGCTTTTTGATGTAGTGTCATCAAAAACATTTACCACTGTAACTGAATTTTCAAAAAACTCACTAGCATAAGGTGTTACGCCAGGTCCTGATTCATACCTAACCCCTGGTATATCGAATGTAATTACAGTGCCTGAGTAAGTAGTCTCTATTTCTTGGTTAACCGAGTATGGGCCACTACCACGAGTGCCATCTACCTTATCCCACCCATTAGCTGCTGTTATAGCAGTAAACCACACATCAGTCATACTGTTACCGTCAGCAGTATTAGTCCATAAGTCTGTTAATTGGATAGCCTCATTCCACTCGGTACTAGTTACTAAATCCTGAACGGAAGTATAATCTCTTGAGAGCTGAAATGACCAAGTTTCTTGTATGTCATTCTCAGGTGTCATGGGGTAATTTGGATCTCCTATAAACTTAGCGTGGAGAATGTTCAAATCTATAAATAAATTTAATCCTTGAACTAACTCTAAACCATCAAGGTCTACCGTAAATCCTGTTTCATTAGTGTCTGCATTATAAAAATGAGTTGTTGTTAATGCAGAATCACCTATAAGTTGAGAGACAAGACTTAAACTGTAATCAATGTTAGTATCGATATCATACCCATCAGTGTAGTTTCCATACATAATTCTATTACCCATTAACGTTTGTTCCTTGGCTAGCTTTGGCACATTGTCAAACAGTCTTAATAGCTCAGACTCTGGCAGTGTTGTGAATATTTTTTGATTACTAAATTGTACACTCTTAACTTCATTGTTACCCCACCCCTCTTCTTCTTTATCAAACTTTTCAATTATATGGACTACGTTAGAGTTTGATAGCTTAAAACAAACGTCAATTCCAATTACATGCTTTGATCCTGTGTTAAATGAAACGTTAGCAGAGTTAAACCTGTTTCTCATTCCAGTCATATCGTAGTTCCCGAAATCTAATTCAAAAACACTTGGTAAAAAAGCAATGTCAGAAAATTCAGACAAAGCAGAATATTCTCCATCTTTATATTTATATCTATAGGAGAACCTAGCGAACTTATCCTCAATATAATTCTGACTTGAAGATGTTTCTACTAGCTGAACTCCAGGGGATTCAATAGGTGGCTTAACAATAACAGATATATCATCCTCAGTTATTTGATCCTGACCTGTTATAGGTCTTGGATAAGACCTCTTAGTATTTATCTTTCTTGGAGGGTTTAAATTGTCTGTAAAAAACAATAAATCATCTATAAGGTTTATAGATTCAATCCTAAAATCAGTGGAAAAGTTTAAAACATCCGTACTGATAACATGGTATATTAACGTCGAATTGTTGAAGTTATATGATACTATCATATCTGCCGTAGGGCTTGTTACAAACCAGTAAATAGTTTCTTGCTCTCCATCTTCAAAAGCTCCAATACACGTCGCATCAACAAGTGGTGATGAGTTATAAGTCAAAGATGTAACTAATTCGTTACCTTTCGCATTCTCAAGAGAACCAGACTCCCCGTCTTCATCGGAAGATATTCTAATGTTTAATGCGTCTATATAATCACCCTGAGGTATGAGTCTTTCGTCCAGACTCTTGTTCATTCTGGACCCAA
>ERZ1039804.1602-NODE-1602-length-12562-cov-8.021988_pt1 | contig 12562 bp, 20 predicted proteins | sample MGYA00383089_ERZ1039804 | MGnify/ENA primary metagenome ERZ1039804 (study PRJEB29581, sample SAMEA5548359) | metagenome | biome: marine; feature: coastal; material: water | depth 1 m | study: Short-term variability in the microbial, nano- and picoplankton...
TTACTAAGTTTATTCGATAAATATATTCCTGAATTTCCTAAACAGGTAGAGCTAAAATTACCTTCACTTAAACTTCCTAAATTAGTTAAAAATGGATAACTTAATACAAAGCCCAGTAAGCGATAGTAACGCATGCTATGTTACTAAAATAGATGATAAAGTAAGTTCATATCTAGACTTTGGTAGCGGATTTACTACTACAACATTAATGAAAGAAGACTCAGAGTTAGTTGCTAATGCTATAGAAACATCTCCAGAGCTTTTTAAAGACATTAGAAAAAAAGATTCTGAAGGTAGAGTTTGGTTTCCTGCTACTATCACAGTTCCTAATTCCGGAATGGTATTTGCTGACGGTACTTCAAAAGAAGATTGGGGATGGTCAGCAGTTAAGTCAATTGATCTTTCTGAAGAAGAAATTAATTCAGGTAGATTCCCAGCTGGTCAAACTACTAAAATGGATATAAATAATGCTAAAAAGTTTCCTAAAGACAAAGGATTTATAGATGCATTAGAAGAAATAGGATTTTTCGGAATAGACTTTGATAAACCAGTTACTAAATGAAAATAACTTATGCCATTACCGTCTGCAATGAGCAGTTCGAGATAATTAGATTAGTCGAAATGATTTTAGAAAATAAAAGACCACAAGATGATATAGTTGTCTTATATGACCAGACTAATGGAAATTCTGAAATACCAGATTGGCTGACTAAAAAATCTAAATACCCTGGCTTTCAATTTTGGAGAGGCTTTTTTGATGGACATTTTGCTAACTGGAAAAACCAACTAACTGAGTATTGCTCTGGTGATTATATCTTTCAGATAGATGCTGATGAGTTACCTCATAAAGCTCTTATAGATAATCTACCAGCAATCTTAGAATCTAATCCTGATAATGAAGTTTACTTAGTTCCTAGAGTCAATACAGTAGAAGGTTTAACTCAAGAGCATATAACTAAATGGGGTTGGAAAGTAAATAACGAAGGATGGGTCAATTGGCCGGACTATCAATGGCGTATATGGAAGAATAGACCTGAGATTAAATGGAAGAACAAAGTACATGAAGTACTGGAGGGATTTAAAGCTTACGCACCTTTACCAGCAGAAGAAAAATTAGCATTATATCATCCTAAGACTATAGATCGTCAAGAAATACAGAATAAATATTATGAATCTCTCATTAGTAAATAATTATTTTCAACCTCATAGAGTGTTGGATATAGGAGCAAATGTAGGACAATTTAGAACAAACGCTCAACAGTATTGGCCTCAAAGTTATATTTTTTCAATCGAAGCTTCTGAAGCTTGTGAAGAACATTTACAGAAGTTAACTGACGATTATTTAATTTGCTTACTAGCTAAAGATGATTCTAGGTATGAATATTTTAGCAGGAAAAACGACCCTACTTGTACTGGTAATTCAATATATAAGGAACTGACTGAATTTTATTCTGATGATCAAATAGAAATAATTAAAAAAGACGGAATAATGTTGGATGATTTATTTACTTCAGAATCTATATTTGATTTAATTAAAATAGATACTCAAGGTTCGGAATTAGATGTAGTTGAAGGAGGTAAAAAAATATGTAGTAGAGCTAAAGGTTTACTTTTAGAAGTTTCATTTAATGAGTATAATGAAAAAGCTCCTCTTTATGAAGAAGTACTAAACTATATGGAAGGATTTAATTTTACTCCTACTATTGTTTTAGACATTCAAAAAAATCATGGAGCACATCAACAGGATATATTATTTTTAAACAATGAATATAATAAATTAGATCAATAATGAAAGAAAATTTACTTATAGGAGCTATTAGCGGAAACTACGGTGTAGAAGATATAGAAACGTGGGTAAATACTTCTGAGTTTGGTTTTAGTAGAACCTTAATAGTCTTTAATGCTAAAGATAATAATAGTTTAATTCCTTATTTAGATTCTAAAAACATAAATTATATTCTTCCCAATCATGACTTTTGGGGTAACAGTAAAGACTTTTTTGAGCACCATACAGGTAAAATGAATTTAGAGAATAGCTTTGATCTTATTCATAATATGAGATTTATGTATATTCATAGGTATTTAAAAGAATGCCCAGAGTATAAAAAAGTATTAGTTACAGATGTTAAAGATGTTAAGTTTAATTCAAATCCTTTCGATAAACTTCCTGCTGATAAATTAGTAGCTACTGGGGAAGTAATAAAGTACAAAGAAGATGATTGGAATATGGAGCATTTAATTTATAATATAGGAATATTTGGATTTGATTTTAAGGAAGAAGAGGTACTTAATGTAGGAGTGTTTGGAGGATCGTCAGAACTAGTTAGAGATATAAGTAGAGATATATTTTTACTTTCAGCTGGTAAACCTAAAGTAGCAGACCAAACCTCTTTTAATTATTTAGCTAGAACTTCTTATAAAGATAAATTTACATTTACATCAATAGAAGATAAATTAGCAGTTCATTTACAAGTTATAGTAAACGGTTCAGTAGAGTTTGATTATAATACTATACCGGATTACCCCATAGTACATCAATATGATAGAATAAGAAATGTATAGTATAATTATATCTTATAGAAACAGAGAGTCACATTTAGAGACACTTCTACCTAGGTTAGAAGAAGTATTTAAAAGCAAAGAATACGAAATTATTATAGCTGAACAAGATGATAATGATAAGTTTCAAAAAAATAGCTTATATAATTTAGCTGCTGCTAGAGCTAAAGGAGATACTTTTATTTTCCATGACGTAGATTACTACCCAGCTGAAAATATTTCATACGATACTGATATCGATGTTCCATTTTATCCTGTTGGTAAGGTATTATTTTTAGATAATAATAATCAACCTAGAAAAATAGAAGATATTCCTTCTGGTTACAGAAATTTCCATGTCACTGTAGGAGATCATTCAGGAGGAGTATTTGTTCTTTCAAAAGAATTATTTTTTAAAACTAATGGACTTAATCCTTTTTTCAAAGGTTGGGGTAAGGAAGATGATGCAACTAGAGATAGATTAAGATTTTTAGGATATGACTGGAGGCGTAATCATGATGCGTTATTTTATGCTCTATATCATGAGGATAGTAAACCTAATGATAATGACAGTGACTTTATCAACAATAGTAAGCTTTATATGAATCTTACTTCAGATACAAAAGTAGGTTTGAATAACGTTAATGCTAAAGTAGAAGAGTTTGATCTACCTGATCATTCTAATGTAAGATGGTTAAAAATAAAAGATTTTGAATATAAAAGTTAATATTTCACCAGGAGAGTTATTAGATAAAATTTCTATTATAGAACTCAAACTTTTTAAGATAAACGATACAGCTAAACTTAAAAATATTATGATTGAGTTTGAAGCTCTAAACCCTCAAGTAGTAGAGTTATTAGAAAAATATAAAGAACCTCTTAAACAAAAATACTTACATCTTTCAGAGGTTAATGAAACGTTATGGGATATTGAAGATGCTATTAGAGTAAAAGAAAAGAATAAAGAGTTTGATAGTAAATTTATAGAGCTTGCAAGATCTGTTTATAGACAAAACGATAAGAGAAGTATAATCAAGAAGTTTATAAATCAAATGACTGACTCTAGTTTAATTGAAGAAAAATCATATGAAGAATACTAAAGTTTTAGTTATTACTTATGGTTTCTTCGGAGATATAGCTTTCTCTTCTGCTTTAGCATCATTTTTAACATCTGAGTATAGTCAAGTTGACTACTTGATAGGTTTTCCCCAAATGAGAAAACTTATAATGAACAATCCTTTCATTAATAATGTATATGTTCCCAGGAGCCCTGGACCAGCTCCTACAACTAGTACTGAATTTCAACTAACTTATGATAAAGTAATACAATTAGGTCCTCTATCTTTTACTAAACCACCTGTAGTTCAATATAAACAACAAGCAGGTATAAAAGATACTAGTCCTGATTATAAATTATACACAGATAATAATTTAGATTCAGCAGTGCAGACTTTATTTACTGATTTACCAGAAGATAAAAAAGTTATTGCTGTAATGAATAATTGGAAAGAAAAAACTTTTACTTTTACTGAAGAGCAATATAATTCCGGAATAGATGTTCCGAACTTAGGTTACGGAGGTGCTCATAGAGATACAGATAAAATTATCTCGGTACTCTCAGATTATTTTACTATATTAACAGTAGGAGTAGAAGGAAGCAATCAGCAACAGACTGTTAATACTGATGATCACGATTCTAAATCTATTCTTTTTGAGACTTCAATTATGAAGTACTGTAATGCTTTCATAGGTGCTGAAGGAGGTTTATGTAATTTAGCTGCAGGTGTAGGAACTAAAACTATTATAACTGGAGATTTTGTTCATCAGCTTTATGGATGGAATGGAGTCTTAAAAAAGATTGAAGAACCTAAATTAGGTCCTAAATATTATTTTAAGGATGAAGGTCACGTTACTCTTGATCCTTATTTAACAGATGATGAAGTAATAGAACAAATAAAGTTATTAGTATGAAGCTAATTTATAGAATATCAGATTCGGGGTACAATAAAGTAAAGCCTGATTATATTACAAATGAAATTTGTCTAAAGAACTTTGTTGAGGTATTTGGTTGTGAAGATCTTGATATAATTGCTGATGGAATATCAAAAGATACTGAAAAAATGATTTTAAAGTATGTTCCTCAAGAATGTATAGAGCATGTTAATGTAGGACATGGAGCAGGAACATTTAATCTAGCGTTAGATTTAGCTCTTATGTACGAAGATGAAGAGATAATTTACTTTATTGAGAATGATTATCTACACACTTCAGATGCTAAAAAAATATTAAAAGAAGGTTTCGATATCGGAGCTTCTTTCGTATCTTTATATGATCATCCTGATAAATACTTAGCTCCTGATAGAGGAGGTAATCCCTATTGTGATGGAGGAGCAGAAGATACTAGAGTTTATTTAACTGATAACTCTCATTGGAAAATAACTAACAGTACAACTATGACGTTTGCTGCTAAAGCAAAAACTTTAAGAGAGAATGAAATGATATTAAGAGACTTTACTAATGGAACTCACCCTCATGATTTTCAAATGTTTCTTAAATTAAGAGAATATAATCAACTATTAATAACCCCAATACCAGGTAGGTCAACTCATGGAGAAACCGCTTGGTTGTCCCCTTTAACTAAATGGAAAAATTATGCATAACAAGAAAATTTTAATAACCGGAGTAGCTGGTTTATTAGGAAGCCGATTAGCAGAATATATTATCGAGAAGAAACCCGGTAATACTGTTATTGGAGTAGATGATCTTTCAGGAGGATACGAAAGTAATATACCCGAACAAGTAAAGTTTTATAAAGCTAATACCTTTGATGATAAGATAAAAGATATCTTTGAGTTAGAGCAGCCTGATATAGTATATCACTTTGCAGCATATGCCGCCGAAGGTCTATCTCCTTTCGTTCGTACTTTTAACTATGATAATAATTTAAAAAGTACTGCTTCTATAGTAAATGAGTGTATTAAACATGATGTAGAGAGATTAGTATTTACTTCCACTATGGCAGTTTACGGTCATGGGTGGGAAGGTAAGAGACCTTTTGAAGAGACTCACCCTCCTCAACCAATAGATCCATATGGGATTGCAAAGTATGCTTGTGAGATGGATATTCAATGTGCCGGAGTACAACACGGATTAGACTGGTGTATACTCAGGCCTCATAATGTCTATGGTCGTAATCAAAATATATGGGATAAGTATAGAAACGTTCTAGGCATTTGGATGTATCAATATATGAATGATAAACCTTTGACTATCTTCGGTGATGGTTCTCAAAAAAGAGCTTGGAGTAGTGTAGACGATTGTTTAGAGCCGATATGGAAAGCAGGTTTTATTCCTAAAGCATCTAAAGAAATTATCAATCTTGGGGGTACAGAGTTTACCACCATTAACGAAGCTTGTAGAATAGTAAGAGAAGTAATAGGAGGAGGAGATATAGAAAAAATGCCTGCTATAGCTTTCGAAGAAGCTAGACACGAAGTTAAAAATGCTTATCCTACTTGGAGAAAGTCTGAGGTAATATTAGGATTTGAACATTTAACTGAACTTGAAGACGGACTTAAAGAGATGTGGGCATGGGCACAAACCCAACCTAACAGAGAAAGATTCGTTTGGAAAAATTATGAATTAGAAAAAGGAATATATAGCTATTGGAAAAATGATAAGTCTAATAATACCAACTTACCGAAATCCGAAGTATCTGGATATTTGTCTTAAGTCTGCTGTAGAAGGTAGGGTTAACGAAGAGAGCGAAATTATAGTCGTTGTAGATGGCTTTGTTGATGAAAGCAAAGAAGTTCTAGAGAAGTATAAGAACAAAGTTCAAGTACTGCCTTTGGAAGAGAATCAAGGAATGCAAATGGCTCTTAATTTAGGAGTTATGAATGCTACTAATGAACGTATTATGATTATTAATGATGATAACGTTCTATGTTCCGGATGGGATTCAATATGGGCTGATATGTCTGAAGGAGAAGTTATTACTATAAATCAAATAGAACCTACAGGCCCAGGTATATTTAATTTTCCTGTTAAAGACTTTGGTAGAACTCCTGATGAGTTTGACTATAATAGTTTTATGGAATATGAAACTACAATAAGCTCTAATGAAGTATCAGATGATGGAGGTATATTTCCTTTCGTCTTATTTAAAAAGAACTACATGATGGTAGGAGGTTTTGATACTTTATATAAGTCTCCTTTTATATGCGATTGGGATTTCTTTTTAAAATTAGAACTAGCTGGATGTAAGTTTACTAGAACTCATAGTCAACATTTTTATCATTTTGGTTCTACTGCTACTAAGAACGGCAAAGAGGGAGAAGCTTTTAGAGCTACTGAAGCTCCTGCTGCAGAAACTTATATTTATAAATGGGGTACGCCTCCTGGTATATACGAAAATAATTCTCATGTACCTAAAGGTAAATTAATCAAAGGAATACAATTTTAAAATGGAAAAGAAATACCTAATTGAATTTACTCACGCTGACGGAACTACAGAAGAAGTAGAATTAGTAACCGATAGATTAAAATGGTCCATTGATCAGTGGAGTAGAAATAGAGCTATAGTAAGTCATAAAATAATAGAAGAAGGTAAGTCAAATGCTAAAAATATGTTGCTAGGATGATAGGAATTATAGGACAAGGTTTTGTAGGTAATGCTGTTTATGAAAAATTTAAAAGCTTTTATGAAGTATTAACTTATGATTTAGATAAAAACAAATGTAATTCTACTTTAGAAAATTTAGTATTTAAAAGCGAATTTATTTTTCTCTGCCTTCCTACTCCTATGAGTAAAAATGGTTCTTGTAATATAAGTATAATTAGTAAGTCATTAGATAGTATTGACTTAATAACAGATAATTTAGAAACTAAAAGAACTATAATAATTAAATCTACTATTCCTCCTTCTACTACTGAAAACCTTAATAAGAAATATGATAGTTTAAACATAATATTTAACCCGGAGTTCCTTACAGAAAGAAATGCTGTAAAAGATTTTGAAAATCAAACTAGAATTATTTTAGGAGGTCCAAGACCGGTTACGACAGAGGTTAAAACTATTTTTAGCAAAGTATTTCCAAAAGCTCATATTATTAAGACTGATTCCTCTTATGCTGAAATGATAAAATATGTGACTAATACTTTTTTAGCTTCTAAGATATCATTTGCTAATGAAATATATGAGCTTTGTAATAAAATGAATATAGATTATGATAAGGTAGTAGAGTATGCAACTTTAGACCATAGATTAGGAAAATCACATTGGGGAGTTCCAGGTCATGATGGAGACTTGGGGTTTGGTGGCCATTGCTTTCCTAAGGATTTAGCAGCATTGCTCTACTTATCTTATCAATATAACACTGTCAATGGAGTACTAAAAGCTACTCAAGAGACAAACAATAAAGTTAGAAGCGATAGAGATTGGGAAAGAATGAAAGGAAGAGCTGTCTCATAGCTATTTATAATGTAGTACCTATATACTAATATACAATCATGAGTAAAAAAATCGAACAATACGTAAAAAAATTATTAAGCGAATCTGCTAGAATTAAATTTGCAGGTCATTCTTTTGTATTAAAAGTAGATACTAATGAAGACCCTCAAAAGAAAGGAGTAAAAGTTCAATTTCTTCCTACTCAATTCGGCAATATAACTCCAACAGAGCAAAATGATATTGCTATTGAGCTAGAAAAAAGATTATCTAAAGGTTTAGAGCAATTCGATATGAAAGTTGAAAGAGATAGAAACCTAAAAGATAAGACTATTATCGGCTTCTTTATCTACATTGAATACTTTGATAGAATTATAAGAAAAGCATTGTCTGGTACTAACCCCAACGCAGAATTTAAACCTAATGATGCTAATGATAACGATGATATTTAGTAAATGGCATTATATGGACTCTATAATAAAGAAGTAAGCAAGCGAGTATTTAAACGCACTAACATAGTTCCCGATGATCCAATGGACAGAATTGAGGCCGGTAACCCTGTAGTAGCAAGAGTTAACTTCGTTCGTAAACTAAAACTTTCATTTAAGGAATTCCAAAAATTATACTCCGTTAGAAAAATAGCTTCACTAGATTCATTAGATATAAAACAAAAAGAAAATATTCTTTTAGCGGCAGCGGTAGAAGAAGCTTCAGTAATAGCTACTTACGAAGATAGAAGTAAGATTAAAACTGAGGAAGCTACGAGACGTTCTGGCGGTTCAGCTTCGGTGTTAGTTAATAGAGACTTTAAAGCTCATTACATGTATGATCCTGAAACAGGCAATGGAGTAAAGGTTAATACTTTTGAAGATCATAATTACTATACTGAGTTAGGATATACCCATGATAAACCTGTTGTAAAACGCATACCAGAAGAATCTACAACGGTTACTTTAATTCCAAAATCAGAAGAAGATCTATCACTTAAAGCTGAATTAGAGCAAAAGAGATTAAATAATAGAGATAGTAAAATAGATAAATTTAGAACTAAAGAGGAGCAAAGAAAAAGAGTTGATCAAAAGAAAAATCCTTTTTCCACAGGAACTAAATTTGGTCCTAAAAAAAGAATAAACGCCCCAGTTTTTGAAGTTGATACTAATACTGAAGAAGTAATTACTACTAAAGATAATACGGAAATAGTTAATACTCAAGCTCCTATAGAGGATAGTAGTACTGTTTCATATACTTCTTCTGGAGGTGGCGGCAGTTCTAGCAGTTATTAGTTTCTTTTCTGAATCTTTTTTCATATATTTATATACATGACACATAAAAATACAGTCAGACGAGCATTTAATAATTACTTTGATTTGAGAGTTAGAATCTCAACTAAGGAAGTAGATAAAAGAGTTATGAATAAAAGCTTATTTTTAAATATTATAAACAACCTTAAGTCAATAGAAGAAAGAAGAGATTTCATGCAAGATGAAATTGGTATGGATATGACTACTTATGAGGATAAGTTTTTTCAAGTCATAGAAGACTTATTTAAACTTAACTTTAATAAACCTCAAATAAGCCTTATACAAACATATATTTACGAAGCTACTAGACCAGAAGATTGGAACGGTACAGTAACTATAGAGGTTGAAAATAAAAGCGTCAAGACTTTTGACCTTAAAACTCCAGAACAACTCTGGTCAGTAGTAGAACTATTAGGTAAAAAATAGTTGCTTTTTCGAATATTTATTCTTATATTTATATCTAATTTAAAAACGGTTATATGACTCAAACTATGCAAAGTATTCAAATGTTAAAATGTCCATCATGCGGTGAAATGACTCTCCATCCTAAGAGAAAGGAAATGGGCTATCACGTATGTGTTCATTGTTCAACAGCTAAACCTGTAGTAGGGATAACTACTGTGGAAGGAACTGGTGATCATACTTTTAATGATATTATTATAATGGATCAAGATAGAGCAAGATCTATTGCATTAAAAGAAGCTGAATTAAAAGGTCAAAAAATTAACATAGAGTTACTAGATCTCGATACTGATGAAACCGCAGTTTCTCAATCAGTTAAAGAGGCTGTTAGTAATGTATTAGAGGATGAAGAAACTCCTTTTAATACTTTTGACCCTAATGAAGAGAAACAAGGTATAGAAGGAATTGATTATTAATGCCTCGTCCAAGTAAAATATTAACTAAAGAAGATATTGTAAGAGCTCAGACTGTAACAAGGTCTAATATGGCTGCTGCAAGGTACCTTCATGTTTCTTATAATCACTATAAAAAGTATGCTAGGATGTATAAGAATGAAGACGGAGTCACTTTGTTGGAAGCTCATAAGAATCAATCTGGAGAGGGTATTCCTAAATTTGCAGTAGCTGGAAATAAAGAAGTACCTCTTTTAGACCTCCTAGAAGGTAGAGTTCCAATAGAGCATTTTGACCCTAGGAAAATAAAAGCAAGGCTACTTAGTGAAGCTAAATTAGTAGAAGTATGTGACAAATGTGGATTTGCTGAAAGAAGAGTAACTGACCAAAAAATACCAGTTATTCTTAATTTTAAAGATGGGAATAAAAAAAATTGGCATTTAGATAATTTAGAGTTCCTCTGCTATAATTGTTCGTTTTTATATGCAGCATCACCTATAGAAGAAAAACGTGCGGAGGCAATGGAAGATTACGTTAGAACTAAAGAAGACGAGCCTGACTGGGAACTAGATGAACATCATATAGAACATCTTAAAGAGTTAGGCTTGTATAAAGAAGAAAAACCCGGAGATGAATATATCTCAAGACTTTAATACTATTTATAGTCATGGCAGAAAAGAAAAAGAATAAATTTTCCACCTGGAAAAAAAGAAAGCCATTAGAAAGGAAAGTTGCTGACGATCTGGTCAAGCAGTCCGAACTCAATGATAAATTGAGAGAAAAAAACATAGGTAAAGGTTTCCTTGACTTATTTTAACTAAAACTATTTTATGAAAAACTTATTATTAACTGTTGCAGTGAGCTTGCTGTCCACTTTTGTGATGGCATTTACAATGTATAGTCGAGAACAAGTAGAATCAATAGAAGAACCTCCTTCGAGGCCCTTGGCCTTAGAAAATTTAACCCCAGTAAAAATAGAAGCTCCAAGAGTGGAGCTCATAATTAAAGACCATAGTAGATTTTTAGAAGACTTAGGAATGAGAGAGTCTTCCGGAAATTATAAGGCAGTTAATCAATTCGGATACTTAGGTAAGTATCAGTTTGGTAGAAAGACTCTCAATGCATTAGGGTATAAAAATGTATCTAATAGAGAGTTTTTAGCTAATGCTTCAATACAAGAAGAAGCTATGTATGCTCTTTTAAGACATAATAAAAAAATACTAAGAAAGACTATTAACAAGTACTCCGGTAAAACTATTAACGGAATTTATATATCGGAATCAGGTATATTAGCAGCAGCTCATTTAGCAGGTCCTGGTAACGTAAAGAGATTCTTTAGAAAAGGATATGAGTTTAAAGATGGTAATGGTACTAAAATGACTTCTTATATGATAAAGTTCTCATTATATAAGTTGGAAATTTAATAGTTTATTCATATATTTAGATAAATAAAAAGGTTATATTATGGCAGAGAAAGGCGGATTAGAAACGCAAAACTTAATTAACGAGTATAATACTGCAGGTTGTTTAGAAATCTTTATGAATGATAAATGGTGCAGGGTTACTACTAAAGACTTTAGAGCATTTAATGGACCTCGTAGAATAACTCAACCTCAATATACTGAGTTAGGTAACGTAGATGTTCCTATGATGACATATGAATACTTTGGCCCAGTATATACTTGGGGTACTAATAACGTAGTTGATTATTCTGATACTGGCTCATTAGAAAAGAGTAAGGTATGGGATAAAGCTAGAAAAATATCAGAAAACCGTGGTTAAATTACATTTTAAAAGTCCAGAAGAATTTGAAAAGCTTTTTAAATCAAGAGATATTAGAATAACTAATTCTATAGTTAAAGCTATAAAAAATGCAATGCAAAAAAATGCACGAACTGCTAAACTATTCGAAGTAAGTTTTGAAGGAGCCGAAATGGCTTATGAGATAGCTCTTCCTCAAAAGGAATGGTTAGGAGCTTTAAAGACTAGTTTAGATCTTTATCATAAAGAAAATTTAGTTGATGAGCAGATTGATACCTGGGAACTTTTAGAGGTAGTTAAATCTTGGTAAAAATTTTAAGTATATAGTTGTAAGTTACAATTATTATTCTTATATTGTATAATATAAATTAAAAAGGTTATAAATATGAAAGATGTTATGTTAAGTTTCGGTAAAGGTTTAGACGGATACCTTACCAAAGATCAGATTAGAAACTCCTCTCCATTAGTATTTGCTGATGCTCCTACTAACCCTGATGTTAGTAATAAGTATCTTTTTGTTAATACTGAAACAATCATTGATGACTTAGAAAAATTAGGATGGTTACCAGTTCAAGCTGCTGAAAGAAAGAGTAGAGGTACAGGTAGTACTATCTTTAGTAAGCATATGGTTGCTTTCCAGAATCCTAATATTAAGATTA